>Ga0272442_10002724_pt1 | contig 25326 bp, 46 predicted proteins | sample SSMForm2O_FD_200262 | JGI IMG/M metagenome (GOLD analysis project Ga0272442, IMG submission 200262) | Marine sediment archaeal communities from Little Sippewissett salt marsh, Falmouth, MA, United States - SSM-Form-2O | ecosystem: Environmental > Aquatic > Marine > Wetlands > Sediment ... | reverse complement strand
TTAATTTACTTTTGTGATAATATTTCTGACAATATTATCTTATTACATTCAAAACATAAATCCGTTTCTATGAAAAAATTATCTTCATCAAAATATTTTTTACATCTACAACATCTATGTTTCATTTCATCACCTTTTTAATTTAGGATTTCTGCCCATACAATACTCTGTCGCATCTTGAACACAAACCATTAGATAACAAACTTGCCTGTCTTTTGCACCTTCTACATTTCCCATAACAACTATACATATTTTCAACTCCCTTTTAATTTACATCTACTCTCATGTATCTTAACACTATGATAATTCTTAAACCATCTACCACAGTATTGACACTTTTTCATTTTATCATCCTTTTTAATTTAGAATGGCTCTACATCTTCAACTTCAAGATTGCCATTCCTTACTTCTTCAATTGCTTTTTCTTCTGCTTCTTCAACTGTTTTAGCCATTACTATCATTGGTTTAAATGTTATTTGAAATTCACTTTCTTTCATATTTTTCCTCTTTTAATTTAGCTTTCTCCTCAGGATATAGATTTACATAATCACTATCCTCTTTTGAAAATATCATCCAAAGAAATAAAACAAACAATGAAAAGATACAACCAAACCCATAATAACGATAACCATCATCATATAGTTTGAATAAACCAAACTGACCAAACAAAGGATTTATAGTCCAGTTAAAACCCCAATAATATCTTTTCATTTCCTTACACCTTTTAATTTATTTAAATCTAAATTCTAATATCTCAAAATCTTCTCAGCCAAATAAGGAAAGGTTATAAACCCATTTATTATTATGATTAGATAGATTATAAACAATCCTATTAGTTGGATTTCGTATTCACTCATTTTTTCTTACCTCTTTTAATTTAGATTTTTCAATTAATATCCAATTAGGTGCTTCACTAATATCAACTTCATACTCAGAATTATCTAACTCCATCAATACAAGTTTTGAAATTGTTTCCTTTTTCATTTCAATCATTCCTTAGTTATTTTAATTTATATAAATCTGGAAAATCATCTGGTGGATATAGTTGTCTTTTAATCCAATCCACAAAAGCATCTTTACTGTATACACAACTTGCTTCTGGTTCAAAGAATGGACATTCGCTACAATCAATTTCCAATTCTTTTAGATATTCGTTACACATCTTTTAACACCTTCAATATGTAATCTAAATCTAATTCAACACAACCCCACATATAATATTTCATTGTTTCATCTCCTTATTTCCAAAATATCTTTTTTTGGTTTTCAGTAATAATCCTAAGATTTGAATTTATTAACATAGCATAGAATAATAAAACTCCGAACATGAAAATAAACATTATGAAATTAATTAATTCCATTTTTTTTCACTTCCTTAGACTTATTAATTTACTTATCTCCATATTTCCATTCTTAAACCATTTTCATTACACAACTCTTTTGGAACTTTATGATATGAAATACCACATTTCTTACAATAAAACTGACTACCAAAAGACATGACAACATCTGTTATTTCACCATCACAAACTTTACATTTACCAACTATCATTTTCTTTCACTTCCTTATACATATTAATTTAGGATTCTTTATTATTCTCAAATAATTCAAACAATTTACCATCGTCAATACCTCTAATATAAATTAAATAAGATAAATACATACCAATAGGCAAAGCAATTAACATAGGAATTAGAAAACCAGTTTTAACAAAATCATTATATCGCATTGATATTGCTAAAAGAAAACCAAAAGGCATTAGCCAAATTATCATAACTTTAAATGTTCTTTCTTTCATTTTCTTACCTCATTTTAATCAATCCTAAATCTATCAAAGTATTCTTTTATACTTGTCCATCCAAGCATATTTCCTTCTTTGTCTATATATTTTTTAATGCGTGGTCTTCTATATTTACTTTTGTGTTGCAATTGATACAATGCTTGCCCTACTTGGTTCTTTGAATCGGTTTTTGGGTCTTTTAGTTGAACAATTTTTGATACTTCCTGCATTATTTGTTGTTTGGTTATGTATAGAAGACCAAGCTTCTTGCTAATCTCAATTACATGCAGAACTGCTTTTTGGATACCTGTTTGATACTTTTTTCTATTCACTCCTTTTTCCTCCTTATTCTTTTGCCAACTTTGATAATTGCAAGTGATAAAACAATAGTAAGCGTAATACCACCCAAAAGTGATATCGCAATATCAACTGAATCTAGAAAAAGTCCTTGTATTGAGTGAATAACCATTGCTGAACCGAAAAACATAATTGATATTGAAATTGTAAATAACAGAGCTTTTCTTGATTGTATCATTTTATCGCTTCCATCCACATTTTGGACAAGAGTGCCCTATAACCAAAGTTCCACATCTTGGGCATCTAACACTACCTTTCACTTTCTTTGCTCTCTGGGCTGTTATATGTGGTTTCTTGGGCTGCCTGCGAGGTTGTTGAGGTCTTGGTCTTGGTTTTTGTTGTGTTTGATTGCTGTTTGGTGCATTTATCTTCTTTCCTTCCAATAGTGAACGAAACAAGAACAAAAACACAAGTACAATGATTATTGGTGTCAGGAATGACATATTAAAGAATGCCATAAATCCCTTACCTTGAAAATAGAATTGTGTTCCCATAAAAAATCCATATATCATTGTAAATATTATTCCTACTGATGTCAAATCTAGTAATAACTTCTTTCTCTTTTTTGGTATTTTACTTAATGCATTTTCTATACCCATTTTTAATTCCTCGCTTTCTTTTTTCTTTTGTGTTCTCTTATTTCATAAAATAAAGAATAAATTATAATTGGTAATAAACTAAAATATAGAACATATTCTATGATTGCTTCATTGTAGTGATTAAAAATAACTTGAACTGTGTGTGAATTAAACATTGCAACTATTAAGAAAATATAAAAATTTATTGTGACTGCAAACATCAAACGAATTCCAAGTTGGTTTAATAGAACTTGCCACTTCTTTTTCAACTTGCATTTCCTCCTGTTACTAATTTATCTAACATTAGTTTTTTCTTTGTCCATTGTATAAGTTCCTCATCTGAATATTCATCAGGAACATTTGTGATGTAAACCGTTTTATTCCAAACTTTAATTTTTCTTGTCTTCATTTTTCCATCTCTTATATTGTTCCTCGGTTAGATACCAACTCTTGCCATTGATATCAACTTTCTTTCGAGGTTTGTGCGTGAGATTTACTTTGTCTTTCATATTAAAAATCTTCCATTTCATATTTAAAGGTTTCTAATTTTTTAATATTTTGCAGGCACAGGCACCGTAAGAATAAGTATGGTGATTGAAATAGAACTATTTCAGCTAGCGCCTGTGCTCTCTGCATATCAATTATCCCTCCTGTTAAAACACATCCAGAAGATTTCTTTATCAACTAATTCTAATTTATTCAACCAATCACCATCCATAAGATTGCAACTAAACATACTCCTGTCCAAATGCCCATTAAGTAAGCTGTAACTAGATAAAATTTATTTTCTTTATTCATTCTTTTAATCCTCTTGAAACATCTTAATAGTTTTCCAAAGTGTATTTATTGCATCTTGTCTTCCATGTTTATAAGTTACAGCATCTTCATAAATCATATTTAAAACATCCATAAATTCTTGTTTATCTTTTAATCTTTTAATTTTCACCATCTTTTAGTCCTCCTTATTAATGGGGTTGGCATTTTCAAACCCTTCTGGGAATCTATATTCTGTGTTGTAACAAATATATGCTTTGTTTATTTTACTTGTTCTAGTAGCAGGAACAATAAAAATTTTGTTTGGTTGTTTTTTAACTGCTTTTATTAACCATTTTTTTGTTGCAATGGTTATTCTATATTTTTTGCCTGTTTTTTGGTTTTTAATATACCTTTCCATTTCAATCACTAATATAGAATATATGCTATATAGTATATAAATGTTACGCTATTTTTAATATCTAACTACTCGTTTTTAGCTGAAAATTCGTAAGCACTTGGTGCTTCTCTTGCAGGAGCTTCAGCAGATATATGCGTAGCTTCTTCTCTTGCAAATGGATATACAATCTCTAATTGATATTCAAAAAATTCCCAAAGGTCTTGTATTAAAACATTATACTTCTTTCCAGATTGATTATCCGTTACTATAGCAGTCGGAGAATGTAACTTTGATAAATACCATGCAAAAATTGGTAAGTGCCTAAATCTTGACCGCCTGCCATCCTTGTTCTCATAATTTATTTCATAATTACCTTGCGAAAGAACTGCTTTCTTAAAAACTAATCTAAATCGTTTTCTTTCACGATTAAAAAGAGGCATATTCTCTTCTATTTTTTTATTAACAAGTTCAGAAAGCTCATCTTGAAAATTTATAGTATCCTCTAATGTTCTACGAATCTGTTTTGCTTTGTATTGCTTGTCTTTCCTTTTCATAAATCGTCATCAATATGGTGAGCTTCTAAATGATAACCTGCAACAGGTTTGTAGATATCAGTAAATCTTACTTTACCAAAATCACCACCCATATCCAAGAAAGCTTCATTTCCATTAATTGGGTCTCGTATAAGGTTGTCAATTGCTTTCTGTGTAACTCTTGATTTCTTATCCTTAACAGCACCAGGAAGGAATATCATCAACATTATTTTCTTTCTGATTTTCCAATCAATATCTTGAGCAGTCTGTGTGTTATAGAATACATTCATCATACATCTTCTAACAGCACCCATTGTTCCTGAAAACTTTATGATTCTTTTAAAGAGATTTCCTGAATTTACAGATGGACAAATATCAGCCATCTCATCAATAAAAACATTTGTCCATTCTCCTGCTTGCCTTAATGATGTAATGAATTCCATCCAATCATGCGGGCTTTTAAAGTAAACAATATTTGCTTGTCCTCTCTTTGCTTTTTGATATACATCCTTATAATCAGGTATAATTTTTGTTGTTTCAATATATTTTCCTTCAGCATTCTTTGATTTTGTAGTAACTTCTCTCAACTTGAATTTCGTTAAAGGCTCTAATTCAACTTCTTCAAGCTTTGTATCCCTATCTCTAAAAACTATAGAATCATCTTCTGGTATCATAAAATTGATTTTATCTAAACCTAACTTGAATATTTGAATAGGTGCATTAGTTTGTTCTCGCCAAAATACTTTTTCATCAGGATTCCTTTCTATAGTTCTATGAGTAAGTGATAGGAGCACAGAAGTCTTTCCTGTACCTTGTGCTCCTGTTATCTCTCCCAAGATTCCTCCATAGTCCTTATTTCGGCTAAGAACTCTCTCCATTAACTTGTGGCCAATTATTTCAGGTTTAGATACCATTTTTTCACTCTAAATATCAAAATCAGTATCATCGTTTGATACCTTTCTTTTTACAGAAAGTTTTGGTTTCATTTTTGGTTTTTTCTTTGGTTTCAGCTCTTCTTCAACTTCTTCTACTTCTACAACTTCTTTATCTTCTTCAGGTTCTTCAACTGCTACAGTTCCATCAGATTCAATTGATGCATATTTAGGATTATTTATAGGTATCAAATCAAACTTCTGAAGTTTCTCTATAATAAGTTCTTCATATGATTCTCTATATGCCCATTGTGCTTGATAGCTTTGATTACTTAACATTGTTTCCTTTGTTATAATATCATTTGCACCATCGGCTCTTTCTTGAATATCAGCAAAAACTTCTTCTAATTCTGTGCCAAGGTCTTCTTTTTCTTCCATTAATTCTTCATAAGCTTTAGGAATTGCTTTAAAAAGAACTTCAATACTTCTCCCAATCTCATCAAATGCATTTGGGTCTCTATATTCTCTTGCCATCTGAAGGTCGTCAAACTTCTTTGCAAGCCTTCCTTCTAGTGTGGTTGCTTCTTTTTGTTTTTCCCTCATTTGTTCTTTTGGGTATGCCATTTTTATTTCACCTTTCTATAACCAAATTTAACTTTTTTGATATCATCTTTTTCAACTTCCATCATATCTTTTGTAACATCATTTATTTCAAATAATGAGTAGAGTAATCTTTCATCTTGTTGCTTTCTATAATATGCTAAAAATAGTATCAAAAAGAATATAATTACAAATACAAAACCAATAAAAGTGCTTGATATAACAAGATTTGAACCTGCTTTTATCATTGACATAGATTCAGCATTAGCTCCTATATTAACAATATTGATACCTATAATAGAAACTGATACAAATAAGAATACGCCAAATAAAAGTGCTATAAATGCTATTGTTATAGTATGATTATAATCAGCTCTCATTAATCCTTTTAAAGTTAGATATGCATTGAACTTCTGCTTCTCTTCTTTATCTAAATCTTCAAACTTCTTCATTCTTTCTCCTCAATTTTTCTTTGTGCTTCTTTTTTAATTGCTTTCCTTTTTGAGCACCAACATCCCAAGAAAGTTTTAATTGTTGATATGTTTTTGATTCCTTTATTTTATCAAACAATTTTCCCATTCTAGATTCCTGCTTTGAACATATTCATAATATCTGGAAGGAAAAATATCATTACAATTCCTAATAATGCCATTCCAACCGCCAATATTATAAGTATAAGCATTTTAGAGTTCATCTTTACAGGTCTTCTTCCAGCAACATTTCTTGCTTCTTCCATAGTTCTAATAGTTCTATATCTAAGAAGTGTTCGCAAAACATATGGACTAATTTTCAAAACATAGTTTTCGAGTGAATGAAGGTCAACTGGTTTGCCTTGTATTTTAGTTTTGAATGTTCCATTATAAGAAGGCCTATCTTTTATTTCATCCAAGATTGCAAGTGGCGCTCTTGCATCCTTTTCTTTTCTTTCAAGTGGTCTTTCACATTCTTCTTCATATTGTCTTCTGTATTCTTCTAATAACCTTGGGTCAATTTGTTGTGGATATGGTTGTTGGGGTTGTTGGGGTTGTTGATATTCATCATAATATTCTTCAGGAGGATACTCCTCACCACCTTCTTGCTGGTAGTATTCCTGCTTCTCATCCTTTCTTTTTCTTCCTGAAAGTTTATCAAAAAGTCTGCCCATTATTCTTCCTCCTCTTTTGGAACTAAAATTCCTTCTTCTGAAGGAACTCTTTTTGTCTTTGGAAAACCGAATATCTTAAATCCTTTTTCTCTTGCCTCTTTCAAACTCTCAAATCCATATTTGTTCTTTAGGAATTCAGTATAAACACACATTCCAAGGTCAACAGCATGCCCGCTTCCTTCAAGTACAAATCTTATAGAATGGTCAAATATCCTGTATGATTTCAATTCTTGTATTTGCGCATCAAGTTCTTTTGAATACAGTTGTCCTTCTACTTCTCTAACCGATGGTGTTATTTTGATATTACCATCAGGATATACTACAAACCAATTGATAAGGTCCGGTCTTCCTGGTTCTATTAAGTGTGTTGCACCTGTTTTGAGAGCTCTAGAGTGCGGAAGAAACATTCCAATAAATCCTATTAAAAGACCAACTGCAAACATCATAACTCTAAGAAACATTGGTATCTGTAGTTGTGTAATAGGTGGCATTAATCCAACTATTCCTGCCAAAACAAAACCAAAGAACATTAGCATATATCCTAAAAAAAACATCATAGCTAGTACACATCCTGTTCTACAACTTCACCTGTTTGTTCTCTTTTCCTGAACATACTTCCTAATTTACCTGAAAGTCCTTTCTTGTTCTTTTGGCTTAACACACGCTGAATTGATTCAGTTCTTTGGATACCTTGTTGCCCAAATAGAAGTTGTAATGCTCCTACAGACCTTGACAATTGCATCTTCATCATTTCTCTTCCCATAAGTTTTCTCGCTTCATCATATAATCCTATTTCTAAAAGTAGGCATATTTCATCAAAAGCCAAAAGTGATAAAAAAATATCTCGTCTTTCAATATTACCTAGAGCCATTATGTGGTCAAACATCAAATAAAATTCTTCGAAATACTTTCGTTGACTTGGTGGTACACTAGGTGATAGCATAAATTGTGCTACTGTTAGAGCTTCATCTCTTTCAGCATCACTATAATTTCTATAGGTATGTCTAGGATAATATTGCTCTTGCATTTTATTCTATTTTCTCCTTTAATATGTTTTGTTTTAATTCTCTGCTTTCTTTTAGATACAGAACTGCTGACATAAATGCTAATATTCCACCGATAAGAGATAATGATGCTCTTACAAAAGTTGTTAGTGGTGAAGGCGCTATTCCTATTAGAATTAAAACTACACCAAACAAAAGACCCATAGTTGATGCTAAAAAGAACAATGGTGATACTTTTCCTTTTATCCTATCTTTCTTTGATTTAACAGCTTGCCTAAAAAGTTCACTTTTATTTATTTGTGGATTTTCATCCAACCATTTTTTCATTTCAGGAGGTACTACTACATTAATTTGACAATGCTTATTCTCCATTTTTTCCACCTCAATTTTATATATAATTGATATATATCATTATATAATTAACTAATATTTATAAATTGCCCAAAAAATGATAGGTAGAGAGGGTATCTAAAAATATGTAGATATTAAAATTACCATAATGTTTATATAGTAGTTACGATATATGGTTATTTAAAAAGGTGATTGAATATGGAATTTATAGATAAAAGAACACCAAAAGAAGTTAAAGAAAATAAGCTAGCTATTGCAAGAAGAATTGCAAAAACAAACGGAAAAGCAAAGCAATGTGATATGTGTGAAGATTGGTTCTTGCCTAAAGAAATCAAAGAAAATGAAGAAGGACTTGATGTATGTCCTAATTGTATTAACAGAGCTAAATGTGATTGTTGTTTAGAATACAAAGATAAGGATGAATTAAGAACCCTTACTGATATCAATGGAGAAATTCAGTATGAAAATATCTGTGAAAATTGTGAAGATTCTGTTACAAGTGATGATAGAAACGAACCTGTTGCTACAGTAATTTATGGTAATGATGATTATCCACATACGATTGGTTACTATCACGATGATACAGAAGGCGATTTTAAAGCTGTGTATCATAGAACTGATGGCTGGAGAGGATATTATGATATTGAATGCTCGGATGATTGGGAAGCTGTTCATAGTGACTGTATATTAAGTTACAGCCATGATTCAGAGAATCTTAAAAGATTTGATGAACTTTTTAGAAAAGCACTTGATACTATGGGAATTAAATATGCCAGAGTTTTCAGTAGAACATCAAACATTTTCTCACAAGGATATGATTTCTTTGTTGAGAAAGGAATGGCTGATAAGGTTGAAGCATTAAGAGTTGTGCTATCTGCAAAGCTAAGAGATGATGATGCTTTCAGAGCAACAGCACTTACTGGTAAAGACCCAGAAAACCTTGATGAGCACGATAAATTATTTGTTAAGGCTTCAAAGCTTCTTGAGCAAGGAATGAATGCTGAACAAGCTGTTGAATATGTATTTGGAGAAATGGAGGAATAAAAATGAAAAGAACAGTAGAAATAGAAGATGATTTAGATGAAAGAATTGCTGATATAAGAGAAGATATGAAAAATGATTTCATTGATTTCTTAAAAGATAATAAAGATATAGTAGAATTTGATGATTATTATCAGCAACAAGGAACAGATAACATACACGAAATAGTTGATAGTTCTACACCTATACATTATAGTAATATTGATGATTTATATTATTTATATGGTGATGAATTTGAAGAAGCATATAAGAATGCTGGAATAGGCAGTAGTGATGAAAACAATCATAAACAAGTTGCTATCTATTGCTACCTTGAAGAGCAAGCTCACGATTACCTTAGAGAACTAGAAGAAATATTTGAATGTAATATAGATGATGGTATTGATGAATTAATAAAAGTATTGGAGGCTATAGAATGAAAGTAAAAGAATTAAAAGCATTATATAAAGATGCAAGAGATAACAATGATACAGAATTTACTGCTGATGGGTGTTTGTTGCTTACTGATTATGCAAAGTATTTGATTGAAGCATTAGATATGCAAGGAATAGGTGATGATGTAGAGCTTGATATGAGTCAGCCTATAGTTGATTTTAAAGATAAAGGTGAATGAAATGGTAAAGATGAAAATAGCAAAAGTAGGAGATAAAGAAGGAGCAGTCGAGATACCTTCAAGTGATATCAATGAATTCAAAAAGGAATGGAAAGCCCAAGGTGGCACTATCGTTGAAGAAAAAGATATGGAACTTGTAGTTAAGAACAAGGATGGAAAGGTTGTTCATTTGTTTGTTGTCGGTAATACTATTTTTCCTTTTGATTTTGGTGAAGATAATGAAAGTAAGTAAAGAACAAAAAAATGCAATTGATACCATATCTAGCAAAGCTACCAAAAAAAGGCTGTCAGAGTTTGATATTCCTGAAATAACCATTCTCTCACTTTATCACAAAACAGGAAGGAAATCAAACTTTGATAGTCTATTGAATCAAGCTTTGGATGATATAGAAGAAGGATTAAATAAAGTTAATAAAGTGATTGAATTAACTAAAAAACAGTTAGATAGCTATGATAGGTTGAAAAGGTCACTTATTTTACATAGATTAAATGAATTAAAATAATTTTATTGTTGGCTTAATAGCCAACTTTCTTGTTGTTTTTTTGGTATTGATATGAAGTGCATTCCAGATTTTGGATTTGTAGGTCTTTGAACATCTTCTATAGTGATAGAAACTGCTTCTTGGCCCCACCACATCTGCCTTTCTTTGATAGATTGTTGTAGATAATTCTCATATTTTTTAAAGGTTTTTGGGTCTGTATATGATGTTACAACTGCTACTTCTTCTCTAATTGGTTCTGTTGTCTTGTTGTGAATCCAACTGCCTTTTCCTTTTGTATAAGTTGTAGAACCGCCAAAGATTCCTGATAATAGTTGCTCTACTTCTGCTGTTCTCCTATCATGTTCTGCATCAGATATCTTTTCATCAACATTTACTGTTGCAGGCACTATAATAGATACCTTTATTGAATTTGTTGTTGATTTGAAATGTTGTCTTCTTCTATCAAATGGCTTACAATCTTTCCAATCTGGTACACCATCTCGGTCTGAATCTAAATTGAACTTAAATTGCTTTGGAAATCTTAATTTCATAAAAGGTTTAAATCCAATCTCATCTTTGAATATTGGTTTTTTTGCTGGATACATTGATATTTTATTCAATACGAATTTTGGTTTTTTGTATGATTTTTTCTTTTTCATTTTAAAACACCTGTGATATGAATTTTTGAAGCATTATTGGATGAACCTTTTGTGTTTTCATAGTTTGTGGTTGGCTTCCTCCTCTTATATTTTCAGATACTTTTTCAAAGTACACAAATGTTGGTGTAGGTGCTGTTTCCATTGCTCTAGCAATGGTTATAGCTTGTTCATATGTTGGTTTCTTAATCATCTGAACATACATGCCTCTTCCTGCCGTTTTACGAAACCTGATAGCTCCTTGTTGCTCAAATATGCGATTTGCGCCTTTTCCTGAAACACCAAATGCTCTTCCTACTTCCCAATGAGCTATTTGATTGTCTGATGTAACTTGAGCTCTGCCTATTGGTTCATCACCATATACTCTTCTTATATTTGATTCTGACATATTTAGAAGTTCGCCTGATGGTAGAATCCATCCAGCTTTGTGTGGGTCTGATGTTGTTCCAAACATTGCTTTAGCTTTCTCTATTTGTTCTGAACTGTGATATCTTGGGTCAAAAGGTCGGCAATCTCGAAAATCAGGAACTCCATCTCTGTCGGAATCAAGATTAAATCTAATAGGTATTGTTTTGATTTTCATTGGAGATTCTTTTGGTTTATAGCTCCAAGAATCAAATGGATTTTTTGATTTTCTATTTTTAAAGCTAATAGGTTTTAATTTGATTGTTTTCATTGGTTTTATTTTAAAGGGGTTTTTCTTTTTCAAAACTATCTCATTCCCCAATAATTTCTTGGTCTGAAGCTTGATTTGCTTCTATAACTTCTTCGCTTATAGGTTCTTCTTCTAGGTGTTTTATACATCTCGCTTGACATCTTTGTAATATTTTTTGCTGTATGTGCAAGGATTCCTATACCTATACCCATTCCTGCTATTCCAAGAACAGAACTTGCTGTTCCACTTACATCAAATTTTGCCATATTTACTCTTCTCCCCAAACATTAACTGGAATTTCTCCATAACAATTTTCACAATATTGTCTGCATTCAAATTCATCACCAGCAAAGATTGGTGTTGATTTATCCTTTGCACAATTTTTGCAGTACATACCACCTTTTTCAATATATCCAACAACATCATAACTTTTCATCATTGGAATTTTCATAGGTTCTATTTTTATTATAGGTATTTTTTTCATTTAGTATTCTCCACCCCAATAGTTTGGTATTTTATTTCCATAGTAATCTGTTGTGTTCTCTTTAGTTTTCTTCTTTGGCGCTTTGATATAACCACCATCAATTAATGCTCTGGCAGTTCTTCCATAATGACCTTGTAATCTCCAAGCTTGACCTGTATCAACTAAATGTTGAAACAATTTGATTGTATCTTCATCAGATAACATTCCGCTTTCGTACTCAATTATCATTCCTACCCAATCTGTTTTCTTTCCCATTTTTTCAACTCCTAATTATATTATATTTAAAATGTGAAGCATTAAAGAATCTATCATCTTTGAGCCTTGCGATTGTTTTTGATATATCCAAATCATCTTTCTTTACTTCATGTATAGTTAATCCTTCTAAGTCATCAGTAGGATGTGGGCTTAATGTTGATGTAAATATAACACCTCTTGCTTTTTGTTCTTTTGTAAGTTTTCTATATATTTTTTTCATTTTAATATCTCCCTAAATCTTTTTCCCATTTTTTAAGTAATGATATTGCTCTTTCTTTTGCTTGTTTATCATTCATTCCATAAAACTTGTAATCCTTAGAAGCATATTCAAGATATTTTTTTGGTTGTAATTTATATGCAAGAACATGCATTGTTTTGGTTAGTGGTGTTCTTAACATACCTGTTCTTGCTTCTATCCAATGAAGTTCATTCACAACATTTGATTTATTTACTTTTTTAAGTGCATGTTTCAAATGAGCAATATCTTTTGTAGAAAAATTATTAAAATAGTGCCAATCATCATTACTAAAATTAATTGTTCCTTTAATAATAAATTTTTGAATTTTTGTACTATTAAGTTTTCTATCTTTTAAAATATTGTTTAGAGCATCAAGATTCTGTTTAGCGTAAGTATATCCAACCATTCCTCCTTCTGTATACCATTTAGTTCTTTTTGCTCTTTGAAACATATTTTATCTTCTCCTTGGTTTTGCTCTCATCCTTCTTCTTGGTCTGCCTGTTGTTCTAAGTGACATTCTACTTTTTACGCTTCTTCTTTTCATTTGATTACCTCTTCAAGACCATTCCATCGCTGAAGCGGTAGGTTTTTCCTTTGTAGTCAACAAACCATTCGAAATCCTTTTGAAAAACTGTAAAGCCTAATCCATATTGATTTGATGCTTGGTTCATTCTGGTCTTTGTTGTCATAGTGAACCACTTTCCAGAGTCAAGAACAATCTTATCTCTATTGAACTTTACAACTACTGTGTTATGATACACTACTTTTGTCCAGCCTCCTTCTGTGAATACAGAAGTCTTGTGACTTCCTACTTCATACATTCTTGCCATATTATTCACATCATTTTCCTAATATTTAATACTTTCTTTATTTTTAATATCTCTTACTTTCGCAACCATAAATTCATTTTATCAAATTCCATTTTTTCTGTTTTGACATCATATCCATGTTTTTTGTAAATTCTGATTAGGTCATATTCCATTGATAATGGTGCTGTGCCTTGCAACTTGTATTTTTTTCCATTAAATTCTTTGTAGATATTCTTTATTGCTAATTTGAATGCTTTTGGGTTCATTTTTATGTCTTTTTTATCTATCATTTTATCAAATTCCTTTAAATTGAATTATATACACGCAAAGTAGGGGTTTTTGATAGAGAAAATGGGTTTTAGCCCATTTTACCTATCTGGTTACGCTGACTTTCCACTTTCCTTTAGCTTTGTAAAGAGAGCAGTTGAATCCCTTCTTTCGCATTTCAGTGGCGAAGTCTTTTGCATTTCCTTTGTTTTTAAATGGACCATGTTCCATTTTTCTACCTCCTTTTTGGCATTTTACATCTAACTTTTTTTCTTCCTACTTTCTTATAATAATATTTTCTTTTTTTCATTTTTATTGCCTCCTTCTTTTTTCTGGATGACGGCAATTAGATGTTCTATTTCTTCCTCTACCGCCTTGATTTAATCCTCTTCTACTTCCATCTTTTCTACCATATCCTCTTCTTGGCATTATTTTCTTCTCCTTCTAAATGATTTTACACTTCCTTTTTTATATAGTGAACCTTTTGTAGTAAGTGATGTTTTTCCTCTTGAACTAATTCTTTTTGATTTTGTAAGTCCTCTCATTTTCTCGCATCCTTTTTCTTTTTTAACTTTCTTCCCTTAACATAGTGATATGCACTATATCCTGCAACCCAAGGTAAAGTTGCTGTTCCTACTATTGCTCCTGCTTCTGGGTTTCCAGTGTGATGTAATATTGCTGCTGGATAAATTGGAGCAGTCATAGTAACAGATTCTTTAGCTGCCCAAAGTATTTCTTTACCATGTTTTTTTAGTTTTTTCTTATCAATTTTCATTAGTATTTTTCACCTTCCCATACTAACCATTTATCTTCATACTTTTGAATTCGTGCATAGTTTCCATAATATCTAATTTCATTTGCTACTTCTTTGGCACTAAGTTTATTATCAAAACTTCCAAAGAATTTGTAAGGATAACCTTCAAATGACTTTCGTTTAGGTACTCCTCTTGGTCTATCAAATGGTCGACCTGTTTCTAAATATTTCTTTGTATGTTTTCTTGTCCATCTATATCCTTCGCTTATATCTTCTTTAAGTTTCATTAATCCTTTATTACTTTCATCTGTTATTTTTATTATTTTAGTTTTTTTCAATATCTTCGCCTCCTTTTCAATCCTACAGGTTTATATGGTGCGAAAACTTGTTTGTATCCTATCGGTCTATAAGGTACACAAGTTTCCATATTCCTATCATAGTTGTAAAAAGAACTTCTTTCTTGATAGAAAGGCGACTTATGAGAATAACCAAACTCATATTCTTCTGACTCAAAAGGTTCCTCTCTTTTGAGTTCTTGAGTTTTTATTGCAGTTGGATATGCTGAACGATTTGGTATTGACATTTTTGCTTGCTGTTGTTCTGGGCTTCCATACCAACCTTTTGACATTGGTGGTTTTATTCCTCTGCTTGAAGACATTCCACTTGGTCCTGTTCCTATCTCTTTTGCTCTTTCTGACTTTGCAACTTTAGTAAATCCTTCATATGATTTTTTTAATCCTTCAACACCTTTAGTTAGAACCTTTTCTGTTCCTTCCTCAAAAGATTCATACATCTCAACTCGATTGAGCTTTTCAGCTTTCTTTGGGTCTTCGCTGGTCATAACTTCTGTAAAATTAGGATTAGATTCAACTTGCTGAATTGCTTGGGTAATTGATATTGTATCAACTGCACCTAAATTAAGCCACTTTCCATCTTTCTGTTTTGCTATTACATAAAGATAATCTTTTGCTTTTTCTTCGTATTCCTGTTTTTGTTTTTGATATTTATCTTTGAATTCTTTTACTTTCTGTATTGGTTTTTTGATAACATCAGTTATCCCTTGACGATTGGGGTCGTATGGATAACAATCTAAAAGATTGATTTTATTATCTCTATCAAAATCTCCTAATGGTTTTAGGTCTGTCTGCCAATATCTCTGATTAATCTTTTTCCTCGGTTTGAGGTGTTTGTCCTTTCTTGGGTCATAAGTCTTTAATTTATATGTCATATTTATCACGAATAGTATAGGAAAGGTATCCATTTAAACATAAAATATCGAGGAGAGGAGGAAAGGATGACAAGTGGATACCATTTCCCTTCTATTCAACCTAAGTTCCATATCAGAAGAATCCACCTTTTCTTACCACCACAATTATGGTCAATATTGCACCGATTATCAGCAGTATTCCAAGTATTGCTATCACACTATCTGCTATACCACTAACTTCTGTTAATTGTGAACGATAAGTTATTCTTATCCGTTCAGTCTGTGCACCTGCAATAAGATAAGATGACTCTGTCACTTCTGTACTCGTTTGGTTTGAATTGATTGTAATATTATTATAGTGATATGTTGAGTTTACAAATGGGTCTCCACCACCACCAAAAGTAGTTGATACATTTATCAATAAAGTTGCAGTATCTCCTGGATTTATAACTGTAATATTAAATGTTTCATTTGTAGTATTACCTGCTATATTGCTTGATACAAATGTATAGTTAGCATCATATGTTTCATTTACTTGCACCCAATCAAGATAGAAATCACCACAATTTGTAACATTGATAGTAAAGTTGACGGCAGTTGTATTCCACCATAAATAATTGATATTTGCTGTTTTTACTGCATAGAAACACAGAGTTAGTGGTGTTGCTGACTTCCCTGTTGTATATTGCTCGTCTTCTACAGTTATTGAATTGGTTATAGTGCTTCCATTTGCTAAAGGCCAAGATACATTTAACCATATCGTTATATTAACCCAATGCTCATCGTATCCTGTCATATTTAGGAATGGTATTACCCATGATGTATTATCTCCTGTCTCGTTAGCTGGATTTGCGCCAACAAAGATTGTATCACTATCATATGTTTCATTTACCCAAACATCAGTTAGATTCACTTCTCCTTCATTTGACATATTTATCCATACTTCAATAGAATTATTTGCATGAACATGCATTGTTTTTGATACTGATATATTCTTTTCATCTGTATCAAAGAAATATTCAGCAGTTCCTGCTGGACATCTTGTAGTTTCACAAGTATCATTTAGAACTGCATGCCAAAAGTATCTAGTTGAATAATTCAATGTACATCCTGGATTTATTGATGCTGTTCCTCCTGAAGGTGTTGTGTCGTCATATCCTATCACTGTATCATTTCCCCAATAAAAAGTTACATTTATAGGGTCGCCATCTGCATCAGTTACAACTACTGATAATGTATCAAAAGTAACTGAATTACTTGTAGATGCTGAAGTTGGTACTATTGCTCCACCCGCTGGTGCTGCGCCTCCACCTACACCTGTTGTAAAGTTATATGATGCGTTTGTAGAATCTGCTATTCCATCAGTCACAGTTACATTCCACCAATAAAGTGTATTGTGGTCAAGGTTTGTAAGAGTAAATCCTATAATTGTAGGTAATGATACTGTATTTGCTGAATGTGTTTGGCCGTTTGATGCATTTATCCAATAATTGAAAGATGCTGCTTCTGTATTTAGAATTGTAACATTTACTAGTATGCTATATGTGCAGTTTGTTGTAGTAGAATCATGCGCTGGTACTGCTCCTGTTATAGTAAAGTTTGTATAACATTCAGTTGTTGCTGTGGCTTGTCTATAAGTTGCACTATGTAGTCCTGCTGTAGCATTGAATCCCCATGCCTTATAGAAATATTGTGTGCAATTTGTTAATCCTGTATCATTATAAGTTAGATTAGAACCATTATATATCTGCCCAACTTCTGGACCTGTTATAGCATCATAACTCACATCACTTCTGCATATTGTTACATTATCGTCACCTACTCCTTTTGTCCAAGAAAGGTTTATTGCTGTATGATTATACATTGTAGCAGTAAATGATGCTGGGTCTTGTGGTGTTATTATTATAGTAAGATTATTTGCTGTTGTTACATTATACTTATCGTTATCGGGTTCTCTTAAATAATATTGAATATGGTCTGGTGTTTGATTTATATAACATATTCCACACTTTTGAGCTTCAAAATCAATTACTGCTGCCGATGCATTTCCAACTGAAGGATAAGGTTGCCCAGAACCTGAACCCATAAGAAAAGCACCACAATTTGTTATATTACCACTATCATTATTATATGTTGCATCTCTTAAACCAGAAGTCCATGCATTTAAAAATGTAGCATTTCCTGTTCCTGCTGGAGTTGCATTTACAATATATAATACACTTTCACTAAAATCTAAAAGGTTTATATTCCATACAGACAAATTAGCTGAAGAACCAGTTGTATCAAGATAAATAGTTACATTAAAACTATCTCCTACTTCTACCTTATTACCAGAAATTACTCCTCCCGGTTCAAGCCATACTGTAGCATTATTATCATTATTTGCCGATGGAATAAAATCTTCTGCTAAAATTGATATTGAAAATACACTTATTGCACCGATTAGTAAGATTAATCCTACTAATAGATTACTTGCCTTTTTTCTTAATTTTCTTATTCTCATTTTTTCACCTCTTTTCTTAATTCTTATATAATCATCTGTTAGCCCATATTACATTAAGGTCACCAACAAAGATAGATAAGTCTGAATCTGTATCATATATCCCAAGATATGCTAAACCCCTATTAGCCCAAACAATATTAAGGTCTCCTACAAACACAGAATTATCAAGGTCTGTATCATATCTTGAGTGGTCTGTAGTAAAATTAAAAGTTTCATTTGTCCAAATTTTTCCATCAGTTACATTTACACTATACCAATAACCTGTATTTCCCCACCGCCATTTAGTATTGTATCTTTGACTATTATTAAATGTTTGATTACATTGATATGTGCCGTTATTTACTGATAAATTACTTCCAATTGCATTCCAAGCATTTGTCCAAGAGGTTGTCTTATTTGTGAAGAAATAAACACTCATCGTATCTCCATTATTATCTGCTATTCCAGCACTGATATTTGCTAGAAGTAATTCTGCTAATGAATCACCGTCTGGATAAGACCAATTGATTTGTGGCGCTATATTACTACCATATTGAATAGAACAATTTGCTGATGAATTAGCATTTCTGTCAGTAGTTACATTAGCCCAATTAAGTACAATTGTTCCGTTTGGATATAAATGAGCTGTAAAGTTGACTGTTATATTAAGTGTAAAGCAATCATCTACTCCTAGTTCCTCACTTATATTAAATATATAGCAATTATCATATGGATTAGTTACATTCTCTGCTGGCAATCCTGAACCTACATATACTACTCCAGGAGGAAGAGTATCATTGATTGTTACATTCCTTACTATATTTTCTCCATTATTACAAACAGTTATATTGAATTCAACAAGAGTATCTACATCTGAATATTCAACTAGATTTCCACTTTTATTGGTTGTCTTTGATACATTTGTAGACCAGAATGATTCATCTAATGAACCATATTCATCTCCTATTATTCCGTGACCCCAATTTGACATTTGTGTTAAATCTACTCCATTCCAAATACCAATAAACCACATATCAGCAAGTTCACTGTCATTAGAAACATTCATATAATTTTCCCATACAGAATATGCATCTTCACTTTTATAGGTAGAACAATTTGATTCATTCCAATTTTCCCAAGCTATAGCAACACTTGGTGCTCCATCAAATAATGCATTTACATGAACTGTTTGAACATGAATTCCAAAGGTATCATTTGCATTTAGATAATTTCCGCTTCCAACACTTTCCTTTTCAAAGTAATAAAGAGGTATGTTGCAATCATACATTTTATGATTACTATATCTATGAAGTACAGGCAAATGACTCCAATAACTTGAAGTCCAATAAGTTGAATTTCTCTCATAAAAAACATCGAACCATGCGTTCAATATTAATTCACCTTGGTCTCCTTGAGCAAATATATTTGTTCCATTCCAAATAATCACATGAGTATCAAACCAATCAGTTTCTCCAAACCAAAGGAAGCACATATCATTATCATCCCATACAAGGTCATTATCTACATCAATTGCTACAAGTGCAGCATCATCATAATTATCTGTTCCATCTGTACACTCTTCTATATGTATAGCAAGACTATTATTAAATGGAACTTCCCCACTAATATTTGTCCAAACTGCTGAATAATAATAGATACTATCATTTTGATTATCATATGTATAATGTTCAGTACAATTTACTGTAAGTGGTCTTGCCATTCTTGATTCCATATTATATAATTTAGTTAAATTTCTAAAGTTACAAGCAGCACAATCTGCATATTCTTGGTTTGTTATATTTTCATTCAACCACTCTAAAAAGCATTCGTAATAAAATTGATAATCTATAGTCCAATAGTAGTCAGAATTATAATCGAACACAGGAAAATACATTAAAGGAATTCCATCGCTTCCATATATACTATGATTTTCAAGTTGAGAAGCTGTAGCATTTTCATCTCTTGAATAATTAAGTCTCCACATACCTATACTATCAAAATCTACATAAAATGAATTATCTTCATCTGACAAAAACTTATGTGGATTCCATACTGCTAATCCAAAGCATTGTCCCTCATCATATTCTATAAATGGTAATGTTTCATCAGCTATCCAGCCACTTGGTTCATATTGTAATCCAAATGGTCGAGAGGAAGTAATATTCCATGCTTTAGTTTGCACAGAGCCACAAAGTGAATTATATAAACTCTTTATCCAAATACCATATCCATCTGTAAGCCATGCTGTACTGTTCATTGATGGATTTACTTTATTAGCTTTTGTAAAATTGCAAGACCAACTTTCATTATAAAAATTAGTTATATTATTATCATATGATGTTGATGTACTTTCTATAAGATTTCCTGTTGGTGTATCATATAAAGAATCATTTCTTTTTGATAGTAATACTACTCTATGATAGCTATAAAGCGCCATATCATAGTTAGAATTATTGTGATATGCATATACTATTCCTATGTGAGGATGATATTTAGGAAGAATTCCCATTCCTTCCATAGTAACATTATATCTTGCTCTTAATATTGACATTGTTCTATTAGCACAAGAATTATTTGCAATAGTATATGATAATCCTAAATCATCAGTTGAATTATCATATGATGTAAACCTATATGTCCATTCCCAATCTTTTGTTGAGTCGAAAAAATCCCATGTGCTATTATATGCTTGCCAAGTAGTATAATTAGTTGTATATTCAAACCATTCCTCATCAAGGCAAGAACTGTCTGTGCAAGGTCTGTGAACATGCTCTGATATTGACCAATTTGATGCTTCTATTACTCCTGTACAATTACATTCTATATCATCGTTATATTTTTCATTTACATATATCATATCTTCATTAGTGCAATTACTATCCCAATACTCAAACCACCACTCACAAAGTGATGCGTTTGCTTCTATTCCAGAATAGTTTGTGCTATTCATTGTCATATTAAATTCTAAATATACATGATTGCAATAGGAAAAGTTTACAAGTTGTTGTTTAGTTATATTCCATTGTAAATGCCCATGAGGATATAATCCACAATCGCCTCCTTCAACAGAAGTCATATTCGGATTCATTGATATTGGTGCTTCATTTGGAAGTTTTAATCTTCCAGAGTTATTTATATATTCGTGTATAGCATCAAAATGAGTTATTCTTATTGTAAGATTTTGTAAATCATTTCCACAGTTATGAACTGATACATTAAATCTTGCTTTATCTCCTTTTGAGAAATTTACTTGCCTTTTCCAAGTTCCAGTATCGTTATCCCAAACTTTGATTGTTGTATTCAGACAACATTCTTGTGGAATATAATCAGCAAGAGTTCCATCTTCTATTTCCCCTTGACCCCATCTTCCAAGATTAGTTGAATTTATATTTAGTGGTCCATCTTCTAAATATGTATGATTAAGGAAAAATTGTTTTGCATCATTATGACTTTCATCTACAAATGAATCGCATTCAGTTTCATTCCAATTCTGCCAATAACAACTATGAGAATCATCCATATTATATGTAGCAATACATAAACCAAAGGTATCAGTTACATTGATAGCAGTACCACTTTCATTTTTAAGTTCGTCTAAAGGAATAAGTGCTAAATAATTGATATGATTATTATATCTATGCATATTTTTTAAAGAAAGGTTTGTGGTATTCCAAGCGGTTGCAAATATAGTCCAATTGGAATATGTTGAACCGTTCCATTGCCAACCAGTTCCTACATCTCCATCCCAATCTATATCCCATAACCAAGCTCTGTCATTGTTATCCCAAGTGTCATCATCATCTACATTGATTGCTATAAATCCTTCATCTAAATCAAAAGAGGCGTCACCATCAGTGCAATCTTGTATCCAAAACATTAGACAGTTGTGTGCTAAAGTTTGATTTCCTGAATAACTTCCAATATATTCATTATACCAAGTTGAAAAATTTGAAAGTAATGCTGAATAATAATATACTGTATCATTTTGGTCGTTTAATTGTAATGATGATGGTTTATAAAATCTTGATTCCATATTAAATAAATTGGTTATATTAACTAATACATCTCTCATACTTATATCAGTTATATTAGCCATTGTTCCATTATACCATTCAAATGCTTCATCTCTTACATTAGGGTCCATCATATCTATTACTGGAAACTTCATATGTGGTCTTTTATCTGATACATCCCAAGAAGATGTTCCGTTTGTTGAGTAGTTAAGTTGCCAATGCTCGAAGTAATCAAAATTACCTCTAAAGCTTTGTAAACTTGGATTCCAATATGCTAATCCATAACAAGTACCATCATCTGATGCTAATGTAGGAAATGTTTCATTAATAAACCATCCTGCTGGTTCATATTCTAATCCTAATGCATTCATTGGGTCTCCCCATATCTTTGCATAAAGTCTTCCACAGTGTACGTTATAAATAACTTTAATCCAACATCCTAATGGTTCATCTGGTGCTACTTCATAATAAGGTAGTCCATTAAGATATCCCCAACCAAAGTGATAATAATTAGTAGCATCATCTTCATCTTCTACAGGTACAAAAGTAAATCCATCAGTAAGAGTTGTTCCATTCCAATGTAAAACATAACCACTCATCCTTCCAAAAAATACACCTGTCCAATCTGAACAGTTATGCCAATCAAATATTACTCCTGGATATACTTCTGTTTGTTCTTCTGATGTATAATTTGTCCATACAAGCGTTTGAGTTCTGTTACATCCTGAATTATTTAAGTGAGTATAAAATAAATCTATTGGAATAGTTCCAGTTCCATTCACTGAATATGTCCAATTTCCAGAATACTCATAAGGCTCCCAATATGTTTCATTGCATTCACACCATGTCTCCTCAAGAGTTCCATTTGGAATATGTTCGCTAAAAGACCAATTACCATAACTGTAAGAATTAGTAGTGCAAGGACAAATATTATCTAGACTTTTTTTAAAATTGGTTGCATTTATTATAGGAGTAATCATACTTAAAATTAATATAATTGATATTATAATTATTTTTATTTTTCTATTACTCTTATTATCTTTCATTCTAATCACCTATTTGCCCAAATCACGTTTAAATCACCAACAAAGATACTTCCATCGTTATCACAATCATAAAAACCATCAAAACTACCTCCTCTATTGGCCCATACTATATTTAAATCTCCTACAAACACAGAATTATCATTATCAACATCATACCGAGAACCTGTAGTATTATACCAATAAGACCTATTTACCCAATCAGAACCGTCAGTGATATTCACAGACCAATTATAGTTTGTTCCACCCCATATAAATTCATTAGTTCCATTTGCTGAATCAAGGTCAAGAACTTCATATCTTCCCTCACTTACATCTCTCCACTCAGCAAGTAAAGACCAAGTTTCTATATGTGGTGTTCTATTCCAAAAGTATATTGATATGTTTACTCCAGTACCATTGATTCCGATACTGATGTTTACTGGTGGTCTAGCAACACCAGTTGATTCATTTAATGGATAAGGTCTTTGTATTCCAAGACCTCCTTGTGTTCTAGCCGAAGCAGTATCATTTGATGTTGAAAAATCATTTTCTGTTTTGTTATATCCCCAAATAGTATAGTAATAAGTAGTTGCATTATGAAGACCTGTATCATTAAAATATTGACCTGTATCGTTATAAATAACAGTTCCATTGGTTTCTGTATTTGGATAATGAGGCCATCCTGTCTCGTTTCTTACAAGTACACTTGTATCACAAGTTTCTGAATTTGTCCATGATAAATTAATTGCTGTTTCATTCCAAGTATTTGCTGATAAGCTAGTTGGTGAAGTGCAAGTATATGTAAATTCCCACCAAGAACTCCAATCAGACCAAGTATAAGTATCAGTTGTAAAGTTATATGTTGCATTTGTCCAATGCCCACCTGAATCATTTACCTCTACTCTCCACCAATATTGTGTATTTGATGCATTAGAAAATGTTGCCCGGTAAGTAAAGGTTCCGTCTGTACATGTATCATTATATTGAAGAACTGTCCATATTCCTGTGGCATTAGTCTTCCAAGTGACATTGAATTTCTCGTCTTGTGGTTCATCAATTGTTACATTTAAAAGAGGATACATTTCTACTTCAGTTGAGCCGTTGGTTGGATATTGGTCTGTTATTGTTGGTTCTTCGCTTTGTGTTTCTGCTTTTCCTCCAAATGATAACGTAGAATAAGCACTAAATGATGTTTCATCTGCTGTTGTAAAAGTATAAGAGTTGCTTACAGGTGTTGCACTTCCATTGTCATCTGTAGCATTTACCCATACTGTAAATGTTGTTGAATAAGAAAGAGGTGTTGTAAGGTCTAAAACTTTAGAGCCGTTTGTACTATAATTTGATGCATTAGTATCTGTGTTGTTGCATTCTATTGTCCAATTAAATTGGTCTCCTTCGGGGTCTTGAATTGTGATGTTCCAAGTTGCTTGATTTATTGATATACCACTTGCGGTATTCGCTGGTACTGGCCCTTCCATTGATACTGTCTGATTTTCCTTTTGGGTTGTAAATTCATATACTTCACTTACATTATTAATACCATCATCACAATATACCTTCCACCAATATTTGGTATCGTATGTATCTGCATTTGTAAATATCCATTGATAGCTTCCATTTGCTTGTGAGACATTAGTTTGGTCATATACCCAAGAACCACTTTCATTAGTTCCAAAAGTGATATCCATTGTATCACCATTATCATCTGAAACTGTTACATTACAAGTAGGAGAAAGTGATATTGCTACAGAAGTATTTGTAGGAACTTCCCCACTAATTACAGGATTTACATTATCTTGAGTATCTGCCTTTCCACTAAAATTTAAAATTGCATAATTAGAGAATCCTTGTGGGTCATAATTATCTTGTGGTTCTTGTGTCGGTTCTTCTGCATATTCAAATTCCCAACTTTCTGACCATTCAGCACTTGTACTAATCGATAGCGTAAAAAAGACTATTAATATTATTGATA
>Ga0272442_10002723_pt1 | contig 25334 bp, 17 predicted proteins | sample SSMForm2O_FD_200262 | JGI IMG/M metagenome (GOLD analysis project Ga0272442, IMG submission 200262) | Marine sediment archaeal communities from Little Sippewissett salt marsh, Falmouth, MA, United States - SSM-Form-2O | ecosystem: Environmental > Aquatic > Marine > Wetlands > Sediment ... | reverse complement strand
GTGGTGGTCTCGTCAAGGGTGCTAGAACTCGCTGCTGCGCGCTGTATCGGCTTGGATGTGCGGCGACATAACGAAAAAAGCGGGAAAAGACGGGGATTGGGGGGCTGCCGAGCGCGGGAGAGGGGGGCTGTCAGAGATATGGCGGTTTCGGCTCGGTGCCGGTGTAACGAGGTGCGTGGTGGCGCAATGAACCTTATCTAGCGGTGTTCCGGTTAGACCGTGGTGGTTGGGCTCCAGACGCTTGCTGCAGACGACGTGCCCCTAGGTGCGCCTGCGCATTCAAGATAGCTCACCCGAAGGACGCCTCGAACACCACCAAATGGGCGGATTTGGGTGGAAAATGCGTTGCCTGTGTGTGCTCAGCCGGTATAATGACGGTCCTTTGGTGCTGTCAGGGAGGGCGCATTTCTTGCTTTGCGACGCGAGTCCACAAGCAGAAGGAGTGCACGTCACGGTGGCGGCTGCATCGGTAACGGCGGCAATAATGAGCCGATTGTGAGCGTTCTTTCCTGGGGAAAGGAAATCGCTTTGGGAAGGGCTAGGAATAGCACTGCATAAGGAGGTAACTGAGATGGCTAGACCTGTCACACTTTTCACCGGACAATGGGCGGACCTGCCGCTCGAGACGCTGGCGAAGAAGGCCGCGAGTTGGGGATACGATGGAGTGGAACTGGCGTGCTGGGGCGACCACTTCGAGGTTGACAAGGCCCTGGCCGATGACAGCTACTGCAAAGCCAAACGGGACCTCCTCAAGAAGCACGGCCTGCAAGTGTTCGCGATTTCCACCCACCTGACCGGCCAGTGCATCTGTGACAACATCGACGAACGCCACAAAGCCATCGTTCCGCCGGACGTCTGGGGCGACGGCGAGCCCGAGGGCGTCAAGAAACGGGCCGCCCAGAGTGTGATCAATGCCGCCAAGGCCGCCAAGAAGCTGGGCATCAAGGTCGTCAACGGGTTCACCGGAAGTTCCATCTGGCACCTGCTGTATTCGTTTCCGCCCACGTCGCCGGAGATGATTCAGGCCGGCTACGACGACTTCGCCAAACGCTTCACACCGATTCTCGACGCGTTCAAGGCCGAAGGGGTCAAGTTTGCGTTGGAGGTTCACCCCACGGAAATCGCCTTCGACATCGCCTCGGCGCAGCGGGCCATCGACGCCGTCAAGGGGCACGAGTGCTTCGGTTTCAACTACGACCCCAGCCATCTGGGCTATCAGGGTGTCGACTACGTCAAGTTTATCCGCACCTTCTCCGACCGCATCTTCCACTGCCACATGAAGGACGTTTGGTGGGGTCACGGAGACGGCACCGTAGGTGTGTTCGGCGGTCATACGGACTTCGGCGATCCGCGTCGCTACTGGGACTTCCGCTCTATCGGACACGGCGACATCAACTTCGAGGAGATCATCGTCGCCCTCAACGACATCGGCTACCAGGGACCACTCTCCATCGAATGGGAGGACGGCCGGATGGATCGCGAGCATGGGGCCGAAGAGGCTTGTGCGGCCATCAAGAAGGCCGATTTCAAGCCCTCCGAAATTGTCTTCGATGCCCAGTTTGACAGGTAATGAGAACGTTTTCAAAAGGCCTGGCCGTTTCAAAGCGGCCGGGCCTTCTTCGCAACAGGAGAAGTGGCATGAACACCAGGCGTGCTGAGACACGGCGCCAGATCTTTGGGAGGGCGATTGAGACGCGAGATTCACTTCAGTCCCGAGGCGGGGGCGATCCTTGACAATTCATCCACGGCGCAGAGGCCGGGCAGGGTGATGCCAGGCCGGCAGCATAAGCAAGACACCGAGAGAAGGCTGGATACATGACACCGAAGAACATCAATCGACGCGACTTCATCAAGACTGCCACGGGGATGGCCACCGCCGCAGTGGGATTTCCCTACATTGTCCCTTCGTCCGTGTTCGCCCAGGGTGGGCAGACGCCGCCGAGCGATCGCATCACACTGGGCTTCATCGGCTGCGGCAAACAGAGCCAGCATCTGACGCGGTCGTTTCTCAACTCCCCCGGCACCCATGTTGTCGCGGCCTGCGATGTCGACAAGCTCAAGCTCGAACGCAACCAGAAGATGGTCGAGAACCACTACGCCGGCAAGAATGGCCAGTCCTATAAGGGCTGCGATACCTATGGCGATTTCCGTGATTTGCTGGCCCGTGATGATATTGACGCGGTGGTTATCTCGACGCCGGACCACTGGCACGCTGTTACGGTGATCGAATCGGCCCAGGCGGGCAAGGACATCTATTGCGAGAAGCCCCTGTCCCAGACGGTCGCCGAAGCGCGGGCGATGGTCAACGCGGTGCGCAAATACGACCGGGTCTTCCAGACCGGCAGCATGCAGCGCTCCGACTGGCACTTCCGCCTGGGTTGCGAGCTGGTTCAAAACGGCTACATTGGCGAGCTCAAGCACGTGACCGTCGGCATCGGTGGCCCTCCCGGAGACCAACCGCTTCCCGCCCAGCCCGTGCCGGATTATCTCGACTGGAACATGTGGCTCGGCCCCGTGCTCTGGCGACCGTACAACGAGGAGCTTTCGCCTAATATCAGCTTCGACGGCTTCCCGCACTGGCGCAATCACAGCCCATTCGGCGGGGGCGGCATGACCGACTGGGGCGCCCACCATTTCGACATCGCCCAATGGGGCATGGGGATGGACGAGAGCGGACCCGTGGAGATCATCCCGCCCGACGGCAAGGACGTCAAAGTCCTCACCTACAAATACGCCAGCGGCGTCACCATGACCCGCGACAGCGCCAATGGCGTCCTTTTTACCGGAACCAAAGGCAAGGTCGAGACAAACCGCGGCTATCTGAAGACCTGGCCCGACGAGCTGAAGGATGTCAAGCTGGGGCCCAACGAGACACATCTCTACGAGAGCAAGCACCATTACGTGGATTGGCTGGACGCGATTCGCAAGCGGACCAGGCCGGTCTGTGATATCGAGACGGGTTGCCGCTCGGTGACGGTCTGTCACCTGGGCAACATCGCCTACAAACTCCAGAGGCCCCTGAACTGGGACCCCGAGCGCGAAGTATTCGTCGGCGACGATGAAGCCAATCGCCTGCTGTCGAGACCCTATCGCAGCCCGTGGCACATCTAGTCCTTTGCCGAGGGACGGCTGGCACAGTGTGGAAAGGTGGACGGTATGAAGCAGAGTAAGAGAATCAACAGGCGTGCGTTTCTCAAAGCCACGACGGGCGCCGCGGCCGGTGCGGTGGCATTTCCCTATGTTGTTCCGTCATCGGTCTTCGGGGCCTCGGCGCCCAGCGGGAAGATCACGATGGGCTGCATCGGCGTCGGCTCGCAGGGCTCCGGCAACATGAACGGGTTCCTCAACAAGGGCGACGCCCGGGTCATTGCCGTCTGCGACGTCGACAAGGGGCATCGCGACGGAGCCAAGAGGAGGGTCGACGGCAAATACGGCAACACCGATTGCGCGACCTACCACGATTTCCGCGAGCTGATCGCCCGCGATGATATCGACGCGCTGTCGCTGGCCCTGCCGGACCACTGGCACGCCATCCCGGTGATCATGGCCGCCCGCGCCGGTAAGGACATGTACGGCGAGAAGCCGCTGGCCCGCACGATCGCCGAGAGCAAAGCGATGGTCGCGGCGGTCCAGAAGTACGATCGCATCTGGCAGACGGGCAGTTGGCAGCGCTCGGTGGGCAATTTCCGCAAGGCGTGCGAGCTGGTAATCAACGGTCGGATCGGCAAGGTCAGCACGGTCGAGGTCGGGCTGCCTACCGGGGGCGGCACGGGCAATCCACCGGTTTCCCCGGTCCCCGAAGGGCTTGATTGGGACCGCTGGCTAGGCCCGGCCCCGTGGCGGCCGTTCATGAAGTACAGCAACCGCGCCCCGCACTGGGATTGGCGCTGGATCATGGATTACTCTGGCGGTCAGCTCACCGACTGGGCCGGACATCACATCGACATCGCCCACTGGGGGCTCGGCCTGGATCGCACCGGTCCGGTGGAGATCGAAGGCAAGGGCGTGTACCCCAAGGACGGCATCTACGATGCACCTACCCAGTACAAGTTTGCCTGCAAGTATGCCAACGGCATCGTGATGACCGTGGCCAACACCGACCAGTCGCCCAAGGGGATGGGGACCTGCTGGTATGGCGACAAAGGCTGGATTCACGTCCATCGCGGCGGGCTGAAGGCCAGCGATCCGAAGATCCTCGACGAGGTGATCGGCGCCAACGAGACACGGCTTTACGACAGCCGCGACCACCAGCAGAACTTCCTGGATTGTGTCAAGACGCGGGAAGAGACAATTACCCCGATCGACATCGCCTACCGATCCATCAGTGTGGGACATCTCGGGGAAATCGCGATGCTCCTGGAACGCAAGGTCCAGTGGGACCCGGACAAACAGGAATTCGTCAACGACGAGGCAGCCAATCGGTTGATGTCCAGATCGATGCGCAGCCCATGGACACTCTAGTGTGCAGCAAGATCCGCCCCGCGCCACACACACGGGGCCGGTGACTTGGGATCAACGAAAGGAGCCAAGATGATGAAGAAATCGAGAGTCACGTACATGGTGCTGCTCGCAGCCCTCCTGGTGTTGGCGATGGTGGTTTCGCCCGTAGCGGCCCAGCGATTCAAGTATCCGACGCCCGAAGAGGTCCAGAAGATGGAAGCCGCCATGCCCGACAAAGCTGTGGTCAAACCGGCCCAGCCGCGCCGCATGCTGGTGGTCGATCTCTGCGAGGGGTTCAAGCACAGCAGCGTCCCGTTCTGGGACAAGGCCCTTCAGATCATGGGCGAGAAAACCGGCGCTTTCTCCGTCGTCATCACCGACGATCTGGACATGCTCAAGGCCGACGTGCTCGAGAAGTTCGACGCCGTCTGCTTCAACAACACCACCCACCTGAAGCTAAGTCCCGAGACTACGCCGGAGCTGTGCAAGAGCCTCATGGCGTTCATCAAGGGCGGCAAGGGCATCGTGGGCATCCACGCCGGCACGGACAACTTCTACGACTGGCCCGAGGCCCAGGAGATGATGGGCGGCAAGTTCACCGGCCACCCCTGGACGAGCGGCGGGACCTGGGCGATGAAGATCGACCAGCCCGATCATCCGCTCATGGCGCCCTTCGAGGGCCAGGGTTTCAAGATCAGTGACGAAATCTATCGCACCGATCCCCCGCTCTACTCCCGCGAGAAGGCACTCGTGCTGATGAGTCTCGACATGAGCGACCCGGCCACCAAGAACGCCAAAGGCGTTCGCGAGGGCGATGAGGACACCGGCATCAGTTGGATCAAGACGTGGGGCAAGGGACGCATGTTCTACTGCTCGCTCGGGCACAACCACGACGTCACCTGGACGCCCCCCGTGCTGGAGCACTTCCTCCGCGGCATTCAGTTCGCGATGGGGGATTTGAAAGTCGATACCACGCCGAAACCGGGAGCAAGTTCTGTGAAGGGTTCAGAAATGGATCAACTATTGGAGCAGGTCAAGGCCTACGACTTCGGAGCCAGCCGCACCGCCTTGACGAAACTGAGCGACCAGATTCGCCAGGCCTACGGCAAGGAAGACGAGCTGAAGAAGATCGAGAAGGCCCTCGCTGGCGTGCTTCAGTCCGATGCGAAATACGCGGGCAAGCAGTACGTCTGCCGCGAGCTCAGCATCATCGGCACCGACCAGTCCGTTCCCGTCCTGGCCCCAATGCTCACCGACGAGAAGCTCTCGGACGTGGCTCGCTATGCCCTCGAACGCATCCCGGGCAAGGCCGCCGACAACGCCCTGATCAAGGCGCTGACCAAGGCCGAGGGCAACGCCCAGGTCGGCATCGTCAACACGCTGGGCGAGCGGGGTTGCCGCGCCGCGGCCTCGGATATCGGCAAGCTCACCGGCAGCTCCAACCAACTGCTGGCCGGTGCCGCCCTCAGCGCCCTGGGCAAGATCGGTGGCGCCGATGCTGCTGCCGTCCTGACCAAGGCCAAGGACAGCGCGCCCGAGAAGCTGAAGATGGTCGCCTACGACGCCTGCCTCAAGTGCGCCGATCAGATGCTGGAAGAAGGCAAGAAGGCCGACGCCAAGGCGATCTACAATAGCCTCAACAAAGCCGGTGTGCCGACCCTGGTTCGTACGGCGGCCCTGCGCGGCATCATCCGGTCCTCCGGGAACTAGATGCACAAGATGCCCGGACGCTGAACTCAGCGCGCTGGCCTGATCGCTGCCGCAACGGTCTCGGCGTCCCGGCATTTCGCACGCAAGTGTTCGTGTTACGATTTGGGAAGGTGAATATGGTTCTATCGCGGAAGCGATTCTGCCGGGTCCTTATGATTTGGCTAGCCCTCGCCACGCTCGGGCCGATGGCTGGCCGGGCCGTGGCGCAGGATGAGATCATCAACCTGGTTATGGATGAACTCAAAAGCGGCGACCCCGAACGCCAGACCGGCGCCATCGCCCTCGTGCGCGACATCCCCGGTCCGGCGGTCACCAAGGCCCTATCCGACGAACTGCCCAACCTCTCGCCGGCCGTCCAGGTCCAGGTGCTCTCAGCGCTGGCCGACCGCGGCGATGCCACCGCGATGCCGGCCGTGACCGAAGCGAGCAACGCCTCGGACCAGGCCGTTCGCGTGGCAGCACTCAAGGCGGTTGGCCAACTGGGCGATGCCTCCAGCGTCCCCCTACTGGCGCAGCGAGCCACCGAGACGCGAGGCCAGGAGCAGAAGGCGGCGCGCGACAGCCTCTATCGCTTGCGCGGTGAGGATATCGCACCCGCCATCCTAACGCGCCTCCCCTCGGCATCGGCGAAGGTCAAGGTCGAGCTGATCCGCGCCGTCGGCGAGCGCAACATCACCGCCGGCGTCGAACCCCTTCTCGACGCCACGAAAGACGAGGATCGCAAGGTTCGCCTCGCGGCCTTCAAGGTGCTCAAGGTCGTTGCCGCTCCCGGCGACCTGCCGGCCCTCGTCGATCGCATCTTGAACCTCGCCAGCGAGTCGGACCGCAACGAAGCAGAGAAGATGGTCGCGGCCGTCGCCCACAAGATCGAAGATCCCGCCCAGCAGGCCGCCACCGTCTTGAGCGCCCTGCCCAACGCCACCGACATCAAAGACCATGCCTCGCTGCTCCGCATCCTCGGTCGCATCGGCGACAGCGCCGCCTTGCCCAATCTCAGGGCCGCCCTGGCCTCGAACGAGAAGGTCCTTCAAGACGCCGCGCTGCGGGCCCTGTCCGATTGGCCCACGCCTGAACCGATCCCCGATCTGCTCACGATCGCCCAGACCTCCAAGAACGCCACGCACAAGGTGTTGGCCCTCCGCGGCTTCGTCCGCTTGCTTGGATTGGAGAGCGACCGCCCCGCGGCTGAGACCGTTGCCATGTACAACAAGGCGATGAACCTCGCGCCCAGCATCTCCGAGAAGAAACGCGTCTTGTCAGGCGTCGGGGGGGCCGCGAGCCTACCGGCCCTGGAGATGGCCACGGGCTACCTCGAAGACACCGAGCTGCATCTGGAAGCCGAGTCCGCGATTGTCAGATTGGCGCGGGCCATCCACGCCCAGCACAAAGCCCCGTGCCGCGAGGCACTGGCCAAAGTGATTGCGAAGACGAAGAACGAAACCATTCGCACGCAAGCGCAGGAGGCCCTCGATTTGCTCGAAGGTCGAGAGCCGGCCCCCGACTAAGGATCGGCCTACCGAAAGCTGCCGAGCCCCGTGTGCAGTCCCAACGAGGTGAGGATCAGGCCCCCTGGCGACAAGCGTGACAGGCACGAATCTGAAAAAGGAGAGCGACGATGCGAGAGGCTGGTACAAACGGTAAGGCAGTCGGATGCACCTCTCGCCGTCAGGTCCTCGGAGCCGCCGCTGGCTTGGCCGTCGCCACCATCGTGCCACGCCACGTCCTTGGGGGGGCGGGCCATGTGCCGCCCAGCGAGAAGCTCAACATCGCTGGCATCGGCATTGGCGGACGCGGGCAGGGCGATCTCGACGAAGTCGGCAGCGAGAACATCGTCGCCCTATGCGACGTGGACGAACACTACGCCGGCGATGTCTTCGCCAAGTATCCCAAGGCACGCAAGTGGACCGACTACCGCAAGATGCTCGACGAGCAAAAGGACATCGACGCCGTCGTGATCGCCACCCCCGACCACACGCACGCTGTCATTACCATGGCCGCGCTGAAGCGAGGCAAACATGTCTACTGTGAAAAACCGCTGACCCATTCGGTCTGGGAGGCCCGCCAGATTACCCTGGCCGCCCGCGAGGCAGGGGTCGCCACCCAACTCGGCAATCAAGGCCAGGCCTCCGAAGGCAACCGCCTCGTCTCCGAGTTCATCTGGGACGGCGCCATCGGCCCCGTCCGCGAAGTGCACGCCTGGTGCAACCGCTACATCTCGCCGCGCGGCATCGGCCGCCCCCAGGAGACCCCGCCCGTACCCGGGACATTAAATTGGGACCTCTGGCTCGGACCGGCCAAACACCGGCCTTATCACTCGTGCTATCTTCCTTTCAGTTGGCGCGGCTGGTGGGACTTCGGCACCGGCGTCCTCGGCGACATCGGCTGCCACCAGCTCGACCCCGTCTTCCGCGCGCTGAAGCTCGGATACCCCACCACCATCGAGGCCAGCTCCAGCGGCGTCAACGACGAGACCGCACCGCTGACCTCGATCGTGCGCTTCCAGTTCCCCGCCCGCGAAGGCATGCCCCCGCTGACCTTGACTTGGTATGACGGTGGGCTCATGCCTGAAAGACCGCCCGAATTGGAGGAAGGCCGTCGGTTTGGCAACGCCGACGACAATCTCTTCGTCGGCGACAAGGGCAAAATGCTGGGCCACCGCCTCATCCCCGAAACGAAGATGAAAGCCTACGAGGTGCCGGCTAAGACCATTCCCCGCTCGCCCGGCCACCACAAAGAATGGCTCATCGCCTGCAAAGGCGGACCGCCGGCCCGCTCCAACTTCGATTGGGCCGGCCCGCTCACCGAAATCGTGCTGATGGGCAACGTTGCCCTCCGCATGGAGAAGCAGCTTTACGAGAAGGGCCTCAAGCTCCACTGCGACGGCCCGAACATGCGCATAACCAATCTCCCTGAGGCCAACAAGTACATCCGCGACGAGTACCGCGACGGATGGACGCTGTAACGAAACCGCCACTGGCGCAATCACCAAAATGAGGAGTAGTACTGTGAAACAAAAGACATTATCGCGACGTGATTTCATGGGCGCTGCCGCCGCCATCGGGGCCTTCACAGTCGTTCCGCGCCACGTGCTGGGCGGGGCCGGCAATACCCCCCCGAGCGAAAAGATCAACATCGCCAGCATCGGGGCAGGCGGGCAGGCGGCCAGTGATCTAAGGCAAATGGAAAGCGAGAACATCGTGGCGCTCTGCGATGTGGATTGGGCCAGGGCGTCAGGCATGTTCCGACGCCATCCCGACGCCAGGAAATACCGCGACTACCGCGAGATGCTCGACAAGGAAGACAAGAACATCGATGCGGTTGTCGTCGCGATACCCGATCACATGCACGCCGTCGCCTCGATGGCGGCCATCAAACGAGGCAAGCACGTCTACTGCGAGAAACCTCTGACCCACGACGTGTACGAAGCCCGCGTCCTGGCCGAAGCCGCCCGTAAGGCAGGCGTCGCCACCCAGATGGGCAACCAGGGCCAGGCTTCCGAACAGACTCGCCTGATGTGCGAAACCATTTGGGATGGCGCCATCGGCCAGGTCCACGACGTCCACGTCTGGACGGACCGACCCCTGCGCGGCATCAACGACGTCTACTGGCCGCAGGGCGTGGGCAGACCGACAGAAAAGCCCGCCGTCCCGGATACAATGGCCTGGGACCTTTGGCTGGGCACGGCCCCCGAGCGTCCTTACCATCCGTCTTACGCACCGTTCAAGTGGCGAGGCTGGTGGGACTTCGGCACCGGCGCTCTGGGCGATATCGGTTGCCATCGAATCGACCCCATCTTCCGCGCCCTCAAGCTCGGACACCCCACGAGCGTCGAAGGCTGCTGTACCCTCGTCAACAACGAGACCTATCCCGTAGCCTCACGCGTCACCTACGAATTCCCCGCCCGTGGCAATATGGCGCCGGTCAGACTGCACTGGTACGATGGCGGCATGAAGCCCCCGCGCCCGAAAGAGCTCGCCGATGGCAGGACATGGAGCACCAACGGCATCCTCTTCGAGGGCGACGAAGGCAAGATGTACGAGACGCGACTGCTTCCCGAGTCCCGCCAGACCGCGTACGGCAAGCCGCCCCAAATGCTCGAACGGTCCCCGGGTCACTATGTCGAGTGGATTCAGGCCTGCAAGGGAGGCAAGCCCGCCGGCTCGAACTTCCCCGACCACGCCGGTTTGCTCGCCCAGCTCGTCCTGCTGGGCAACCTGTCACTGCAACCGGCCCTGAAGGAGAAAGTCACCAGGACCCGGCTCCTCTGGGACGGCGACGCCATGAAGATCACCAACATGCCCGAGGCGAACCAGTATCTGCGCCGTGAGTATCGCAAAGGTTGGACCCTGTAGCGCAGGAGACATACACGATGACAGACTCAAAGGATAGCATCACGCGCCGGACTTTTGTGCGTGGCACCGCAGGCGTCATGGCCGGTCTTACGTTCGTTCCCGGTCACGTGCTCGGCGCCAACGAGCGGCTCAACATCGCCGGCATCGGTGTCGGCGGCATGGGAGCGAGCAATCTCAATGCCTGCTCGGCCGAGAACATCGTCGCGCTGTGTGACGTGCACCCCAAGCACGCGGCCGGCACGTTCAAGAAGTATCCCAACGCCAAGACCTACGGCGACTACCGCGTCATGCTCGACAAAGAGGACAAGAACATCGACGCGGTCATCATCGCCACGCCCGACCATACGCACGCCGTCATCGGCATGGAGTGCATCCGCCGGGGCAAGCACGTCTATCTCCAGAAACCCCTGGCCCATTCAATCCACGAAGTCCGCACCCTCACCGAAGCCGCCCGCAAGGCCAAGGTCCAGACGCAGATGGGCAACCAGGGCCATTCCTCCGACGCCATGCGCATGCTCTACGAGTGGATTCAGGATGACGCCATCGGCCCGGTCCGCGAGGTCTTCGCCTGGAGCGACCGACCCGTGGGTGGCGACCCCTGGTCGGACTTCCCCATCATGGCCCGCCCGAAAGAGACGCCGCCCGTACCGGAGACGCTCGAGTGGGACCTCTGGCTCGGACCGGCCAAGTATCGCCCGTACCATCCGATCTACCACCCTATGAGCTGGCGCGGCTTCTGGGATTTCGGCACCGGCGCCCTCGGTGACATGGGTTGCCACATCCTCGACCCCGCCTTCTGGGCCCTCAACCTGGGCCACCCCGAACGCGTCGAGGCCGTCACCACCCACTGCATTCCCGAAGTGGCGGCCGAAACCTACCCGCGCGCCTCCATCGTTCGCTACGAATTCCCTGCCCGTGGCAGCATGCCCCCGGTCAAGCTCACGTGGTTCGATGGCCGCCTCCTCCCGCCGCGCCCCAAGGACCTCGAGCCTACCCGCAAGCTCGGCACCAACGGAGCCCTCTTCATGGGCGACAAAGGCACCATCATGCACGGCTCGCACGGCGCCGGCGGCGTCCGCATCATTCCTGAAGTCAAGATGAAGGCCTACAAACGCCCGGCCAAGTCGTTGCCCCGCGTCAAGGACGGCTCCGGCGGACACGAGCGGGACTGGGTCCGTGCCTGCAAAGACGGCAAGCCCGCCAGCTCCAGCTTCGAGTACGGCGGCCCCCTGACCGAAATGGTCCTCCTCGGTGTCCTCGCCATGCGTCTGAAGAACACCATGCTCGAGTGGGACCCGGTCAACATGAAGGTCACCAACAGCGACGAAGCGGACCAGTACCTTCGCCCCGCCTTCCGCGAAGGCTGGACGCTCTAGTCTCTGTCAAACAAAACCAATGGATGAGTCAGAAAGGTCTACGGTGAAGGATATGAAGATTACCAGGCGTCGATTCCTCGGCAGCGCCGCGGCCACGGCCGCGTTCACGATCGTCCCCCGGCACGTACTGGGCGGCTCCGGATATACGGCCCCCAGCGAGAAGCTCAATATCGCTTGCATCGGTATCGCCGGTCAGGGCGCCTACGACATAAGCCAGGTTGCCGGCGAGAACATCGTCGCCCTCTGTGACGTCGACTGGCGGCACGCGGCCGGCACCTTCCAGAAGTTCCCCAAGGCCAAAAAGTATCGCGACTTTCGCAAGATGCTCGACGCCGAGGACAAGAACATCGATGCCGTCACCGTCGCCACGCCCGACAACATCCACGCCGTCGCCTCCATGGCGGCCATGAAGCGGGGCAAGCACGTCTACTGCGAAAAGCCCCTCTGTCACGACGTCTACGAAGTGCGACAGCTAACGCTCGCCGCCCGCAAGTACGGCGTCCAGACCCAGATGGGCACCCAGATCCACGCTACCAGTGAGATGAAGCTCCTCGTCGAGATCATCCGCTCCGGCGTGATCGGCAACGTCCGCAAGGTCGACCTCTGGAGCGGAAAGAACTGGGGCGGTGGCACCCGGCCCACAGACACCCCGCCCGTGCCCGACACCCTCGACTGGGACCTCTGGCTCGGCCCGGCTCCATACCGGCCCTACCATTCCACCTATCTGCCCGGACAGTGGCGGCGCTGGTGGGACTTCGGCACCGGCACACTCGGCGACATGGGTTGCCACATCATCGACCCCGCCTGGTGGGCGCTGGATCTCGACGCGCCGACGAGCATCGAGGCCGACCCGGCGCCGTTCAACAACGAAACGTATCCGACCAAGACGATCATCACCTGGGAATTCCCCGCCCGCGGCAGCCGTCCCCCCGTCACCGTTCGCTGGTTCGATGGCGACAACCGACCCCCGCGACCGAAAGAGCTGGAAGCCAGTCGCGAACTGCCCGGCCAGGGAGGCGTCTACTATGGCGACAAGGGAACGATCCTCTACCCGCACATGGGCGGACCGCGCCTGATCCCCGAATCGGACATGAAGGGCTTCAAGAAACCCGAACCCTTCCTGCCTCGTGTCAAGGGCGGCGCCGTAGGCCACTACCACGAATGGGTCGACGCCTGCAAGGGCGGACGCAAGCCCCTCTCGAATTTCGACTACGCCGGGCCGCTCACCGAAGCGATCTTGCTGGGCAACATCGCCGCCAAGGCCGGCCAGAAGATCGAGTGGGATTCAGCCGCCATGAAGGTCACCAACATACCCGAGATAAACGAGCATCTGCGCCGGCAATACCGTAGCGGCTGGACGCTGTAATCCAGCGCCCTCTACCGACGAGCCGGAGAATTGTGTGTGGCACTTTTTCAATCCAGGAGAACACCGAATGAGTAAGGCAACGAAGTTGAAAGTCGCTCTGCTGGTAGCAGGGTTCTGCGTCTGTGGTGCGGGCCTCGTAAGCGCCCAGGCAGGCGAAAAGTGGCGCCTCGGTATGCAGGCCTACAGCTTCAATCGCTTCACCTTCTACGAAGCCGTCGAGAAGAACAAAGCCCTCGGCATGAGCTACATCGAGGCCTACCCCGGCCAGAAGCTCAGCGACAAGCATGGCGACGCCCGCTTCGATCACAACATGTCCGAAGCGCTCCAACTGGAAGTCAGCCAGATGCTCAAGGCCAAGGGCGTCGACCTCGTCAACTACGGCGTCGTCAGCCTCCCCAACAACGAGGCTGAGTGCAAGAAAGTCTTCGATTTTGCCAAGGCCATGGGCATCGAGACGATTGTCTCCGAGCCCCCCGAAGACGCCTTCGACCTGATCGACCGACTCTGCCAGCAGTACAAGATCGGCGTCGCCCTCCACAACCACCCCAAGCCCTCACCCTACTGGGACTACAAAACCGTCCTGAGTCGCTGTGAGGGACGCAGCCAGTGGATCGGCGCCTGCGCCGACACGGGCCACTGGACCCGCTCGGGCATCGACCCGGTCGAGGCCGTCCGCGCCCTCGCCTCCGTCGGCCGCATCCGCAGCCTCCACTTCAAGGACCTCAACGAGTTCGGCGTCCGCAACGCCCACGATGTCCCCTGGGGCACCGGCGTCAGCAAGGCCCGCCAGGTCCTGGAAATGCTGGCCAGCAAAGGCTTTGAGGGTAGCTTCTCCATCGAGTACGAGCACAACTGGCTAAACTCCATGCCTGAGATCGCCCTCTGCGTCGACTACTTCCAGCGCACCGCCTCCGAGCTCGGCGTCAGCGATTGGCAGTGGATCTTCAACGGCAAGGACCTCGCCGGCTGGGATGGCGACCCGCGCCTCTGGAAGGCCCAGGACGGCGTCATCCGTGGCGAAACCACCCCCGAGAACCCGACTAGGGGCAACACCTTCCTCGTCTGGCGCGGCGGCCGCCTCAAAGACTTCGAACTCAAGCTCAAGTTCAAGATCCGCAACGGCAACTCCGGCGTCCAGTACCGCAGCAAGGAATTCGACAAGTGGCGCATCACCGGTTACCAGGCCGAGGTCGAGAATGCCCAGGGCAAGGTCGGCTTCCTCTATCACGAAGGTGGCCGCGCCTGGCTCGTCAACGTCGGCGACCTCATGCGCATCGACGACAAGGGCGAGAAGAAGGTCATCAGCAACGTCGGCGATCAGAAGGAACTCATCGAAGCCGGCTACTACACTGAGCAGGACTGGAACGAGTACCACATCATCTGCCAGGGCAACCACGTCACGCACTACCTCAACGGCTTCCAGACCATGGAGCTGATCGACGACGACCGCGTCACCAACCCGGACGATCCCGCCGATCGCAAAGGCTCCATTCGCGAAGGTATCCTCGCCCTCCAGATCCACGCCGGCCCGCCCATGCTCGTCGAGTTCAAGGACATCCGCATCAAGCAACTCTGCGACAAGATGTACGCCGACGCGCAACTGGTCTTCAACGGCCAGAACCTCGACGAGTGGGTCACCAAACCCTCCTCGGGCAAAGCCAACAAGTGGACCGTCGGCAAGGCCAAGGTCTCCTTGTCCAACCCCAAGCTGCTCGATAAGGTCGACGGCGCAGGCGAGCTGATTAACCTCAGCCCCAAGCACGGCGATAGCCAGGACATCCACTCCAAGGCCAAGTTCGGCGACTGCCGCATCGAGGTCGAGGTCATGGTCCCCCAGGGCTCCAACTCGGGCATCTACGTCATGGGCGAGTACGAAGTCCAGGTCCTGGACAGCTACGGAAAGATGAAGATGGGCAACGGCGACATGGGCGCCATCTACGGCGGCTACGCCCCACCGTTTAACGCCTCCAAGGCCCCGGGCCAATGGCAGCAGTACGTCATCGAATGGCGCGCCCCACGCTTCGACCAAAGCGGCAAGAAGATTCGCAACGCCGAGTTCGTCAAGGTCCAGCTCAATGGCCAGGTCCTCCATGAGCACCTCGTCATGCCCGACAAGACCCCCGGCGGACTGACCGGCAGCGAGGTCGCCGAAGGACCCCTCATGTTCCAGGGCAACCATGGCCCCGTCGCCTACCGCAACATCATTGTAACGCCTTTGAAAAACTGACGTTAAATCGTTGCCGACAATGGCGGCCGATGGAGGTCGCCGGTTATGGGACCGTTCAAAAAGCTGACGAGTTTCCTTGACAACAGACCTCCTCGCCGCCATAATATGCGGCTAACTTTTGCCGGCTAAATGCAAATCGGCGTATTCACGTTTTTGGAGATAATAGGCTTAAAATGAGCGATCAGAAGAAAAACGACGGTATGGATCGGCGTAGCTTCCTACGGTCCACGGCGGCGCTCGGCGCCGGCCTGGCAATGGCCCCCAACATCCTCACACGGGCCGCGGGCGCGCCTGACGATATCAACATCGCACTCCTGGGAGCCGGCGCCCAGGGACAGGTGCTCATGAACGCCATCCGCAACATCCCCGGCGTACGCTTCAAAGCGGTATGTGACATCTGGGAGAAGTACAATCAGCGTCGCGTCTCCCGCCTCCTCAAACGCTATGGCCATGAGAACAACACCTACGTCGACTACAAGGAAATGCTCGACAAGGAGAAGGGCAACATCGACGCCGTCGTCATCGCTACGCCCGACTTCTGGCACGCCGAGCACGCCATCGCCTGTATGGAAGCCGGCCTCCACGTCTACTGCGAGAAGGAGATGTCCAACGATCTGGCCAAGGCCAGGCAGATGGTCGAGACCCAGAAGAAGACAGGCAAGCTCCTCCAGATCGGCCACCAGCGACGCAGCAACCCACGCTATCTCCACTGCTACGACAAGCTCATCACGCAGGCCGACATCCTCGGACGTATCACCACCGTCAATGGCCAGTGGAACCGCGGCGCACGCGAGCCCCTCGGCTACCCCCAGAAGGCAGGCATCCCCGCCGACATGCTGGGAAAATACGGCTTCGACTCAATGGAGCAGTTCCGCAACTGGCGCTGGTACAGAAAGCTCGGCGGCGGACCCATCGTCGACCTCGGATCACACCAGATCGACATCTACAGTTGGTTCCTCGGCGGGACACCACGCTCCGTCATCGCCAGTGGCGGGACCGACTACTACGACAGCAGCACCCACGAGTGGTACGACACCGTCATGGCTATCTATGAATTCGAGACCAAGAAGGGCGTTGTACGGGCCTTCTACCAGGTCCTGACCACCAACAGCAGCCAGGGCTACTTCGAAACCTTCATGGGCGACCAGGGCACCCTCCAGATCTCCGAATCCGCCGCCCGCGGCTCCGTCTATCGCGAGCAGGGCGCCCCCGAATGGGACAAGTGGGTCAAGCTCGGCTTCCTCAACGAGCCGGCAGAGGAAGAGGAAAAGGCCGAAGCCAGCGCCGTCCTCGACGTCCGCGAGACACTCGCGCCCCCGGCTTACGAGATCCCCATCAGTATGGAAGGCAAGCCCTACCATCAGCCGCACCTCGAGAACTTCTTCAACGCCGTCCGCGGCAAAGCGAAGCTCAACTGCCCCGCAGAGATCGGATACGAGACCGCCGTCATGGTCCTCAAGGTCAACGAGGCCGTCGAGGCCGCACGCCGGCTCGAGTTCAGCAAGGACGAGTTCCACGTATAAGCACCGTGTCTGGGCGGCTGCCCACAACCGACTGATCCACGGGCAGCCGCAGGAAAGGAATTGAGATAGCCTTGAGAAAAGAACTGATTCTCGCACTGGTCGTACTGCTCGCGCTGCCCCTGGCCGCGCTTTGGGCCCAGGAAGAACCAACCCCGGGCGGACTGCTCGGTGACAAGAGCGACGGCAGTCGGGCCCATCCGACCCACCTGATTCCCCTCATTGCCGAAGACGAGGACGGCGAGAAGGGCGAGCAGGTCGCCCTCGACGCCGACGTTGTCCTGCCCTTCTCGACCAAGTGGACCTGTGGCGAGTGCCACAGCTACAACGTCATCAATCATGGGTGGCACTTCAACGCCCTCGACCCCAACGCACCGGCCGGCCGCCCCGGTGAACCCTGGATCTACCCCGACCACAAGCTCGGTATCCAGATCCCCCTGTCCTACCGCGACTGGCCTGGCACCTACAAGCCCGCCGACATCGGCATGACGGACTTCAGATTCACCAAGCTCTACGGCCGCCACTTCCCTGGCGGCGGTCCCGGTGAAACCACGGCCACCGAAATCGACGACATCGGCAGACAGTACGTCTCAGGCAAGCTCGAAATCAACTGCCTCGCCTGCCACAATGGCCACTTCGGCCAGGACATGGGAGGCGTCAATGGCTGGGCCGTTAACATCGCCGTCAAGGAAAACTACCGCTGGGCCGCAGCCGCCTCGTGCGAGTTCGCCGCCGTCACCGGTTCGGCCGCCGGCATGACCGAGGCCTACGATCCCTTCATGCCCGAAGGCGATGCGGATGAACCCGCAGTCAACTATGCCGAACACGCCTTCGACGCCGACGGCAACGTACTGCTCGACATCGTACGCGAATCACCCAACCAACGCTGCTACTACTGCCATAGCGACGTCTTCTTCACGGACGAAGAAGGCCACGACGAGAAGTGGGCCCACGAAGAGGACGTCCATCTCAAGGCCGGACTCACCTGCGTCGATTGCCATCGCAATGGCATCGAGCACGACATCGTCCGCGGCTATCCCGAAGAAATCGCCGATTCCAACAACCCCTTGGTCGCCTCCACGACCTGCCAGGGCTGTCACTTGCCCGAAGGCTCCGATGTCCCCGAAGCAGGACGGCTCGGAGCACCGATTCCCGAGCACGTGGGCCTGCCGCCCGTTCACTTCAAGAGACTGACCTGTACCGCCTGCCACTCCGGGCCCTGGCCGGATACCGAAACCACACTGGCCAAGACCGCCCGCGCCCATCGCTTGGGCACCCCCAGTGTCAACAAGGCCAAGGAGATGTTGCCTCACATCGTCGCGCCTGTTTTCGCTGACGAAGGGGGCAAGATCGCCCCGCACAAGATGGTCTGGCCCGCCTTCTGGGCGACCGAGGCCGAAGGCGAGATCAAGCCCATCGCCCTCGACGTCGTGGAGAAATCCGTAGGCGATGTCTTCGCCGAACTGGAAATCCCCGAGAACGGCGACTGGCCCGGAATCTCCACCGAACAGGTGGCCCAGGCCCTCACCGCCCTAAGCGCCGCCGTCGATGCCAACGCCGTCTACGTCGCCGGGGGCTCACTGTACCGTCTCGTCGACGCCAACAACGTCGCCGAAGAGACCGACCACCCGGCCGCCGAGCCTTACATGTGGCCCATCGCCCACACCGTCAGGCCCGCCACCCAGTCGCTTGGCATTCGCTATTGCACCGATTGCCACTCGAACGACGAGGGCTTCTTCCTCGGCGCCGTCACCGTCGATTCGCCGCTCGTATCCGAGACGAAGATCACCAAAGAGCAGTTGGCGTTCCAGGGCCTCCCGCGATTCCGAACCAAGTTCTTCGCGTTTTCCTTTGTCTTCCGGCCCTTCTTCAAGATCGTGGCGCTGGGCGCGTCGGCCCTCATCGCCGTCGTTCTCTTGCTGTTCGCACTCAAAGCGCTGGGAGCGGTGGCCAGGGTACTGGCTGAAGACCAATAAACTCTAACATTGGGTGAGTAATCGATGTTTCAGACTGCAGCAATCCTCGTTTTACTGGCAACCATCGTTGGCATCATTGTGCATTGGTTTGCATTCCCCGCAAGCACAGAGTGCCGTTCCGAAGGCGTCGTGCGCGGTCTCATCCACGTCTTCAGTCTGCTGCTCATTGAGCAGCGGTGCAGCCTCCTCGGAGCGCTCAAGAAACTCTGTTACATCGCCGCCGCCGTATGCTTCGTCCTGCTCGGTCTTACCGGCTTCTGGTCGGTCGTGCTCGCCGGAGACCATATCTCAGGGTGGCCCATGATACTCCACGCCACTCTGGCGCCGATCTTCGCGATTTGCCTGGCGATCCTCGCCATTACCTGGGCCGGCCAGAATCGCTTCGAGAAGGGCGACTGCCCCTGGTTGCACCGACTGCTGCGCCGCGTCACGCGCCTCGCGCTCCCGGCCCAGGACGGACCCTGCCGCTGTGCCGAGACCAGCCTCAAGGTCACTTTCTGGGCGATCATGATCCTGGCCTTGCCCCTGATCCTCTCGATCGTGCTGAGCATGCTGCCGCTATTTGGAACACACTGGCAGGATTTTGCCCTCGCCGCCCATGGCTGGACGGCCTTGGTATTTGCCGTAGCGGTGCTGATTCATACGTATCTGGCCGTGCGCATCCGGTTGGGCCAGTAGGCGCTCGCTGGATGGTGTCTGCCTCTCGTATTCTCAGGGTGTCGTGACATCCTTGAGGTCTTTGCGCTTGGGCCCGTCGCCCAGGTGGATCGGTGGCCACGAACGCTTGGCACAGGCCGGCCGGAAAAGCACGGGGAGAAAGCCTATGGGCCGCATCTGTGCAACGGCGAGCGCCGCCGGTGTCAGAGTCTGGGACGTTATTTTCTTCCTGCTGACCGACACAGTACCGGCGCCGATTCTATATAGGAATGCGATTCAATCGCGGTAGTTGATTTAGGAGAGCCGATCATGAGTAATGGAGCGTTACCGAGTTACCTCAGCATGGCCAAACCCAACCCCATAGACAATCGGGCCCCATGGTACAAGAACACGGCGCCGACCTACGCAGGCATCTTTCTGTGGTTCGTCTTCTGGAGCCAGGCGCCTAGTGGTGGCGGCGCTGCCCCGGGTGGCGCATTGTCTCAGGGAGTGGGAGTTGCCCTTCTGGGATTGGTTATCGCCGCGATACTCTGCCACGTCTTGTTCTACTTGGTTCCGGGTATGCTGGGAATGAAGACAGGGCTGCCGCTCTATATCGTGGGAACCTCGACCTATGGAGCACAGGGTGGTTTCCTGATGCCCGGCTTTCTCATGGGTGTCCTCCAGTTCGGCTGGCTGGGTGTCAACGCCTATTTCGCGTCACTGGCCCTGGCGCCCTTGTTCGGGGGCAGCGCCGCGGCTCAGCAGATCATCGCCGTGCTCTGGGCGATTCTGGCGGCCTTCGTCGGACTCAAGGGCATTCAGTACGTTGCAAAGGTCGCCACATTCTTGCCTCTGATTCCGATCGCGATCCTGGTGATCCTTCTCGTCAAGACGATGGGTGGTGTCGGCGACTTCGACGCGGAAGCATTCGTAGCGGCCGGGACCGCGCCCGAGGCGGCCGCAGCCACAGGCCTGAGCTTCTTCGGTGTGATTGCCTTGTGTATTACGTTTGTGGTTGGTTTCTTCGCCACCGCCGGTGCGGCCGGCGTGGACTTCGGCACCAACAGCATTGACGGCAAGGACGTGCAGATGGGCGGCATCTTCGGCATCGCGGTCGCAACGATCGTTGCCGCCGGAGCGGCAATACTCATCGCCGCCGGCGCGTTTGGGACGACCGGTAACTACGCCGTGAATCCTGCCGACCCCGGCTTCATGGGAGGCATCATGGGTTCTCCGGGAGCCGGAAAGACGATGGCCCTCTTGTTGGCGGTCGCGGCCTTCCCCCCGGCGTGTTTCTCCTCCTTCATCGCCGCCAACAGCTTCAAGACGACCTTGCCCAAGGTCAACCCCTTCATCTCTGTAGGAGTGGGCACGGCCGTCAGCATTGTCCTGGCGGTGACCGGTTGGGCCGGACAGGCCGGTAGCGTCTTCACCGTCATCGGAGCTTCGTTCGGACCGATCTGTGGAGCCATGATGGTCGACTACCTCCTTTCCGGCAAGAAGTGGGCCGGCCCGCGAAAGGGTTGGAACCAGGCTGGTTGGATTTCCTGGGCCGTTGGCTTCGTCGTGGGCATACTGCCCCTCGTCAGCACAGTGAACATTCCTGCCGCGCCGCTGCTGGCGTTCATTGTCGGTGCCGTCGTTTACCTCATCCTGGCCAAGGCCGGCCTCCAGCCGGCTGTTCTGGAGATGCCCGGCGCCGGCGCCCCGGCCCCGGCACCCGCTGCCGAACCGGCCCCCAAGGCCGAAGAAGACGCGGCCCCGGACGCGCCCAAGGACCGACGCGCCAAGTAGCACCTGGGCACCGTCAAACACGTTTCCCAGGCAGGGACTCGATCCAATCGAGTCCCTGCTTTCTTTTTGGCCCCGCGTCGCCCCCAACACCGCCACAGGGGCCTCCAGACCCGTTTCCCCAGCGAATCCCGCGAAATCCATGCCCCAACCCTGTAACAAAATAGACCCCCGCGCAACTTGACAAAACAGAGCCGGGTAGATACTATGTCCGTTTCAATCGTCGGGGCCGGTGCTAGTTGCGCAGGCCGGTAATGAAGTGGACTACCAGAAAACGTTGGACTTGTTAGAGGTCGAGGAAATGGCAATGAAAAACTTCACGGCAAAACTCAAGATGATCCTAGTGGCCGCCTTCATCGTGGCCTTGTGCTTCGGTCCGTCCTGCAAGAAATCTGACGAGCCCGCCCCTGAGTCACCCGAGGCAAAGACCGAAACGCCCGCCGCAGAGCACCCGACAGCCGAGCACCCGACGGCCACGGTCGCCGCGGCCGCCGAAGAGGTCACCGAAGCGGCTGAGGAGGCAGTCGAGGAAGCTAAGGAAGAGGTCAAAGAGGCCGCCGCGCCCGCTGGCTATGTGCCCCTCGAAATCAAGGAGCCCAAGCCCATGTTCGTCGGCACCCCGCAGGACACCCGTGTCCCCAACCTCCGTAAGCCCAGAGGCAAGAAACGCCCGCCGTTCCTCGCCCCCGCCGGCACGGCACTGCTCTCGCTCAACAAGCCCGTCTCCGCCAGCGACGAAGAGCCCATCATCGGTGACATTGAGATGATCACCGATGGCGACAAGGAAGCCGCCGATGGCAGCTACGTCGAGCTGGGCCCCTTCGTCCAGCATGTCACCGTCGACCTCGAGAAAGAGTGTGAGATCGTCGCCGTCATCGTCTGGCACTACCACAAGCAGCCACGCGTCTACTTCGACATGGTCGCCCAGATCTCCAACGACCCCGACTTCATCACCGACGTCAAGACGATCTTCAACAACGACATCGACAACTCCGCCGGACTCGGAATCGGCAAGGACATGCACTACACCGAAACCTCCGAAGGCGAGCTGATCGACTGCCTTTCGCTGGGCACGCCCAAGGGTCGCTACGTCAGACTCTACAGCAATGGCAACACCAGCAACGACCTCAACCACTACATCGAGATTGATGTTTACGGCAAGCCGGTTGAATGAGAATGCCGAGCTGGGCTCCCGCTGACAAGGGAGCCAGGTTATGTTGGTTTATGATCTTGGTCGTGGCACTCGGCGCCTTGGCGACCCGAGTGCCGCGACTGAAATCGCGCCCCATGCACACCGATGAGGCCGTCCACGCCGGCAAATTCCACGACCTCCTCGAAGCCGGCAACTACGAGTACGATCCCCACGAGTACCACGGCCCCACCCTCAACTACTTCACCCTCATCCCCGCCGCTCTCACCGGTACCACCACCTACGCCGAAACCACCGAAGTCACGCTCCGCATCGTACCCGTCGCCTTCTCCGTCCTCCTGATCCTGCTCACCGTATTCCTCGTCGATGGCCTCAGCCTCGCGACAATTCCCATAGCACTGCTCGCCGCCGCCTCCCCGGCCATATGCTTCTACAGCCGCTACTATATCCAGGAGACCCTCCTCCTCTGTTTCGGTTTCGGCGCCATCGTCGCCGGCTACCGCTACGCCCGCACCAAGGCCCTCCCCTGGGCCGTCGTCGCCGGCGCCTTCGTCGGGCTCATGCACGCCACCAAGGAAACCTGCGTCATCGCCCTGGCCTCGATGGCCCTCGCCTGGGCCCTCGTCGTTCTCATCGGCGCCCGTCAAGGCCGACCCCTCCGCGCCGCCTTCTCCGGCGTGCGCCCGTTGCACCTCGCCGTCGCCCTGGCCGCCGCCGTCGGCGTCTCGGCCCTGTTCTGTTCCTCCTTCTTCAGCCACCCCCGCGGCGTCCTCGACTCCTATCTGACCTACACCACCTACCTCGGCCGCGCCGGCGGACACGACACCACCCACATCCATCCCTGGTACTACTACCTTCGCATGGTCCTCTTCGCCAAATACGAAAACGGCCCCATCTGGACCGAAGCCGCCATCGTCCTGCTCGCCCTCGTCGGATCGGTCGCCGCCTTCACAGGCAAGCGCATCGCCAACATAGACCCCGCCTTCGTCCGCTTCGCCGCCCTCTATTCCGTCTTCATGATCATCATCTACGCGGCGATCCCTTACAAAACCCCATGGTGCATGTTGGGCTTCCTCCACGGCATGATCCTCCTCGCCGGCGTCGGCGCCGTAGCGCTCATCGCCTGGGCCGCAAAGCCCGTCCCGCGCGCCGCCGTCATCGTGCTCCTGTTCGCCATGACCGCGCACCTCGCCCTCCAATCCTACCGTGCCAATGTCACCTACCAATCCGACAGCCGCAACCCCTACGTCTACGCCCATCCCAGCGAAGAAATATTCACCCTCGTCGCCGACATCAAGGCATACGCCCGCCTCCGCACCGGCCAGGATGCCGTCCAGGTCGCCGTCCCGGGCAAGGACTACTGGCCCCTCCCCTGGTACCTGCGCGACCTCGAAAGCGTAGGCTGGTACTCCGATCTCCCCGACACAATCGGCCCGCTCATCGTCATCTCCGACAAACTCGAAACGCCCCTCATCCGCCGCCTCTACGAGCAGACGCCGCGCGACAAACGCCGCATGTATCTTCCGCTGCTCGACGATCCCTACTACATCTGGTTCCGTCCCGGCGTCAAAATGCAGGGCTACGTACGCAAAGACCTCTGGGATCGCTACCAGCAGCACCCCGATCCCAACGAACTGATCGGGCAAACAAGTGACCAACCCGCCCAACAAACCACAACCGTCCCTCGTCAACAGTGACTGGGCCGCCGTCCCCGACGTGCATCGCTTCGCCCATCAGGCCATGGCGACCACGTTCGAGATCGTCGTCCAGCACCAAGACAAACTCTACGCCCAACAGGCCGCCCACGCCGCCTTCGACGAGCTCGACCGCATCGAAGGCGAGCTCAGCCGCTACATCGAAAACAGCGACGTCGCCCGCATCAACGCCCTCCCCGCCGGCAAACCCCTCCAACTCGGCATCGACACCTTCGCCTGCCTCCAGCTTAGCCAGAAGGTCCACCGCCAGACCGAAGGCGCCTTCGACGTAACCGTCGGCTTCCTCCTCGACTGCTGGCTCGACGACGATAAGCAGCCCCGCAACCCGTCGCCCGAAGAGTTGCGCACCGCCCGCGCCCGCACCGGCATGTCCCTGCTGCGCCTCGACCGCCACCGCTTCACCGTCGAGCTGTTCAGCAGTCCCGTCCGCGTCGACCTCGGAGGCATCGGCAAAGGCTACGGCGTCGATCAAATGGCCGAACTGCTCCGCGAGTGGGACGTCGATCGCGCCCTCATCCACGGCGGGTTCAGCTCCGTCCTCGCCCTCGACGCACCGGACGGTCTCGTAGGCTGGCCCATCACCCTCAGCGATCCGAACGACCGCACCCGCACCCTCGCTCGCCTCCAACTCACAAGGCAGGCCGTCAGCGGTTCCGGATTGCAGAAAGGCCAGCACATCATCGACCCGCGCCGCGCCCAGCCCATCGAAGGAAAGACCGCTTCCTGGTCCGTCACACCCACCGCCGCCCTTGGCGATGCCCTCTCCACCGCCTTCATGATCATGACCCCCGACCAGGTCGAAAAGTACTGCGCCGCCCACCCAGGCATTCGGGCCCTGCTCATCGTCCCCACCGCCGACCAGACCCAGCGCATCATCACCGCCGGACCCTGGAAGCCGCAGGAGCTGGTCTATCAGGAAGATGATTCCTGACTCTCAGACACCTCCCGCGCGTCCGTCTTCATCGCCCGCCGCAACGCCCGTAACTCCGCCAGCACAGGCCAGGGCGTCCGCGTCACACTCAACCGGCTGTCCGGATCGCAAGCCCACTCCACCGGAAACTCCCGAATCCGC
>Ga0272442_10002722_pt1 | contig 25339 bp, 25 predicted proteins | sample SSMForm2O_FD_200262 | JGI IMG/M metagenome (GOLD analysis project Ga0272442, IMG submission 200262) | Marine sediment archaeal communities from Little Sippewissett salt marsh, Falmouth, MA, United States - SSM-Form-2O | ecosystem: Environmental > Aquatic > Marine > Wetlands > Sediment ... | reverse complement strand
AATGGAGATATCTATGCTATTGCCTACACTGGCCTTGGCACTGATGGATTCATAAAAACAGTAGAAATAACCAATACTGGAGCAATAACTAACAGTGTCATTGACAGCTTAGAATTTGATACAAGCTATGCGCGATATTCAGATATTGTTCATGTTAATGGCACCGTTTTTGCCGTTGCTTATATGGGTCCTTATAGTGATGGATTCATAAAAACAGTAGAAATAACCAATACTGGAGCAATAACTAACAGTGTCATTGACAGCTTAGAATTTGATACAAGCTATGCGGGATATTCAGATATTGTTCATGTTAATGGCACCGTTTTTGCCGTTGCTTATATGGGTCCTTCTAGTGATGGATTCATAAAAACAGTAGAAATAACCAATACTGGAGCAATAACTAACAGTGTCATTGACAGCTTAGAATTTGATACAAGCTATTGTTATTGGCCCGACATCATTTGTATTGCTGATGCCGTCTATGCTATTGCCTACACTGGTCCTGGCTATGATGGTTTCTTGAAAACTTTGAGGATAGGGACTAATGGAAGCATCGTTGATGCAATTGATGATTCTCTGGAGTTTGACACATCTAATGGTTGTGAACCTAGCATCATTCATGTTAATGGTACCGTCTATGCCATTTCATATCGGGGTCCCGGTAGTGATGGTTTCATGAAGACAATAGAGATAGACTTAAAAGGTACGATTAGAACAATAGTTTCCAAAGATGGTGCTTATGGAATTAGTGCGAATGCCACAAGAGTCTTTGCTACGATAAACACACATACTAATATAATTTCGGCACCGATTTCTCCAGGTTTCAATCATATTGTTTTTAACTATAATAAAGATGGTAGCTCAGATCAGTTGAGGTTATACATAAACGGAACTGAAATGGCCAACGGGACGTTGACGGAGACAATTACAACAAACACAAATAATCTGTACTTCGGAAAAGTCAATGCCATTATTGATGAGATTGTAATATATGGTACGCCCCTTGCTATAGAAAATGTTGTCGATCACTTTGATCTCATGAAGCCCTAATCATAAATAAATAAAAGTCAAGGTGGAAAAATGAAAGGATTTAGGAAAAATATCAACACGCTTCGAAATGCGAATGAAGCAACAGTAGGAGTTGTTGTAGCGGTCTTAATGGTGGGATTAGCACTTTCAGTTATTTGGCTTGTGCAATCATTTTATGTGCCCAGATGGATGGAACAAAAAGAAGCTGAACATATGGATGAGGTGTTGGATCGGTTTTCCATGCTAAAATTTGCAATAGATATGCAGATGTTAACCGAAAAAGACACCCCTATATCTACATCAATAACGTTAGGTAACAAAGAACTACCGTTTCTTGAATCAAGTAGGTCATTTGGATTTCTTGGTATTTCATCGAATTCAGGGATTAATGTAACGACAACTGATGGTAACTCAACTCAAATTTCACTTGGAAGGATAAAATACTCATCAGAAAATGTATATTTTCTTGATCAATCCTGCATCTATGAAGTGGGAGCCGTGATAACTAGTCAATCTGAGGGAGATGTAATGTCAATAACACCATCTTTTGATGTGATGTATTCTGATCCAACAGTTAAATTATCATTTGATGTAATAAACGTTTTGGACATTGGGGAAAAAATATCTGTTAGTGGATATGGTACATATCCGATACAGACAAAATTCTCAGATGCTATCGTTACTAATATTACAGATGTTCAGAGTATTGCCTTGGATACATCTTATCAAAATGCTTGGAGCATATTTATCAATAGTACGTTCTCGAAAAAAGGACTAAATGAAGGCAGTGATTTTTGGATAAATACAACTGATGGTGGGATAAAAATAGAATTTGCCTCTGCTCTTGATGTTGATATCACTCTAAAAATCGTAAATATTCTTGCCCAGATAGGTCCAGGGTGGATTGAATAGAAATAAGATAGAAACAAAACAATTTGCCTTCCTGAGAATCTATGGGGCAAAATTTGATTCATTTCAGGTGAAATATGGGAAAATCGATACAGAGACATGTCATGAAAATTAAAAGAACAGATGATGCAGTATCTGAGATAGTTGGAACTATTTTACTGTTGATGATTGTTGTGGCGGTTTTCTCTGGAATCTATATCATTGTTTTAACACCTCCGTCTGATACTCCTCAGCCGTTTGTAACTATTGTTGGAAAGTTAGAAGAAATGGATGGTGAAATTGAAAATCTTGGAAATTTAGATGAGACTGCAGATGTCGTATTAATACATGGAGGGGGAGAACCTATATCTCTGGATTCAAAAATCTTGATGACTATCGGCAGTACTATAGTAAATATGACTGTTGGAAATTGTTTAGATGCCAAGTCTAAAGAGGATGGAGCATGGACTATAGGTGAACGGATTATTTATCCAGTTGGGAATGAAACATGTCTACATGTTGAGGTCACGATTGTTGATGTGGCAAGTAATTCTGTGATATTCATGGGGGCTGTTCAGACAGGATCAATGACTGTAACAAAAAATGTGTTCGATGTTCAACATAATGCTGCAACATTAATTATGGGTTATAATTTTGAGGATTACGGCTCCGGTAGATTAAGATTTGCTTACAAAAAACAGAGTGAGGATAACTGGGAATATACTGCTTGGAATCCAAAAACAGGCGACGGCATTTATCACAAGAGAGTTACGGGATTGTCATGCGAAACTACTTATTTATTTAGGGGAGAACTTGAATATGAAGGTACTACTATTGTATCTGGGGTGGCAAAATCATTTACAACGAGTGATTGCTAGACGTAAATGGGTGAACCATTTCTTTTTTCAAAATTTCTCTCTAAGGAACATGCAATAATACACAAATGAAAAACAACATATTTTGCATTAAAAACAAGTGGGTGAATATGCATCTGCATTGCTACATGCATATAAATTATTTAAACTGGAAAATATTTTGTTGTAAAAGTCTACTTGGGGAGAGGACAAAAAAGGTAATATTAGGAGAAAAATAATGTGCTCGATCAGCAGCACATTGCATTAAAAATTGTCTCTTTTCCCTTGTAAAGATGGGTAAGGAGGCATGATTTGAAATGAAAAAAAAGATAGAGTCGCAGACAATTAAGGATGGTATTTTTTTATCACATGTACGAACGAATTTTGTCGATCGATTTACCAACAAACGAATAAGATTTAATCCAAGACCTTCTCAGAAAATTAAAAACTCAGAAGAAGATCAAAAATCAACAAAGAATAACATAAGTACCTTGCGATCAGAAATAGGGGAGGAAATAGATTCCCTACTCAAGGAAAGTGAAAATAAAAACATAATCAAAAACATTTCATCTAATGAACCATTGGAGGTTGTTTCAAAACAATCTACAAAAGAAATTCGAGAGCCATTAAAAATAGATTGGAAACAGCCTGATGTTAAAACAGAAAAACAATCGAAACTGATATCTGATAATGATGATACCTCAGACAAGCTTTTTGAAATAAAAAACTACCCGGCCAGGTATCCTAGTATTGACCCCTGTACAATCTCGGAACCAAAGTTTCCTCTTAGTGCAAGTTCTATTGGGGGCGGGCAGTTATTGAATGGAAATTTCAACGGTAGGATGTTTGGTAATCAGACTTGCGAAAGCCAAAATATGGTTATGGGTCCGGGTCTTTTGCAGGTCAAGGGTGAAACACAGGATGCAATGCGGGAGCTTTTTGAGAATAAAGATATGATGATTAAAGGGGAGCGTGATGAGTCTAACATTGCACTTACTAAAATGCAGATCATCAATGAAAATAACTATGATACAAAGGTAGTGGATGAGAAAACAGGGTTTGGATGGAAAGGGCTTGGCTCCAGGAAAATTGTTTTTAATGAATTGTTGTGTGAGTATGTATATGAACTCATCGAGCCCCAACTTGAGGAGAAGGAAAAACAAATCAAAAACAAACTAACTTATTTATTTAGAACACGTGCAGATACCGACGATTTTGATGTGGATGCTAAAGGGAAAAATGAGTATCTTGCGAGATCATTAGAGGCTATTATCAAGGAGAATCATATTAAACTGAGAGCCGAGTCCAAGGATAGGATTTTTTATCATATACTTCGGGATTTTGCGGGGTATGGCAAAATAGATATTTTGATGCATGATGAGGGAATTGAAGATATTTCATGCGACGGCCAAGAGACCCCAATTTTTGTTTTTCATAAAAAATATGAGTCAATTTTGAGTAATATACTCTTTGATTGCAGTGATGAATTGGACTCTTTTGTGGTAAAGTTGTCTCAAATAGCGGGAAAACAGATTTCTGTGTATAATCCGGTTGTTGATGGAAAACTCACAGACGGCTCTCGTCTTCAGACTACACTTGCTAGAACCATAACACAATATTCTACATTTACTATCCGGAAATTCAAAGAAGATCCACTAACTCCAATTGATCTGATCAATAATAACACAATGTCGTTACACATGGCTGCTTATTTCTGGATGGCTATCGAACAAAACGCCTCTATGCTTTTTTGTGGTGGGACGGCAACGGGTAAAACAACAATATTGAACGCACTTTCTCTCTTTTTACCATCATCGTTTAAGATTGTTTCAATCGAAGATACGAGGGAGCTTAATCTTCCTCATAAAAACTGGATAGCAGGGACTACACGAACTGGATTTTCCTCCTCGGAGACAACAAAATCCGGTAAAGATATTGATATGTTTGATCTTGTTCGCGTTGCCTTACGTCAGCGACCACAAGCAATCATCGTTGGAGAGATTCGTGGAAAGGAAGCATACACACTTTTCCAGGCAATGACCACCGGTCATCTTTCGTATTCAACCATTCATGCGAGTAATTTACGCGCACTTATTCAACGGCTTGAAAATCCTCCTATTTCGTTACCAAGAGTGTTACTTACGTCTCTTGATCTTGCGGTGTTTTTAAACACTGTCACAGTCGACGGAATGCCTGCAAGGAGGGTTACAAATGTCAATGAGATAATAAAACTCGATCCTGAGTCAAATCGACTTGTTACGATGACTCCATTTAGTTGGGTTTCAGAGAGGGATGATCGATTTGAATACGGTGGTGGAAGTGCAATGCTTGATAAAGTTAAACAACAACGTGGATGGAATGATGAACAACTCCATCAAGAACTAAGCAACAGAATGGTAATTCTAGAGTGGATGAAAAGAAGAAATTTAAGATCATATGAACAGGTCGGAAAAATTGTATCAGAATATCGTAAAAATCCTGAATCGGTGTTGCGGAAGGTAAAAGAGGATACCTTATGAAATCAACAAAATATTCGGCATTTTGTACCAAGATATTTGGAAATATTTTCTCGAAGGAAACAGATCATCTTATAGAAAAAAACATCGAATTATCACAAGCCGATATCGCTATGGGTTACGATGTATACTGCTCTATGGCACTAATGAATACAATCATAGGTTTAATTGGTGCCCTTATTCTTGTCCTTTCAATTCGTGTATTCATTCCCTCGATTTACACTATGTTATCTATTGTCCTAGTACCGGTAACAGTCGCGGTTTGTATATGGATAATATATCGGTATCTTCCTACATATTACATCAAAAAAAGAGCAAGAAACATTGACTTGGTTTTGCCATACGCAACGAATTTTATAAGCTCAATGGCGGTAGCTGGTGTTTCACCAGCTGAGATATTCCAGTCACTTTCATCAATAGAGGTATATGGTGAAATTCAGAAGGAAGCAAATAGAATTGCTAAAGATATTGTGGTTATGGGTACGGATAGTATTACTGCGCTTAAAAATGCTATCGAGATTTCCCCATCAAAAAAATTCAGAGCATTTATTCAGGGAATGATAGGAACGATTCAGTCAGGTAGTGATTTGCATATATATCTCTCGGCCTTTGCAGAGAAATACATGCAGGATGATCTTCTTGAACGAAAGAAAGATCTAGATATGCTTAGTGTAATAGGAGAGGTATTCGTTATATCTGTCATTGCTTTTCCCATATTTTTAGTTATCATTCTTACCGTAATGGGATTTTTTGGCGGTTCAATGAAGCTCTCCATGACGATACTATTATTTTTTTCATTTGTAATCCTGCCGGTGGCATACGTTGGATTTTACATGTTGGTAAAATCAACTAGTCTTGAGGAAATTAGCAAAGTAAAATCGGTACAAAATAATAATTTTAAACGTCGCATTAAAGAAAACAGAAAACCTCTTTTCATTTTGTTACTTTCAGTTGGATTAATGGCGCTTTTTTATGGTATAATTTATGTGTTAAGTTATTTTGGATATTTGGATCCCGATGTATATTTCTATTTTGATAGTATTTTTCTAGGAGTGCTTGTTGTAATGGGTCCAGTCGGATTCTGTAAATATCTAGAAACGAAAAGGAGAAAACAGATACAAGAAAGGTTGCCTGAGTTTCTTGTTGAAATTGGGGATGCTCTCTCTACAGGTATGACAATTTTTGAGGCGATTAAAACTGCAGAAAAAGGTCATTATGGGGAATTAAAACCAGAAATTAAAAATATGAAAATGCAACTATCATGGAATGTCCCAATAAAAGATGTGTTTACTGATTTTGCGGTTAAAATGAAATCTGCCATCATCCGACGAATAGTTGTCACTATAAACAAGGGAGTAATGATGGGGGGTAGCATGCCGAAGATTTTTAAGGCAGCGGCAGGGGAAATCAATCAGGTCAATCGGCTAGAAGACCAGAGAAAAAGGGACATGTCTATTTATACAATAGTTATTTTACTGTGTTTTTTTGTATTTTTAGCAATCATAGTGATTCTCAATAGAACCGTTTTCATGTCTTTTATTGATCTTCAAACAGATCAAATGAGTCAGTTTGGGGGTATTTTACCTATGGATTTGGTTGATCCACTGCAATTGAGATATTCCTTGTATTCTTTTGTGTTTGTTCAAAGTATTGGTGCTGGAATTCTAGCAGGATTTATGATGGATGGTAGACTTTCTTCAGGGGTTAGATACAGTTGCATTCTTGGAATAATTTCATTTTTCGTTTTTAAATTATTGTTCTAAATGGAGGGAGAAAAAAGTTATGAAACATAAAAGGGCAGATGAGGCGGTTTCGGAAATCGTTGGAACTATTTTGCTGTTGGGTATAACCGTATCGCTTTTCTCGGTAATATGTGTCATTGTGTTGTCTTATCCATTTTCACCTTCTTCGCCATCTACAAATTTGGTTGGGATGGTAGAGGGAGATTATTTACTAATAGAACATCGGGGTGGAAAGGCACTGGATTTAGGGACAAAAGTTTCATTGACTATTGGTGACAATATGTCAGAAATCATAACTGTTGGAAATTATCTAAATAATGAATCTAAGGGAGATAACCGATGGGACATAGGGGAATGGTTCGTTTATCAGAATGGCAATATAACAGGAAAAAAAGTGGGAATTGCAGTTGTTGATGTAGAAAGCGATTCTGTGATACTGATAGAAACATTTCATAGTAAGGTGGAATCCTAATGCTAGATGTTGTTATAATCCAACAAATGGGGGATTTTAAATGGTTCAAATGAAAAAGATGAAAAATTCGGAAGACGCTGTTGTTGGCATCGTTGCAACATTTTTGATCATAGGATTGATTGTTACTGTCATTTCGATGATACAGGCAGTTTACGTACCTGAATGGATGGAGCAAACAGAGGCAAATCATATGGAGGTAGTGGCAGATCAGTTTTCCCAGTTAAAATTTGCAATAGATACTCAATCAGCAATCAAAGAACCGAACACTCCGATATCAACATCGATAACGTTAGGTAACAAAGAACTACCGTTTCTCACGTCGTCTCGAGCATATGGCTCTCTTGATATTTTATCGGACGAGTGCATGGTGACGATAAATGATTCAAATGTTACAAAATCTAAATCATATCCAATTGGATTAATCAAATATTCCTCAGCAAATGCATATTTTCTGAATCAAGCCTACACTTGTGAAGCAGGGGCTGTTATATTGAGTCAATCTCAGGGAAACACCATGTCAATAAAACCAGCATTTTCTGTGAGTTATGGAGCGGATATCAACATATCTTTTACTATAATTAATATCTCAACGATCGGTGAAAAGAGATCCATTGGGGGATATGGAACATACCCGATACAGACTGAGTTCTCAGATAATGATACCACTGTTTTTCCCGATGTTAAAAACATTACCATTAACACTAATTATCAGAATGCTTGGCAGAAATTTATCAACAACACCTTGATCAACTCAGGACTTAATCATCATAGTTATGGTGCCGATTTTTTAATAAGTGTTGATGATGACAGTATGATTCTGAAATTCAATAATTCGATTACCGTCAACCTCAAACTGAAATATGTAAAGATCAACGCTCAGATAGCTCCAGGATGGATAGAAAATATTAAGGGGGGTAAAATAAACCTTTAACCATTATTTTTAAATTAATATGGGGGATAAAAAGATGAAAAAATGGAAGAAAAACATCAGAAGCTTAAAAGATTCCAATAATATGGTGGCAGAGATCATTGGAACTGTTTTGCTATTGGGGATAGCTGTAGCTATTTTCTCTACGTTGTATGTTGTTGTGTTTGCTTATCCGTTTCCCACCTCTTCGCCAAATGTTACATTGATTGGAACAATAGAGGGTAGCAATATAATCATAGAGCATCACAGTGGAGAAGCATTAAGTCTTGACACGGAGCTTTTGATAGGGGGACCCAAAAATAGTTTCATTGTCAGAGATTTTTTGGACGACGAGTCAAAGAGTGATGGAGTATGGAATATAGGTGAAAGAATAGTTTATCCATTTGAGTATAACATTAGCTGTACTCACGTTGAGATTATGACAGTTGATATAGAAAGTAATTCAGTGATACTTGTAGGAACCCTTGATATCCATCCGGAATGTGATGTGGGAGTTAAATATACGATTGACGAGCAATACTTATCGACGGGAGACAATCTCAAACCATTCAATGTTACAGCAACTAACTATAAGGGAGATATTAATAAAACTGGTGTTAAGATAAGTATTACATTACCGAAAGGTTTGACCTGTCTGAGTAATAATACGGGTAAGGGTAATTATAATCACAATACGGGTATTTGGAGCATAAACAACCTTGCCATTGGGGAGTCTGTTACTCTTACCATCAATGCGTGGGGGCTCCTTAAAGATATGGCCGGCATAGCAGAAATAGTATCATCAACTTTCCCTGATCCAAACTTGGCAAATAATAAAGCTTGTTTAACGAGAATATAAGAACCGACGTAGTGGGAGATTGTAATCACAATCTATAGGGTAATCATGTAATTCTTTTCCATATATGGGCACAATACTCTATTAGATGAGCAACTTACCCAATTTTCTGTCAAATGCTGGGCTATTTATGCCATCAAAACACCAGATATTTCCCGTTTGGGATATACTTTAATTCCCTTCTCTGTAATCTGCATGGTGACGATTTTCTTTTGGTGCTTTTCATCTCGCATTTTTAAAATTTCAATTGCGTTTTCCCTGCCATTTTCTCGTCTGATGTTGTAGAACACAACGACTCCATCGGCCAAAAATTCCTCCACGCCAGTCGGTGAAAAAATTTCAGGAATCTGTTTTGTTTCGGTTATAAGAAAGCTTGTACTCCCTATTTTTTCAAAAAACCGGAATAGCTGTTCAACATAAATTCGATAAGATTGTTCTTTTCCCCTAAATGTTGAGGAGACTGCTGTGAGGGAGTCAAATACGATAAAATCTGGTTTAAATCCGGCACCCTCAACAATAGCTAATGGCTCTAATTCCATAAGTAGCGGATCAACGTCCTTTGTCATCATGGCCTCAAAGTCATTGCCAACTTTTTTGTCATAATAATAAATCTCACTTGTCAAAAATCTCTTGATTTTTAGATTTCCCGAGTCCATTAATTTCTTTGGATTCCAACCAAATTTCTCCATACGTTGTATTAATCTTTCTGAAGATTCTCTAAAGCCAATGTAATAACACTTTTTTCCTTGAGATGCCTGATGTGCAAGTATTTGTAAGCAGAAATTTGTCTTTCCTGTACCAGCACCCCCGGCAACAAGAACCGAAGATCCTTTTGGGATACCGTGCTTGAACAAGGTGTCGAATCCAGGTACACCTGTTGAAACAAATTGCTCTTCCTTTTTAACCATTTCTTTTTGCATTTCCATTCCATCCATTTACAATTTATCTGAATACTATTGGTCCTTTAGAACCTATCCATCATCACTTCTTTCATTATGTTTTTTTTATTTAAATGCATTTGGGGCGGTTTTTATAAGTCTCTATAATTTAACAACAATGTTGTTATTGTTAACTGGGTCTTTAAGGAAAACAAGATCCATCAACGAATCATTTAATTTTATTCCAATAACTTGTATTTAGTTGAATCAAGCTCCTTATGTTCCTATAACTAATATATCGATTAGAATCTACCTTTATGAGGTGTGGTTCATGTTGTGTTCTTGGCAATAATGGTTGCCATGGTAATCGTTCTAAGTAAAAAATACAGGTAAACTGGTTCTTGGTAGTTAGGATGGTGATTATAGGATTGTGGGTATTGTATACTGTCTTTTTTACAAATTGGCATTTTTTCAGAGTAGGTTTAAATAACAGAAAAAACTAAACAATGATGAGGTATTACATAACACAGATGGTTTTGGTGGTGGATATGGGATATCAGCTACCTGCACAACTACATGCAAACAAACTATTTATATTCTGGTGTTATTAATGCCTTAAAAGATAAAAAAATAATATAGGAGAGAATGGGATGAAAGCAAATAGAAAATTTGTAGAAGGTGATGAGGCAGTATCCGCTGTTATCGGTGTTATTCTTATGGTTGCAATAACAGTAGCGATAGCAGCAACAGTGTATGTCTATGTAAGTGGAATGATTGGTGTACAACAGAAGGTACCAACGGTTCAATTCTTAGCAGATGAAGATGATGACAGATTAGGTGTTATTAACACCGATGCCGATGTATATTGGGATAACATTGCTATAAGATCAACTGGGAGTGTTAATATTAGTGTAAATGGTGAAGTTACCCAAGGTGGGGGAAACCAGGTGGCTTTGGATGCGGACACATATTATGTGGTTAATGATAACATGATGGGTAGTGGTACCGCTCATGTCTTAATTCATGGTTCAGATTTTATCGACATTGAAGGCAATGCAACAGATCTAGCTGACATAACAATTACCATTATTCATGATGACACAGACACAACTCTTGGAACATACACCTACTCAAGCATTGCAGAATCAGAGTAAAAGGAATTTAATATTCCTTAATTTTTTCTTTTTTTTATTTTTGTTTTGATTTTTTACCATTATCGTTCAATTATTTTTTGAAGAAAATTAGGTGATGCTTCTAAATACTGTAAGCCTGTGAGAACATCTAAAATACACTGTATCTTCATCAACTAAACCATTTTCAAAAGAAAAGATGATTTCTTGTCCACAATTTAGATGATATGTTGAAGTAGCGCATCATTACTGCTACTCCGATAAGATTTTTTGTCACTTATAATGATGGCAGACATTGGGACATTACTATAATCATCACATGATTACTCATTAAGGCGATCACGTCCGCATATAATCCATATTTTCTCTAATCCAGTACCAATCAACACCAATAGATTCTAAGAATATCATTTTGTAATAGCTGTAAAGAAACCTGATAATAGTTGTACAACAAGGCCTTAATAAGCAAACTTACAAAAATACGGTACGTGGTGAAAAATATGGCATTAACTCCTAACTCTGAAGAAGAAAAGAAATACCTTCAAGATATGATAAAGAAACATACTGGACAACGTGTAGTATACACTACTAAGTGGGCTAAAGGTGGAAACAAAATATGAATGGGGACTACAAATCCATAGTAAGGGAAATAGATGAAATGCTTGCAATAAGAGAGATAGATAAATTTCTAGATAAAATCGAGAAAAAAAAGAATGAAGAAAAAGAGGAAAGGAAAGTAGAACCCAAAAAATCAAAAGTTCTTCCATGCCAGGTAGTCATTGGTGAAAATACTAAAGAGGAAATATTTGAATTACCTGAGAAACCCAAAAGAGAAATATTTGAGTTATATGCAGAACCCAGAACAGAGAAATATAAGAGAAAAATCGGAATCGACTGGAAAAAAGAGCTAAATCTCGCTTAATCTGAGTTCATTGTCACCAATGGATTCTAAAAGATACATTTTTTTCAATTTGACACTTTAACTCATTAGATTTAAATACAATCAACAGGATGTACAATATCATTCAATTTAATAGAATTTGAATGGATGGATTTGGAAACGATGGAAGAAATAAAGAAGGAAAAATTGAATTGCCCACATTGTGGAAAAGAAATGTATCAATTGTCTGGTAGCTCCACTTCTACTTATGTATGTCCAGAATGTGGACGTTCTGTTGATGCAGAATATGTTCGTTCAGACTGCAATCAATCCCCAGACAGCAGCGGTGGTGAGATATCTATTGATAAACTGTTCAATAATGCATTTATGAAAAAATATACCAACTATGATAATCTCACCGATTTTATAATCAATAGTGAACTAGTCCCAAAGGATACATTAGTTGTAACACATGAAATATTTGAAAATATCCCAAGCGAAGAATTTGATGAATATATTAGATCCCATACGATCTTTGATTCTTGGATTGATATGTTTGATAGGGCAACATCAAGATATTTAAAGGTTTAACTTTTAAAAATTATGGAAATCAGAGACATGGGTTAACTACACCTTCTTTAAAGGAGGATGCTGCCCCATAGAAAATGTTTTAATAAATCGTTAGTTTTAAAACCTGTTAAGCATTGTATTTATTTGCTTTATGATGGGGAAACAAAATATGAAAACAAAAAACTCGCTTGTATTGGATGAAAAAGACGATAAGGCCGTTCAATTGTTCGCTGAACTTGGGATGCCGAAGAACCTTGCCAAAACACTCATGTATATATCACAGGTTGACGAATGCCGCTCTGCAGAGGTTGAGCAAGGTGCAGATTTAAGGCAACCTGAGGTAAGCGTGGCAATGCAAGAGCTAAGGCGAAGGGGATGGGTAACAAAACAGGATCTTAAAGGGAAAGGAAAAGGTAGACCTGTTCATGTCTATAAGCCCATGGTTCAACTATCTGAAATAATGAAAAACATTGAGCAGGAAAAATTAAGAGAATTTGAAACTGTTGAAAACAACATATCCGAACTCAAAAATATTATCGGATAATATATAAATTCTTACTTTTATCCTCGTCTTGCTTGCCCAGATTTTGTATAACTCAAAATTTCATCGGGGAAAATAGATTTTTAAAGAAAGAATTGATGTGTAGGAAAAAATACATTAATTTAGATGACAGAAAAAAACTATTTTAGAACCACAACGAAAGGATTATTATGTCAAGAAAAAAAGCATTAGATCGGAAAATGCAAAAAATAATAGCAAAGGGGCGGATCAACAAATTATTCATCTTAGCGGAAGAAAATGCCCTTTCAGGTGAATTTAACCTGTCAAACAGATATGTAGAACTTGCACGAAAAATATCTATGAGGAACCTGACGCCGATCCCTAAAAAATATAAACGAAGATTCTGCAAACACTGCTATAGATATCTTCTGCCAAATGTTACTTGCAGGGTGAGAATTCATGGGGGAAAAATAGTTGTTTACTGCCATAATTGTAGAAAATATACTCGGATTCCACTCAAAAAGACTGGGGAAAAACCATCCGCTATACTTAAATAACCTATCATTTATTACCGTTACCCAATTCTAGTCTCACATATGGGAGTAATGAATATATGACGACGTTATATGATGTTCCAACTAAGGAATTAATAGACGAGGTATCAAAGAAATTACAGAGTGATAAATCTATTGTTCTACCAGAAGAAAATAGGTATGTTAGAACAGGTGTACATAAGGATAATCCTCCAGCAAATAAAGATTGGTGGTATGTCAGATGTGCAGCCATTCTACGTAAAATCTATATTAAAAATACTATTGGTGTAGAGCAACTCAGGGCAGAATACGGTGGAGGAAAAAATCGCGGTTCAAAACCATCAAAGGCAAGACGTGGAAGTGGCTCCATTGCAAGAAGGGCTGTTCAGCAACTTGAAAAGGCAGGATATGTAACAAGAATCAAAGGAAAAGGTCGTGTGCTTACTCCAAAAGGCAGGTCCTTTTTAGACAATACCTCTCATGAAGTCATGAAAAATGTTGAGGCTTATTACCCAGGTTTGGAAAAATATTAAATAATTAATGGATCAGTAATTGAGATTTATGGATGAAGAACTTGAGAATCTAAGACGAAAAAAACTGCAGGAGTTGCAGCAACAGGGTCAATTCCAAGAATCACTCGAAGAACAGGATGCTCAAAAAAAAGAGCTTGAAGAAAAAAGGAGGATGATTCTCCGTAGCATTCTTACAACACAAGCAAAAGAACGGCTTGGAAGGATAAAGGTTGCTCGACCTGAAATGGCCGAGGAAATCGAGAATCAGCTCATAATGCTTGCTCAGGGTGGCAGATTAAAAAATAAAATAAATGATGAGCAGTTACGTATGCTGCTTTCGAAGATAATTCCAAAGAAAAGAGATATAAAGATAGAGAGAAGGTAGAATATCATGTCAACACATAAATCACTTGGCAAAAAACTTCGTTTGAATAAGGCTAATAAAAGCAACCGGCGTGTACCTGCATGGATTATGATTAGAACTAACCGGCGTTTTACACGTCATCCCAAAACGCGTAACTGGCGTAGAAATAAACTTAAGAAAGCTTGATTACCATGGCAGAAGAAATTGAAAAAATATATGTCATACCTTTAAAGAAGAAAGGTTTTAAGTCCTCCGTAGCAGCACCCATAGCTGTTAAGAGGGTGAAACAATTTTTGACTAAACATATGAAGGTTGAGGTAGAAAACATTTGGATGGATGATTCCCTGAATAACGCTCTCTGGACACATGGGAAGTACAGGATGCCTAGTAAAATACGTGTGAAGGCCGTTAAATTTGATGATGGTGTTGTTGAGGCATATTTGCCTGAGCTCGAGTTCAAAAAATCCAGACGTGAATTGCTGAAGGAAGAGAAAGAGAAGAAGGAACCTATCTTAGTAAAAGAGGAACCCGAGCCTGAGGAAGAACCTGGTGAGATATCTGGTACCGAAGATTACGAAGTTAGCCCAGCTGCAGATGGTGAAATAAAAATAAAGAAAAAGAAGGCTCCAAAGGCAAAAGAAGAAAAGGAAGAAAAAGAGGAGAAAAAATCTGGGAAAGCGTCTGAAAAGAAGGAAAAACCATCTGGGAAAAAGGAGAAAACAGAGAAACCAAAAGAAAAACCTGCTAAAAAATCTAAACCGGCTGAAGAAGACAAGGTTAAAACTAAAACCACAAAAAAGACTGCTTCCAAAAAACCTAGCAGCACTAAGAAAAAAAGTGAATAACGTATGTTTCAGCGGCTGGATTTCAATGAAAATCCTAATGTGGGTGTTTGTTGCAGGACCAATGAAGATGTTGCTTTTATACAGAGGGGACTTACCAAAAAGGTAAAGAAAAAGATTATTTCTGCCTTGGATGTAACACTTGTGGAACTAAGCATAGCCGATGCGAATATTGTTGGTTCTCTTCTTACAATTAATTCAAATGGGGCGGTTGCAACCGATCTTATTGATGATGCAAATATTAAAATCATTGAGGATCAGGGACTGGACGTGTTTGTTATAGAAGATAAAATAAATGCAGCTGGCAATGATATTCTTGTAAATGATAATGGTGCAATGGTACACCCCCATCTAAAAGATGAAACACTAAAAGAAATAGAAGAGGTATTTAAGGTGCCAGTCTACAGAGGCACCATTGGTTCTTTGGATATTGTTGGTATGGCTGCAGTTGTTACCAATAAGGGGTTACTTTGTCATCCAAAGGTTACACCAGATGAGAAAAGACAGTTGGAAAAAATTTTCAATGTAAGTGTCATGATTGGAACGGTTAATCATGGTGTTCCTTTGATTGGTAGTGGGCTCGTGGCAAATACTAAAGGTGCAATTGTTGGGAATCTTACTACTGGAATTGAACTGGGTCGTATTGAAGAAGCGTTGAATTTTTTGGAATAAATCCTATTTTTATATTAAAATTTACATTTTGCTAGATAATAAAATTTATATAGTCCCCCTTATATTATATGTATCGAAATATAATAACTATGTTGGATGATGAATAATGAAAGAAAATACGCCTTATAAATTAACTCAACAAGATGAGAAGATAGTATATATCTTTACAGAGCTCGGAATGCCAAAGAATCTAGCTAAAACTCTTACGTATATATCGCAGGTTGATGAATGCCGCTCTGCAGAGGTTGAACAGGGGGCAAATCTTAGGCAACCTGAGGTAAGTGTGGCAATGCAAGAACTGAAGAAAAAAGGGTGGATAGATAAGAGGGATCTAAAAAAGGAAGGGAAAGGGAGGCCAATCTATATCTATAAACTTACGTCGCCTTTAGATCACGTAATTGGGAGCTTCGAAAAAGAAAAACTACAAGAAATAGAAGTGGTCAAAAGAGACATAGCAGAACTTAAAGTCCTTTTAGGTGATAGATAAAACAGATGGGATCTGTTGTTCTTCTTTAAAACTCACATTTGCTGCTATTATTCTAAATTTTCCAATCTAATTCGAACTAATTTTGATTTTGCATTTCGGATAAGGAAAATTGCAATTATTCCACTCAATTCTTTGAATTAAGAAACTCGTGTTTCTTTTCCCATTGTATTGTTCTATTTTGATTTAGGAAACATTGGTTAAATGTTACTGGAACTTCAACAATATATTGTAACAAATGTTGCAATAAAAATTTTGGATATGACAACATTTATATATGCTGTAAAATGTAAGTATTTTATATTAATATTAAAAAAGTTTGATAGATTTAGAGAGAAATACGGTGATAAGATGTTTAGAAAAATTAGTGAGGGAATAGATAAGGGATTGTTAATACCAAGACCACTTTTGAAAAATTTTTTGAAGACGATAGGTCCATTATTATTTATTGTTGCAAACCACCCTGAATCTATAATCCAAAATATACCTTCATATAAATTAAGGCTGAGAAATCATCGAGTACCATGGGCACATATTGCTGATGAGAGTCAATATGATTCTACCAAGCTTCTAAACAAAAAAATTCTTGATAATCTAGGTCAATTGAAGCATAAAAACAAAAAATACCTAAGGCCAACACTTTTCTGTGAATCAGATGCTCCTGAAATACGTGCTCTTGCAGAACAATTGAGGGTAGAAAGTAAGTCAGATGAGGAATTTGCTCAAGCTGCTTTTAAGTGGGTTAAAACTAATAAATATCTAATCTTTAAGCCCATTGGGGGGGCTCTCCAAACGTTCAAGACGAAAGGTGGAGTATGTCTTGATCAGCTATCGCTTTTGGCAGCTATAGCAAGAGCTGGTGGTATCCCTGCGCGTTATAGATTGTACGGATTAGCTCCAACTCAAGAGATGTATGATGTTATGGTTGCTCCAGATCCGATATTGAGGGAAACCTTCCAATCTTTAGGGTTTCTTGATGCTATACATGGTGAGGCAGAACTGAAAGTGAATGGCAAGTGGATAAACGGGGATCCAACTTTTTCAGATGAACTTAGCGTTGGAATGGGTGTTACTATATCAGAGTTAGGGGCGGAGCCCGGGTGGAGAGTGAGGGTTGATAAAAGTATGGATATCAGATTTGAAGGGTTTCCACTACTATTCCGCCAGTTTATGTCGCCTCTTTTTATAGTACTGCGGAATACAGTTGACACCGTGAATGATTCTATGGATCAAATTAGAGAAAAGGGCAGAAAAATACTAGAAGAAATTAGTATAGAGGAATATAATAAAAAGATGAAAAAGAAACATATCAAACCTGTTTTACCCTCTGTTGATGAAGTGAAAGAATTTAGAAAGATGGCACTAGAAGAACCTAAGCCCACCGCATCAAGTAAAGATTGATATTTTAAGGAACTGGATGTCGCATAGTTGTAGATTTTGCAGAATCTACCTGCATATTCACCTGCGAACAAAATATTAATAAAAAGAACTGTTTTTAAATTAGACCTGGGGAGGTAAAATGGCAAATATTTATCAAAATCATGTAGATAAAAGAATAAGAGAAATGCATGAGAGAATGCTTAAGTTCAAAAAAGGAAAAAAGAAAAAACAGCAATGAGCTTGTAGATTTGGGGGAGAAAAAACACTAGAACATTATAATTAAATAAATTTATACAAGATATCAACCAGGGGGAGAGAAAATTATGCAAGCTAAAGATACAATAATAATATTGAAACCCGTAATTTGCTTTTTATTGATTTTTGTGAGTTTTGCCTTTAATGTTGCATTTCCAACTACGTTTGCTTTTTATTTTATTATGGTCATATGGAAGAAAAACCTGATTATATAGTTAGAATGACTATTTCTTGAAAAAAACAGCAATGAACTTGCAGATTTTAGGGAGAAAAATAATTACACAAAGCAAAACATATGCATAAAGGTTTTATGTATCTTGATAATTGCAAGTGGCATTATTATGGATATAGTGGCAGTAGAGATATAAAAGACACAAAATAATCAAAATGGCGCTCAGGTCCGTGACAAACATAAAACAGTTTCTGCGGTGAGTGGCTTTTATAAGTGAAAATTCTTTGACCTCTACTAGTTCACTTATGTATCTAGTGGAGAAAGTAGAATGTCAGCACTATATGATCAGAGATCCATTGAGAAAAAATGGCAGAAGAAATGGCAGGAGATGGAAATCCATCACTTTGATTTTGATAGCAATAAAAAGCCGTATAGTATAGATGTCCCACCGCGTTATGCGTCTGGCCCACTCCATGCGGGGCATGCAGTTCATTACACTCACATAGATTTTGCTGCAAGATACAAACGTATGTGTGGTTTCAATGTGTTTTTCCCGTTGTGTTTCGATGTAAATGGAATACCAATTGAGGAACGTGTCGAAAGACAGTTGAATATAACTCGTAAAGATATTGATAGACATGAATTCACAAAGCTTTGTTCTGAATTTGCTGAGAAAAATATCAAAACCATGACTGACCAGTTTATCATACTGGGGGAAAGTATGGATCCATCGATATATTATCAGACTAATGCAGAATACTATCGAAGGCTCACCCAGATATCCTTCATCGAACTATATGATAAAGGTCACATTTACAAAGGTAAATTTCCGGTGAACTGGTGCCCACGTTGCATGACTGCCATGGCAGATGCGGAGGTGACATATGCTGATAGAACAACAAAACTTAACACAATAAAATTCCATTTTGTAAAAGATCAACCTGGGCAGCTTTTGAATTATCATGGAATTGGAAAAGATGGTAAGGGAATGTACGTTGAGATTGCAACTACGCGGCCAGAGATGCTTCCATCATGTCAGATCGTTGCAGTTCATCCAAAAGATGAACGTGCACCCTGGCTTGCAGATCAAATGTTAAAGGTGCCCTTATTCAACAAAGAGGTAAAGATTGTTGAAGATGATGTTGTAGATCCTGAGTTTGGATCTGGTATTGTTATGATATGTACCGTTGGTGACAAAGAGGATCTAAACTGGGTTTTTAAGTACAAACTACCCATTGAGATGAGTATTGACGAAGAAGGCTGTATGACGGATATCTGCGGCAAATACAAGGGGATGAAAATTGAAGATGCACGCAGGGATGTAATTGAAGATTTGCAAAAAAACAACTTGCTTATTGCACAAAGTCCACTGGAACAGAATGTAGGTGTCTGTTGGCGCTGCAAAACACCTGTCGAATTCATCAATGCAGAACAATGGTTCTTAAAAACGGTACCATTCAAAGAAATGGTATTAAACTCCAGTGATGAGATGAAATGGTGCCCAGAGTTCATGAAAATACGACTCATAGACTGGGTAGAATCCCTAGAGTGGGACTGGGTTATCAGCCGTCAAAGATATTTTGCAACACCAATACCTCTATGGGAATGTGAAAAATGCAAGCATGTTGTACTTGCTAGGACCAAGGATTGTTATATTGATCCTACAATTGATAAACCACCAGTAGAAACATGTCCAAAATGCGGAGGAGATCTCAAAGGCTGCGAAGATGTCTTTGACACATGGATGGACTCATCAATATCGCCTCTCTACAACACATTTTGGCATAGAGATGATGGGAAATTCAAAAAACTGTATCCAATGTCTCTCAGGCCACAGGCGCATGATATAATTAGAACATGGGCATTTTATACAATTCTAAGGTGCAATCTTTTGACAGGCGAGAAGCCTTTTGAAAACATCATGATGGGGGGATTCATATTATCTGAAGATGGGACACCCATGCATGCCAGTCTTGGAAATGTAATTGACCCGCTAAAATTGATAAATGAATACGGCACTGATGCTTTCCGATGCTATGCGGCAAGTTGTGCTTTGGGTGAAGACAACGCGTTTAGAAACAAGGATGTTGTAAGGGGAACAAGGCTTCTTCGTAAACTATGGAATGTTGAGAAATTCATTTCAAACATAATCAAAAATGATGCTAAACCAGAAAAACCAGAGCTAATCGATATTGACAGATGGATACTAACAAAATATAGCAAGCTAGTAAAGAAATGTACGGAACTAATGGATGTATTTGATTACTCTCAGGCAATGAAAGAAATTGAATACTTCCTGTGGCATGAACTTGCAGATCACTATATCGAAATGGCAAAATCATCCATATACAAAAACGAAAACGTTGAAAGCATTAGCTACACGATATACACACTGGGCTTGGGTATTCTAAAATTATTTGCACCATTTTTCCCACATATTACAGAAGAGATATATCACCAGTGTTATAAAAAATTTGAGGGTTGTACGAGTATACATGTTTCACCATGGCCTGAAATGATACTTATCGATAACGAGGCTGAAAAAGCAGGGGAATATGTTAAAAACTACATTTCTTGGGTGCGCTCATGGAAAAGCGCTCAGGGTATGGCATTAAATGCTTCTATGAAGTTCTCTGCAACCTATTCTACAAAAAGCATTATTTCCAAGATAAAACCCAGTGGATCAATAATTAAATCAACATTAAACTATCCTGATGATCACGAATTTATTGTTGGAAAGCCGGATGTCGAAGAAAAAATTACTTCGGTTAAGCCTGTTCATTCTGAAATAGGACCACTGTTCAAAAAAGAAAGTGGGAAACTTACCAAATGGATTGGGGAACATCAAGACGAACTAATAAAAACCATCGAAGGGCATGGAGATGTCAGATGGTCAGAGATACCGGTTGTCGATAAAAAAACTCCAGATAAACATTTAATAAAGAATGGTTATATTCAAGTTAAAAAAGAGACAAAAGTCAAAGGGAAAAAGGATAAAGGTGTTTTACAATTTGATGATTTTTATATAGAAGTATCGGGAGATATGATGAAATGAAACTTAACAAGAAAACTTTTAGAAAATGGGCTGTTAAAATTTTGGCACTGTTGATAGTATTAACCATGATTCTTACTGGATTTATTGTTATGCTGTCGAACTAGACTTTCAATTTTCTCGACAGATATTTAAATAAGTGTTTTATTCGGCGGAACTCAGGGATTTAACTATGGTTGATAAAAGTTTGAAAAATCAAGAATCTAAAGTTATGAATAGATGGGTAATTGTTATTGGAGCAATAATGATACAGGTTGCACTTGGTGCAATTTATGCATGGAGTGCTTTTACAACACCATTAAAAGGCGTTCCAGCGACAACAACTTCACCAGCAATTATTAGTGAATATGCATTCTCATCAACAGAAACACAAGCAATATTTAGTGCAGGTCTAGTGACATTTGCAATCTTCACAATAATAGGTGGGCGACTTCAGAAGAAATATGGACCTAGAAACATAGCACTACTAGGTGGTGCAATGCTTGGTATTGGATATATATTAGCAGGATTTACTGGTGCTAATTTCCCATTGAAACTAATATTCTTAGGCCTTATGGGTGGTGCTGGTATTGGTCTTGCGTATGTTGTACCAATTGGTGTTGGAATTAAATGGTTCCCAGATAAAAAAGGACTTGTATCCGGTCTAGCCGTTGCTGGTTTTGGTTTTGGAGCATTTATATGGATACTTATGGCCAGACCACCATCCATCCTTGGTTTTAATGGCTTAATTACCCTTCAAAATGGTTTATATACAGTTGCAAATGTTGATGGAGCGTTCATAATATATGGAATTGCATTTCTAGTGCTTGTCACCATTGGAAGTCTTGTTATGATTAACCCACCTGCTGGTTGGCTTCCAAAAGGATACAATCCCCCTGTTGAGGAAAAAACTGGTAAGAAATCAGGTGGCTTGTTACCTAAAGAGATGCTTAAAACACGCCAGTTTTACCTACTATGGATGATGTTTCTAATAGGTGCACTTGCAGGTTTAATGGTTATTGGTAACATTCAAAACTTTGCAAAAAGCCCAGTTGACGGTTTTGCCAACCCTGCAAATCCATTAGCTGCTCAAGCAGCCGATATTGCTGTGGTTGGTGCTGCTATATGTCTCCCTATTTTTAACGGTCTTGGAAGAATAATCTGGGGTAAAATCTCTGATAATATCGGACGAAGAAAGGCACTAATAATAATGTGTGTTTTCCAAGGGTTTATGGTGCTTGCATTTTTCTATACAACATCAAATCCAATGTTCTTCTATGTAGCAGCTGCTCTTATTGGTTTTAACTTTGGTGGAAACTTTGCATTATTCCCATCAGCGACAGCTGATAGTTTTGGTGCAGAAAACATTGGTTTAAACTATGGATATGTATTTACAGCATATGGAATTGGTGGAATAGTTGGACCAATTCTTGCAGGAACTGTTCAAGATGCAGGATTGAGTTTCACATATGCATTTTATCCTGCAGCAGCATTGTGTTTTATAGCAGCAATCATAGCATTTATCTATAAACCACAGGTTGTAAAGAAATAGGCGAAAAACCATCTTCTAAATTTCAATAAGTTGGTATGAGGGAGATCCTAGTCCTATCTCCTCACCATATTTTATTTGTTTTAATGGACTAATATTATTTTCTTTTTCAAAAACATCCTTTTTAACATCATTGACAAGATCTAAAGATGCCTTGTCTATTGCCACGGGATCATCAGATACAAGATAACCAATATCTGGACATATAACTGGTCCTGCAAATGGGTCACAATCACAGCTTCTTGCAATCCGTTTTATTTCATTTAGGTAGATTACATTTTTATCTTGAACACATGCCTTTGCTGCACACGCAAGGACATATTGAAAATCAGCATCCTTATATATTAAGGCACCACTCTTGCATGCATCAACGCATACTCCACATCCAAAACAAGATTTCATATTTTGTTTCCAACTATTCTCCTTTACTTTTAAAGCATTAAACGGGCATACTTCGGCACAGGCACCACAATATGTGCAAGCGTCTTTTTGATAAATGGGTCTGCTGCCGTGATGCATCCGCATTTTCGTTTCTTTTGTTACACCACCCATACCAAAATTCTTAATGGCTCCACCCATTCCTGTTGCAACATGGCCCTTTACATGAGACAAAGCAAAGATATGGGTCGACTCGACGAGATGCTCAGCAACCTTATACTCTCTGTTTTCAACAGTAATTGGAACGCCTTTATCATCTATCACTACGTCACAACCGACTTTTTTTGCGGTAAAACCATGTATTTCAGCTAGTTTGCGATAGCCAGTTTTAGAATGCCTCAGTCCAGGATAAGCAACAGTTGTATCAAAGAGATATGGTTCTACATGTGCCAGTTTCAACTCGTCAATCACGTGTTTTACAAATTCAGATTTGGGAAAATACTTGTTTTTGAGTTCACCCATGTGAAGTTTGACAGGAACTTTTTTTCCGGCAAAACTCTCGATATTAAAATGGGCTAACGCATCATGAAATTTTTTAAAAACCGTAAAAAATATAACTTTACTCATCCCACTTTCTTCTCCCATTTCTTTAATTTAAGGACACTTCCAAGTGAACCGCCGCTTTTTATTTCCTCTCTGATGCGGTTCTCAGTCTCTTTAACACCTAATGAACGGTTGGCAATTTCCTGGGATATTTCCTGTGGTACCACAACAACTCCTGAGTCATCACCAATAATCCAATCATTAGTTCTTACGGTTTGACCACCACATTTTATTTCAGCCCCGATTTCTCCAAAACCTTTTGGTTCACCAGCGTTTGGGGCAATATGTCTACAAAAAATTGGGAAATCCATTTTCACGATATCATCAAGATCTCTAACTGTCCCATCAATCACCACACCAGCAAGTCCCTTAAGCTTCGCACTCCACGTTGCGAGTTCGCCCCAGATTGCTGTTTTTCCGCCATTTACGTCCACTATTATAACCTCACCCCTATTTGCTTCATCTATTGCTTCTATAGGTTTTGCCCAATCTCCATCAATCGTACGAACAGTGAGTGCCCTGCCCACCATATGGAAACCAGAAACAACAGGTTTAATGCCTTGCATTGCACCCTGTTTATGCATCGCATCAGAGATATTTGGTGTAGAAACCATTGAAAACGCTTCTTTCAGGTGAGCTTTATCGTATTTCTTAAAAAAAGTAGACTTAATAGGTTTTTTTTCGATTATTGCTTTTTTTATTTGTTTTGTTGCCTTGATTACATCTTTAGCCTTGGTGATAGCACCACCTACAATGATTATACTTGCACCCGCCTTGACAATCTCTGCAACAGTCTCGCTGTTTAGCCCGCCAGCAACAGCGACTGGTATTTCGGTTTTTTTAACGATAGATGTAAGAACCTCAATAGGTTTTTTTCCAATCATTTGTTCATCTATACCAATATGTATACATAGGTAATCGGCACCTAGTTTTTCTAGTTCTTTTGCACGAGTTACCTTGTCTTTAACGCCGATTAGATCAACCATGATTCTTGAGCCATATTTCCTTGCAGATTTCAATGCATCTTTTATTGTGCTATCGTCAGATGCAGCGAGCACACATACGACATCTGCTCCAGCTTTAGTCGCCATCTCAACCTCAAGCGCACCAGTGTCCATGATTTTCATATCAGCAACGATTGTTTTATCTGGAAATGTTTGCTTGAGTTTTCTTATTATGTCCATACCCTCGCTTTTGATCAGGGGGGTCCCTGCTTCTAGCCAACAGTCTTTGTCGGCCTTTACTGAATCTTGGGCTATAGAAAGTGCTCTATGTTCATTTAGAAGGTCTAATGCAACCTGAAGGATAACTTCTTTCATATGGATACTGAATAAAAGTCA
>Ga0272442_10002720_pt1 | contig 25347 bp, 19 predicted proteins | sample SSMForm2O_FD_200262 | JGI IMG/M metagenome (GOLD analysis project Ga0272442, IMG submission 200262) | Marine sediment archaeal communities from Little Sippewissett salt marsh, Falmouth, MA, United States - SSM-Form-2O | ecosystem: Environmental > Aquatic > Marine > Wetlands > Sediment ... | reverse complement strand
TAGGTACGAACCCCACCAATGAACATCCGTAATTGGATCTGGTGTTTCGCATAACCAATCGTCGGCATCTATGGGACCCATATAATAGTCAGAAGGTTCGTCCCAGCCCCAGAAACATTCCGGATACTCCGATTCTATGTTGTACACCGGAGGTTGTGACCATTTGAGCTGAGAGTTTGAATATCTGATGGTAACGAAATCATATTCCGAGGGCACAGACTCCCCAGCAGGATTTGAATAAATCGCAGTTACATAATAGGTATAACTACCGTCTGGTAAGCCGGAGTCTGTATAAGTAGTGGTTAAAGGATTTATGATGGTATGAATTAAACCGCCATTACGATAGATGTTGTATCCGGAAAGGGCTCTTGATCCATAAGTATTTTGATTTTTAGCATTAGTAACTAGCTCTGGAGGTAATTTTATTGCCTCAGCCATACCCCTGCCAGCATGATCTGGTTTCTCAGTTAGTTTCTTATCATTACCGAGGATGAAATGTTCCCGGGAACTGGTAGTTACTGCAGCTCTAATTATATTGTAACCAAGAGCTTCTCCGCCATCCCAGTAATCATAATGTTCCTCCCAACCTATACCGGGAAAATAATAGTAATTCTTTCCGATTGTTATTTCAGTTTGATCATCCATTAAACCGGCTGGGATATTGCCTTGGGTACCATTAAGGTGCTCGATTGCCACAAAAAAAGCATCATCAGCAGAAACTCTGGCTCCTGTGATGTCAACATAAACAAAACTGGGAAAAAATGTGGTTACAGCAAAAGAGCCTGTGTTGTATATTTCTGTTCCTGGTGCTCCGGTGATGTCGGTTTCATAAATATGCAGGTTTATATCAGTGGTTCCAACACTCATATAATCGAAGAGCATGATGATAAGGGTGTCGATCGTTACGGGATAATTACGGGTTGATAGATCGAGATTTGCAGCTTCCATATCACCTACTTCCCACAATTCACTGTACCAGGTTGCGCTGCCGTTGTCATTCTGCAGGATCATATGGTTGCTCTGAGCTGGTTGATCCCAGGTCATGTTCACATTGTTGTTGAATACGGTGCACGAGAAATTAGAAGCAGGAGGAAGATCTCGATTGTTAGAATCTGAGTTAATATCAGACCACAAGCTAATAAAGGAAAAAATCAATGTAATAATTATTAAGGTAACTTTATAACGTAATTTCATTTAAACCTCCATAAAAACGGTTAATTATTTGCCCGAATTATATAAAATTTTTTGTACCCTGTTGGATTAGTATCGGTCCAGGTCGTTGAATTTATCGCACTTGCTTCGAGGGTGGTGAAATCACCGTAGGGATTTGTATCACTATAAACATTGTAAGAAATTGCACCTGGTACGACATCCCATTCCAGGATGATGTTATCTTCCGAATAGTATACAACTGGATTAAGGGGAGGATCAGGTTGAGTTTGCTCTAAATGCATGGAAACAGGAACTATGATCTCAGGATTGAGGGGATCATTAGATTCGATTATTATATTAGCTGTTTTATCTGTTCCCAGTGTCAGATCAGTAGCGTTGAAATGGACGTTTACATCAATATAATCTCTCCCGGTGCCGGCAACCGTTCCACTGCCGTTAGCTGTTATCGAAAGCCATTGCGGAGTAATTACACCTCTCAAAACCCAGTTGCAGTCCCAGGCTGATTCGTACAGATCCTGCCAGGCACCGCCGAACCAGCTTAACCAGAGGCCCTTTCCAACCACACAGGTTCCATTATCATAACAGGAAGGATAGGACTCTTCATCTATAGTGATATAATATCCAATCCAGTATTCATCATCGGCCACTAGAGTGATCGGGCTGGAGAGCTCGAATTCGTTCCAGCTGTCGGAAACAACCGAGGTAGTAACATCCTGAGAGTAGATCTCGGTACCGGCGTCTCCGTAATTACCTCCCCTCCAGACCTTTATGATCAAAGATGTAAAGGGCCAGGAGGACATGAAGAATTTCAATTTGACCAGGGCATATCCACCGTAGTAAGGATCAAGTTCGTCAGGAGTGAACCTGGCGGCAATGGAGAAATAAGCTGAACCTCCGCAGCCAAGAGACCCAGCGGGATTTCCGTTGTCATAATGGATCTCGATCTCATCCCGTTCGGGCAAATCGGCAATTAATTCAATTGGAGTAAAATCTATTTTTACCGGTTTTAAAGATTTATCCAGGGATTCGTGTCCAATTACAATCTCTTTGTCATATTCAGGATTAATCTGTGATCTGCCCAGAAATTCGATATCGCAATTATAGACCAGATCTCTGATACCATTATTGGTTATCCTCAGTGTTTCATCTGCAGTTTCGTCCGGACTTAGATTTACATCCAATAAAGCAGGATTTACATCTATTTCTGCAGCTCTGGCATCGATACCGGTTACAATCAAAGAAAAAGTCTGGGGTGAAGTCAGAGTTCCTTTGTGAGTAATTGAAATAGTGTAGATTTCTGGCTCAGGGTTTAAGATTTCGATTTTTTCTACATTGTCTAAAGTATTATCCCCATTATTGGTTGCAGCTGCAGTCGGATTTAAAGGATTCAACTTCCAGGGGTAAGCGGTAAAACCAGCTTTGGTTATCCGCATATCCAGATCGTTAACCAACATGGGATCAGATGGATCGAGCTGAGGGGCAACAGGTGTGCCCGGAATATCTGTCCAACAGAGAGTTGCTATTAAAGTTTCGGCAATATTTGGAGTAACGGAGATTTCATAAAACTCACCATTAGCCAGTTCTTCTTCTATGATCAGAGAGTATTCATCTTTATCTGTGATAGTATCTGCTGCTTTGTTGGTATTCATCAAGCCCCAGCCGAACATATAGTCGGGACCTGGATCTGGACCTGCTTCATCAGTTGTATGGATTATCAATCCTTTTAAGGATGATGACAGCATATAATCTCGGTAAAGTTCCGAGTAATGTTCCTGGAGAAGGGCAGCGGATCCAGCAGCCGATGGTGAAGCCATCGAGGTTCCGGATTTCCAGGTATAATCTGTATCTCCTGTTGATATTGGAGACCAGAGATGCTGCCCATTTGCTACAACATCAGGTTTGATCCTACCGTCATCGGTAGGACCCCAGGAGGTAAAACTGGTAGCAACAACATCAGATACATTGTTATATCCTCCTGAAATATCGTTAACAGCTCCTACAGTAAGGATGTTTTTAGAAACACCCCTGGTTCCAATACAATCATAATCGCCATCGGGATCACGGGTTTCCCAGCTGTAGATCCAATCGTTGAGATCAGGATCCCAGATCCAATGTTGTCCTCCGGGATCAGGACCATAATCGTTCCTGTCGTTCCCGGCAGATTTAAATATTAAAAGGTAGGGAGCGTTATAGGCAACATTATCCCAGGCTTGAGAATCGGAATTATAAAAGCCAAAATAATAATCCTCGGTCTCAGAGATATTATAATTACCGAACCAGCACCAGAGTCCGTCACCCCGATAGTTATATTCCCATCCGGTAATAAAACCGTAGGAGTGGTTGGAAATTAAAGCTCCATTAGCTCCTGCTGAACACATTTCACTATCATCATTATCCCAATCGTAATCGATAAGAGTGCCGTTATATGCCATACCAATAGCTGACATATCAATACCGATTGCTATCAAGGTTCCGGCTACGTGGGTGGAATGATCGTGAAGGTCAGTATTAGTTGCGGGATCTCCGATTGTAACCTTACCTAAAAGTTCCTGGTGAGTAAGAAGCACTTTTCCGGCATCCCATTCATAAAGGACCATACCAGTACCATCCAGATCAAGACTTGAAACACCCCCCGGACGAACTTTATTGGTGGAGATCGTCTCTGCAGAAACGCCATTATCAGTGATATAATATAGAGGAAAACCATTCCTGAGATACTGCAGTTCCATAACGGTACCGTCGTCCAGAACCTGTTTTATGGGCCAGCCTTTTTCGATAGCTATCTTTATAGCTTCCTGATGTAAAATCTGATAATTATCCCTATACTCAATTGAAAGCTGGTTTAATGTCTGGATATTTGTTTCTTTTAAAATTTTATCTTGGGAAAATAAAAAGCCAGTGATTGATAAGAGCAACAGAAAAAGCAATGAATTGATTTTCATATTTCACCTGCTTTTTGTATTCTTGGTTTTAATGATTGCTTTTTAGAATACTATCTTAGCGAAACAACCCAAAATTAGGTTTATAATACTTGATTGTCAATGAGATTATTTTTCAGGATAAATTATATATCCAGGGTAATTTTATTTGAGAAGATTTTACTGCGATCAAAATTTCTCTTGAATTCCTCCCAGATTACATCTTTGTCACCATCTATAAAACCCTCAAAATATATTTTGTCATTGATGATTATTTTAACTGGTATTTTTGGATTTATCATTTGTGGAGAAAGATAGAGAGTGATTTTCTTGATCCTTGAGGTTTGGATTCTAAAGACATTTGCACAATAGTAAGCATAAACAGCTCCTGAAGGTTTACCATAATTAAACGCATCATAAGATGTGGTATCGGGAAAAGCTCCCTCTAGAGTTAATTCTGTTCCAGACCTATTGATAGTTAGGCTGAAGTTATCTCCACGATTTTTACTATCTCTGATATTAAGTAATTCTTCGATGTTCTTTACCTGGATACCATCCATTGCCAGGATACAATCATCTTTTGATAGTCCCATCTTTTGAGCAGCAGAATTCTCCACTAAATCAGTGATAAGGATTTTTCCTGATTCTTCATTCAGAAAGAGTCCGAACTGAATTCTTTTATCTAAGAGTTTTGTATTGTACTCTTTTTGCCAGCTTGCCTTAGATAGGGTTGAATCTATAGCGATTATTTCCAGCCAGTCGATCCTTCCAAAATCGATATCTGAACATTCCCAATAGACTTTTGAAGGGAAGGGATCACGAAAATGTCTATTCATGTCGGTTTTCAAAATGGGTAGAGCATCTTCAGCGTAGCCGAAATCATGCCCGTAGCCCCAATATTCCTGATAAAAAAGATCGGCATTAGCTACCAGGGCTAAATCCATGATCTTGTGCATTTCAGAAGCAGGATACAACAAATCCTGGTCGGTGTTGATGGCATAAAGGTGATGATTCCTGAGGTTAGGGAGATATACAGGTTGAGAACTTTCAAAAGAACCAACGGTAAGCATCCCGTTCAATGGATAGAAAGCTGCAAAATGATCAGGGCTGCATAATGCCAGATGAAATGAACCGGAACCCCCATCGGAAAAACCAGTTACATAAACACGGTCGTCATCTATGTTATATTCAGATTTGATCCGTTTGATCTGATAATCAAGATTGGCAATTCCACTTTTATCCCACCATTCAGTTTGTTTATTGGCCATAGGGAAGAGGATGAACCAATTAAGATTTTTTACCATATCAAGAAAAGGATTTTCTTCCATAACATCAGCAGGTTCTTCGATGAAATCATCTCTACCAATTCCACCGTGCAGGTAAACCAGCAGAGGAGTTTTTTCCTTATGTTCATATCCTTCGGGAATCACAAACAAGTATGGTGCTTTTAAGCTGTCGCTGATGGGATTATATTCCAGGTAAGTCTTTCCCTGATCATTTTTAGCTGGAAAATCGTTGAACGTAGAGATGTATTGGTATAAAGAATCAGCAGTGATGTTAACATCATTATATTTCTCTTTGACCAGTTCGGGAAATGTAATTTCTGAGAATGAGAATTGAAATAGAAAAAAAGCAAATAGCAATAAAATGAATCGTTTCATAATGGACCTCACTTGATGTTCTTGAGAACAAGAGTAAAGGTGGTACCGTTTTCTGATCTTGGTTCCAGATAGATACTACCCCCATAATTTTCGATAGCTTTTTTTACAATATAAAGACCCAAGCCAGTATTACCTGTCTTACCATGGGCAAAACTCTCTTCGAATATCTTGTCTGCCAGTTCCGATCTTATCCCTTTGCCATTATCGCTGATCTTGAGTTCACACCAACGGTCACGTGTATTTATGGAGAATTCGATTTTGCTAGCCTTTCCATGATTTAAAGCATTATTGACAAGGTTATCAATGACTGAGTTTATGGTTTCATCAGCCATTACTTCGGAATTACCTATGATCTCATAATCCAGTTTAGTATAATTTTTCATAACCTTATCTATAATTTCTCGAAGATCGTAATGTTTAAGGTTTTTGTGTCTAGTAATAAAAGTTTCCAGATCTCTCATACGTTTTATCAGATCAATACAGAGATCGATACCATCAACTGCTTCTGTAAGTAGGGTTTTATCTTTAGTATCCTTATAGATCTTCAGGGAGCTTTTTGTAACTGCCAGTTTATTCGTGAGATCATGCCTTAGAATTCGGTTTATCAACTTGAGATGTTCACGATGACGCTTTAGCTCTTCATTCTGCTTCTTTATCTTATCATTAGCTTCAATCAGTTCTAGATTTCTCTGCTGATAGATTTCAGCTTTTTCGATTTCATATCGAGTCTGGATCTCAGCGATTTTGTTTCTTGTTTGCTGATTGAGCAATTTCTTTCTTAATTGATTATATTTTTCATAGTAATCCAGAGCTTTTTTGTAGTCCTTTTTAGCAGCATAAAGACTGGAATAAGTATCGTAGCAAACCGAAAGAAGGTTTTCGTTCTTCAGCTCTTTGGCAATTTTAGCAGCCCTGTCGTTGAAACTGAAAGCAAATCCTATATCTTGAGAAAGTATATAGACATTAGCAATGTTAATGAGGGTTTTGGCAATACCCTGAATGTCTTCTATTTCTTCTTTGATAGCAAGGGATTTTTTTTGATAGGCAATGGATTTATCGAACTCACGTTTATTTTTATAAATTATCCCGATATTGTTATAAGTATAGGCTAAACCTTCTTTGTCTCCGATTGTCTCCTTTATTTTAATTGAGCGGGAAAAACAATCCAGAGCCTTATCGTATTTTTTTCTACTGAGATAGATATTACCTATATTGTTCAATGAAGCTGCAATAAGATATTCATCTCCGATTTTCATTCTAATCTTGAGAGCTTTCTCAAGATATTCCAGGGCTTTATCATTATTATCCGAAAGGCTGTATACTATCCCGATATTATTGATAACATTAGACATGGAATCCTGGTCATTTAGTTCTTCCCTTATTTTAAGTGCTTTGAGGTAATATTCCAGGGCTCGATCGTAATCATTTAGAGTCTTGTAAATTACCCCTATATTATTATAATCTGCTGCAGTAGCTTGTTTGTCATCTAGTTCAATGCTTAATTGTAAAGATTCTTCACAGTATTTAAGTGCGGTTTTGTAATTGTTCAATTTTTTGTGAATAAATCCCAGGTAATGTAGCGAACGATTTATGTAATATTTATCTTGCTTTTCCTTAGCAAGTTTCAAGGCTTTTTCGAAATATTCGCGACCTTTTTTAAAATCTGATTTTTTTGAATAAAGATCTCCTGTCTCCAGCAGATAACGGATTTTATCGTCTTTTTCAACAATCTGGATCTTTTTTTTCAAATGTTCTATTTCATTCATGATATTCTCTCTTAAAGCTTTTTACCAGATTAGTTTTATCGCTGCTTACAGGCAAGTAATTTAATTGATTTATTCTCTGATTCCGATTGTTTTTTGTTGACAATCGTTAATCATTAGGATTTTTCTTAACAACTTTTTAAATATGAAACTGGAGATAAAATGAAAAAGATCTTACTATTTTTCTTATTTGTTTTTCCAATGATTATTTTTGCTCAAGACTTGGAGTTAAAAGCCCGGGATAACCCGAACGACGATGGTTCTGCAATTAAATTGAACTATAAGATAAATTTAGATGTTGCCAGATTGATCCTGGAAAGAAGAGGGGAGCATACAGAATATAATGAATTGGCGGTACTTGAATTGGAAAGTTCCGGTCTTATTGACGGAGAAGAAATAGAAGCTGGTAGATCCTATTATTATCGGTTGACGGCTTACGATCTTGAAGGTAATATCCTAGCTCAAGCAGAAACCAAAGCTACAGCACAAGCCCAATGGTTCAATACCAATAAGATCTCATTGCTGGTAATGTCGATAATCTTGATAGCAGCTATTATCTATTACATTTTATCAGCCAGGAGAGGAAAAGAACTCTATATTAGAAAAATTGCCGGATTGGAATCAATGGACGAATCGGTTGGAAGAGCCACTGAAATGGGAAGACCGATCCTATATATTCCCGGCACACTTGATATAGATGATATGCAAACGATTGCCGGGTTAACCATACTTGGTAAGCTGGCTCAGAAAGCAGCTGAATATGATGCGGAACTGATAGTTCCGGTAAATAAATCAATGGTACTCTCAACAGCCAAGGAAGTGGTAAAAGAAGCTTATCTTAAAGCAGGGAGACCTGACGCTTATAAAGCAGATTCGGTTTTTTATCTTACCGACGATCAATTCGGATATGTAGCCGGTGTAGACGGAATAATCATCAGGGAGAAACCGGCAGCAAACTTCTTTTTAGGTGCCTTCTATGCCGAGTCTCTTATCCTGGCTGAAACCGGATTCTCCAGCGGGGCAATTCAAACATCCGGCACAGCTATGCCAAGTCAATTACCCTTCTTCGTAGTGGCCTGTGATTATACCCTTATCGGGGAAGAGCTATTTGCGGCTTCTGCTTATCTAAGTAAAGATCCTCAACAACTTGGAAGCCTGAAGGGGCAGGATCTTGGCAAAGCAATTTTTGTTGTACTTTTAATCGCCGGTGTCATTATGGAAATGACTGGGATTCATTTTCTGAAAGATCTGTTAACGATTCATTAAGGTGGAAAAATGAAACGGAAAATACCATTAATAATCACTTTTGCTGTTGGGACACTTTTAATTCTGTCTGAATTCATTCCTCACAAACCTTTCGGACGTCTCTCCGGTGAGTTGGAAAACTGGTTTCTGATCATATCTGGATTTGCTATTATCTTGGGACAATTAAGTCTTTTCAAGGTCAATATCATCAAGATCAAACGTAAAACACCTAATTGGCAGTATTTTATTATCACACTTGTTAGTTTTATGATTATGGTCTTGATCGGTATTTTCTGGGGAACGGAGAAGAATCCTGGTATTTTTGGAAATGGACAGATAATTGTTGATACCATTGGTTATAAACCTTTTGATTATCTATTTCATAATGTTTACCAGCATTTACAGGCAACCATGTTTTCACTGCTAGCTTTTTTCATTGCTTCTGCGGCCTACCGGGCATTCATTGCCAGAACCGTTGAGTCTAATCTGCTATTGTTTGCTGCAATTCTGGTTATGCTGGGAAATACTAGCCTGGGAAGCAGTTTAACCGGATGGTTACCCCACAGTTTGAGTTTCTTACATCTTCCCCGGATATCAGAATTTATTATGAAATATCCTAATACAGCCGGACAGAGAGCGATAATGATCGGAGCTGGTCTGGGAATAATCGGCAGTTCGCTCAGGATTATCCTAGGGATCGAGCGCTCTTATCTGGGAGGTAAATAATGGCTGGAACAAGAAAAGATAAACAGTTGGATCGAAGATGGATATTTCTTCTTATATTTATGGGAGTTGCAATTCCCTTGATTTTTACGATCGGATTTCCTATAGAGACTACAGAAAATGTAAGATTAGTTAATGAAATGATAGATAAAACTACGAAAGGCTCTAAAGTGATAATGTCGTTCGACTATGACCCTGCCAGTAAACCGGAACTGCATCCTATGGGAATGGCAATAATGAATCATTGTTTCGAAAAAGGTCTACGAGTTATTGTCGTGGCACTCTGGCCCATGGGAGTGCAAATGGCGGAGGAAATCTTTTCCGATCTAACAGAAAAGTATCCACAAGTTATTTATGGGGAGGATTATATAAACCTTGGCTATAAAGCAGGGGGGATTGTCACTATTCAAGCAATGGGTAGTAATTTCAGAGAGGTTTTTCCCAAAGATATGAATGGAAATGAAATCGATGATTTTCCTATTCTAAGGGGAGTTGAGGACTTCAGCAACATAGGATTTATCTTTTCCCTTTCGGCAGGTGATCCCGGTATAAAACAATGGGTTCAGGTGGCGCATGACAAATATGGTGTACCTTTGTCAGGCGGAGTGACGGGCGTAAGTGCACCAGCTATTCTGCCTTATGTAAATGAACAAAAACAATTGAATGGTTTACTGGCAGGTTTGAAAGCAGCAGCTGAATATGAATTCCTTATTGAAACTCCGGGAACAGCTACCAGTGGGATGGATGCTCAATCGATAGCTCATCTCATAATTATAGTATTTATCGCGATTGGAAATATTACTTACTGGACAACGCGCAAAAAAGTTAAACGGGAGGGGGAAAAATAATGGAGAGTTTCTTTACCCATCTTGGAGTTTGGCTGGGAGCCTTGTTCACTTTTGCTATCTTCAGTTTTTTATATAAAGACAATCCTTTTTATAAAATTGCTGAACAGTTATTTGTTGGCCTTTCAGCAGGTTATTGGTTTGTCTATACCATTTATTTTATCCTTATTCCCAATTTATTTGATCCTCTTTCCCAAGATCTGGCTCATAATTGGATCAAGTTAATACCTGCGATCCTGGGAATAATGATGCTCATGCGTCTGATACCTTCCCAAGAGTGGATCAGTCGTTTCCCTATTGCCTTGATCATTGGAACGACATCAGGGGTATTTTTCATGAGATATTTAAAATCCGATGTTTTAAATCAATTGACAGCAACAATGATCAATCCTTTTACTGGCAATCATTGGGGAGAGATAATCGGTAGTATCCTCTTGATACTGGGAACACTAAGTGGAGTTATTTATTTTTACTTCAGCAAGAAACACGAAGGTTCGTTTGGTGTTGTAGCTAAGGCTGGTATTTACTTTTTGATGGTAAGTTTTGGCGCTGCCTTTGGTTATACCGCCATGGCAAGGATATCTCTATTGATCGGGAGATTACAGTTTCTCTTGGGTGATTGGTTGGGGATAATACCAAATTAATTTTTTACAGGACACAAAAGCAAAGGTGGAAATAATGGAGGAAAAAAGCAAACAGCAGCAAGTATTTGATTGGCTTTTGGAGAATCCTGAGCATCTTTATAATGCAGATAATACAGAACTTTATGAACAATTTGAAGACTCTGGACTATCCAGGAACCGACTAAGATCCTATAAAAGCCGGTTGAAGGAAAAGATTGACTCAGGGGAAATCAACCTGGATGATCAGGAAGATGAAACAGATGAAATAGGAAGAACAGAGTTCAGATTTAATACCGGTAATATGGGAACTTTGTTCAAAGGGGCTGTTTTTTTAGTCGCTGGTTTTGTGATCTATAAACTCTTCAAGAAATTTTTTTCCTGAGTATTTATTTTATCTTACGCAGAACTAAAACAATATCCAGTCCCTTAGCTTGTTTTTTTTCAGCGTAAACAAAACCACCGTATCGTTCTGCGGAAGTCTTGACAATATAAAGACCCAAACCAGTATTCCCTGTTTTTCCATAGATGAAATTTTCGTCGAAGATACGTTCTAGAATATTATCCGGAATACCCTTACCATCATCAGAGAACCTTATTTCACAATATTTTTTCTTATTCTCGATCTTTACATCAAGATTCTTTGCTTTACCGTGAATAAAAGCATTTTGGAAGATATTTGCTACGACTGAATTGATCGCTTCATCTGCTAGAACCTGACCTTCGCCCCTGATCTTTATCATGAGTTGACTAAAATCACAGGCAACTTGATTTACGACATCATGGATCTGGACCAGTTTCAATCCATTTTGAGCCATTAAATACCTTTCCAGTTCACGCATTCTAGAGATCAATTCAATACTCTTTGCAATGGCAAGTTGTGCTTCCTCCAATAGGTAAGTTTTAGCTGGATCTTCCTGAAATATGTTAAGAGAACTTTTTATCACTCCAAGGTTGTTTATTATATCATGACGAAGGATCTTAGTGATCATGCGAAGATGTTCTCGGTGTGCTTCTAGTTGTTCTTCTGCTTTGCGTCGCTCTAATACTTCATGTTGAAGTTCATTATAAATCTGGGCATTATTAAGGGCTGTAGTTGCATAATTGGCAAATGTCTCAGCCAGGGCTAAATCCTCCTGAGTAAACATTTCACCTATCCGGTTCAAACACATTGCCCCCAGAACCCGATCATTACTTAAAAATGGAACCACAATTATCCTTTCATTATCAAGTTCGGAAGTACCTGGAATCTGATATGCATTTTCCTCATTGATCACATCATTGTACATCATACTTCTTTTGTTGATTACACTTTTACCGGTAAGGCTGTTATCAACATCTAACCAGGCGGACATTATTTCATCCTTATAAACTGGATCCTCCACAACCTGCGGAATGAGTTTATCCTTGGTTTCATTCAATAAGTAAATAGCACTGTAAGAGTTTAGCAACTGACTCGCCTGCTTGCCAATTCTACCCAAAACCTCAATTATATCAAGACTGGAAGAAAGATCTTTAGCAGTTTCCAATAATTTTTCCAATTGAAGCGATTTTCTTAATTCCGATTTTTCAAGGCGTCGTGCTTCTGTAATGTCCTGAGCAAATACAGCGAGGATATGATGGTCTTGGTAATTGGCCTGTAGTGGATATATTGTAACGGTATATATTCTATTGCGGTATTTACCCTCGAAATGGTGGGGGAGTTTTTTGCTCAGAAAACCTTTAATTTTTGGGATAGCATTTTTAATCAAATCTTGGGGAAAACAGTCTTTGATATTCTTGCCAGTTAGATCTTTTTCCATTTTTGATATAGCTTGAAGAGCAAGTTCATTATGAGCAAGGATATTACCTTTGCTATCAATGATAAGAGTAATATCCCTCAAAGTACTTAAAAGAGGTTTGAGGATTTGCAAACCTGTTCTTAAATAACTGTCTGAATTAAATTTGATTTCGCTCATTTTTTATATTAAGTTCAGGTTAGTTTGTATGGATTTCAACTGTAGCATGGGTCAATCTTGTTTCGATTGTCATTGGGCGATTGAACTTTGTCAGTACTTTTAGATATCTTTTATTACTTTTTGGAGCAATCTTCACTCTGGTAAGTTTGCTGGCAAATATAAAATCATCCTGGTCATATACTTTTATGATTAGATCTTTAGTTAAACTCACATTGTTGAGATTTATAATATTGAATCTAATATCAATATTACCGGGGGTGTAGTCGGTGATTTCAATATTCTTGATTTGGATGACATTAGCTTGATTTTTTTTCCAGCAGGAACGCATATATATCCCGCATATTACAGCGACGGCAAGTATGATTTGAATATAAGGTGGTATCCGTTTTTTCTTCCTAATATCAGATCTCTCAAATATTGGCATTATTTCTCCTATACAAAATTTTGCCTGTCATTTCTGAAGGTGGATCGATTCCCATTATTGTAAGGATCGTGGGAGCAATATCGGCAAGTTTACCAGTTTTAAGTTCAGGTTTTGATTTATCAATAAAAGCGATGGAAAAGGGAACCGGATTTTTACTATGAGCTGTAAATATATTATTATTTTCATCAATCATTTTATCTGCATTACCATGATCAGCAGTGACTACAATATTATATTGGTTAGATCTGGCAATCGGGAAGATCTCACCCAGGCATTTGTCAACAGCCTCAACAGCTTTTACTGTAGCGTCGAAATCTCCCGTATGGCCCACCATATCACAATTGGCAAAATTAGTTACAACGAGGTCATATTTTTCCTGAGTAAGGGCTTTTGTAAGTTGCTCTTTAACTTGATAAGCACTCATTTCAGGTTTCAGGTCATAAGTAGCGATCTTAGGGGAAGGAATGAGAATCCTGTCCTCTCCCGGGAATGGTTTTTCCCGACCACCGTTGAAGAAAAAAGTTACATGAGCATATTTTTCAGTTTCAGCTAATCTGAGTTGTTTTAAACCTTGATTGGAGATTACCTCGCCCAGAATATTTTTCAGTTTCGGTAAACGAAAACAAACCTCTGCTTTATCGTTGAATTCGCGGTCGTATTCGCTGAAAGTAATATAGCGAAGATTTGAAAATCTCTGGGTTGGAAAATGATTGTAATCTGGAAACAGGAAGGCATGACTGATCTGTCTGGCTCTATCTGCCCTAAAATTGAAAAAAATGACACAATCATCTTCCTGAACCGTAACCACAGGTTTACCGCTTTTAGTTATTACAGCAGGTACGATGAATTCATCTGTTATTTCCTGCTCATAATTATATCTGAGGACCTGAAGCGGATCGGTGAAATATTGACCCTTACCATTCACAATAGCATCATAAGCTTTTTGAATCCTTTCCCAGCGCTGATCTCTGTCCATAGCATAATATCTTCCGCAAACAGTTGCAACCTTGCAGTTTCTAAATTTTTTTGATCTTGAGATAAATCTATCCATAAATTCAATTCCGGAATCAGGAGGAGTATCTCTACCATCAGTAAAAGCATGGAGAAAGAGCTTGTTGAAGTTGTTGTTGTGAAAGAATTCAAGCAGAGTAAATAAGTGATCTATATTACTGTGTACATTTCCGTCAGATAAAAGACCTAACAAATGTATGTTGCTCTGTTTCTCTTTGGCTTGGTTTAGGGCTTTGAAAAAGCATGAGTTGGAATGAAACTTTCCGTTTTCAATCTCTTTGTCGATCATGGTATTGAGCTGATATACAACTCTCCCTGCTCCAATATTAAGATGTCCTACTTCCGAATTACCCATGGCATTTTTTGGTAATCCCACCTCATTTCCACATGCATCGAGGGTTGAGATCCCATTTTCCTTAAAAAACCTCTTAAGGTTTGGAATTCTGGATGCAGCGATTGCATTTCCGACCTTAGCTTTATTAAGTCCGTATCCATCGAGAATCAGTAACAAGACTTTGTTCATTTAGAACCTCACATCAATCCATTTTACAATCAATTCAAATAGAATCCAGAATGTCAAGCAAAGAAGGCAATGCTTTTTTAGATCAAAGATTCTTTTCTTGACACAGGTATTGTTAAACCGAATTTTACTTATCCTTTTTTTGAATTGAGGTGACATTAATGTTAAAAACAGGCGTAGTTGGGGTTGGACAATTTGGTCAAAACCATGCCCGAATACTTAGTAACTCTACAGTTTGTGATTTTGTGGGAATCTATGATATCAATAAAAAACGAAGTAGAGAAATTGCTAATAGTTTATCTTGTCTGGAATATTCAGATTATAGATCACTACTTGAAACTGTAGATGCAATTGTAATAGTGGTTACAACGATTTCCCATTACAAATTAGCCAAAGAAGCTCTGGAACAAGGTAAACATGTATTCATCGAAAAACCCATAACTGCTGAATTATGGCAGGCTCAAAAATTGGTTGAACTCGCTGCTGATAAAGGTCTTAAGTTACAGGTTGGACATATCGAGAGATTCAACCCTGTGATCACCGATATAGAAAAATACATAGAAAATCCTCTTTTTACGGAATGTCACCGTATCGCACCCTTTACTCCAAGAGGAAGTGATGTTCCGGTGGTACTGGAATTAATGATCCACGATCTGGATCTGATCCTGGCTTTTGTAAAAGGAAAAGTTGTTGATATTAGGGCTAGCGGGGCAGGGATTATGACCAGGAGCATTGATATAGCAAATGCTCATCTTGAGTTTGATAGTGGGGCAATAGCAAATGTAACAGCTAGTCGAATCTCCATGAAACGCTCCCGTAAATTAAGATTTTTTCAGAAAAATGCCTATTTCTCGATAGATTTTCAGATTAAAAAAGTTTCTTATATTAAAAAATCCAAGAATTTTTATAAGATTTTACCTAAAATTTTGAAGGGTGATTATAGCGGTATCGATCAAAAGGATGTTGTTGATATCATTAATATAGACGCATCTGAGCGTGATAAAGATGCTCTAACAGCCGAATTGGAATCATTTATCAATGTTATTGAATCAGATACGGATCCCGTTGTTGATGGTGTAGCCGGTACTCGTGCACTTAAGATTGCCCTACAGATTGTAGATATTATAAACAAGAAAAGATGATTTGGGAGATTCAAGAATGAAATATATCTTCGTCAAAGATATTCCTGCGAATCTTGGAAAAGAAGTTACCCTTAAGGGTTGGGTGAGGAATTACCGTAAAGCCAGTAGTAAATTGAGATTTATTATTTTCAGGGATGGAACAGGAGAATTGCAGGTAGTTGCTTCCAAACAGAAATTAGGTGAAAAAACATTTGAAAAAGTCAAACAACTTAATATCGAAACATCTCTGGTTATCAGAGGTGTTGCTTCAATGCATCCCAAACTGGAAAATACCTACGAATTTCACTTAACTGGAATCGATATTATAGACTTAGCTGTTGATTATCCCATTTCCAAGAAAGAGCATGGACCTGATTTTTTGATGTCTAACCGTCATCTCTGGTTGCGTTCCCGAAAACAGTATGCTGCTATGAAAATCCGTCATACGGTTTATTTTGCTATTTGTGAATATCTTAATAATAATGGATTCTATCGGTTTGATTCTCCAATTCTCACTCCTAATGCCAGCGAAGGTACCACGACTCTATTTGAGGTGCCCTATTTTGATCTGGGTTCAGCTTTTTTGTCACAATCAGGTCAATTATATCTTGAAGCAGGAATTATGAGTCTGGGTAGGGTTTATGATTTTGGACCGGTATTCAGAGCAGAAAAATCCAAGACGAGGAAACATCTTACCGAATTCTGGATGATGGATGCGGAAGCTGCTTTCGTTGAACATGAGGAAAATATGCAAATCCAGGAAGAATTGATCCGGCATGTAATTCGAGTTGTCCTGGAACGCAATCTGCCTGAGTTGAAGTTTCTCGAACGGGATCCTGAGGGGCTGAGAAAAGCTGATGCTCCCTTCTTAAGATGGACTTATAAGGAAGCTATAGATCATCTAAAAAAAAGAGGTGTTGAAGTAGATTATAAGAGCGATTTTGGAGCACCGGAAGAAGAACTGCTTACAGCTGGGTCGGAGGTTCCGATCTTCATCGAAAAATGGCCTAAAGAGATCAAATCATTTTATATGAAACGGGATCCAGATGATCCTAATCTGGTTCTAGGAGCGGATCTGATCTCTCCCGAAGGTTTCGGAGAAATAATAGGGGGTTCCCAACGCGAAGATAATTACGAACTATTGCTGGAGAGAATTAATCAAGAGGGTTACAATATTGAAGATTATCAATGGTTCCTTGATCTCCGTAAGTTTGGAAGCGTTCCCCATAGCGGATTTGGTATTGGATTGGAAAGACTGGTTCAATGGATGTCAGGTATCAGGCATATCCGAGAAGTCATCCCTTTCCCCAGAATGATAAATAGAATTTATCCCTAATAAAATAATACGTAATACAAAAATTATATAAGAAAAAATTCAAATATGTTTTCACTAACTGTTCGATAATTTATTCTCTGCTCTTTTTACCTTTGCTAAATCTATGATATTTTTGAAAGTTTATGGAATAAAAAACCATACGAGAGGATGGTGAGAATCTGGTTCGAAAATGGAATGATTTAAGATCCTTTTAGTGTTGTATTTGTTGAGCGCCTTTAAACAGATTAATTAGAAGAGGCATAAAAAAAGGGGAACAAGATGTTCCCCTTATGTAAAAATTCTGATAAAGGTATCAATATTCGATTTTATCGATATCGATATTAAAATCGACGTGCATCTTGAGAATTACAGGATACTGTTTGGAATCCAAGATCCAGTAGGCGTAGCCATCTTCAGTTTCAGCATAGATAATATTAAGTTTTTTAGTTTTCTCATTAAGAGATACTTCGATTGTATCAACCATTTTCATTTCTACTTTTAGGGTATCGGTTCCATAACCGGCTTGAATCAATGTATATCCTTGATTTTTTAATTCCGAGAAGGATTTTCTACTGAACCAACCTGATGTTTCTTCATTTGTTTCGTATTCACCACCGAAGTAATAGTTACGATGAATAAAAGATGATTCAAGAGCCTCTTTCTGAATAGTCATTTTACCTTCTAAATTAACAGGATCTGTCATTTCCCAATTGTAAATCAGATCAGGTTCGAGTTGAGTTATTTCAACAATGAAATCGTACTCCTTTCCCTGATAGTCAACCCCGTAAGTAAATTTTGTTCCGACTTTTAACCAATCGGCTACTTTGAGTTCTTGAGTGCAGGAAATAACGAGTAATAGAGATAGAAATGAGATAAACATAATTTTTTTCATGTGATCTCCTTCTTTTAATATTTTTTTTCCCAGATATAATAATCCAAATCAGCATTGATTTCGGATTTAAGATTCATCAGTTTTTCATAGGGAAAAGAAATGGAAAGTCTTACTTTCTGTCCTTCAGCATCAACAAGAAGTACATACAGAGAATCAGACTTGGTTGTAGTTTTATAAGGAAATGCTGTCTTTAAGCCTGATATATAAGTCTCAACTTGCTTTTCGGTAAAGCTTATTTCCATATCCAGAGATATTTCCCTTAAAACCTCCGGGAACATTGCCTGTTCTTCTGAACTTAGATCATGCCATTGAGGGGTAGTTTGAAAGTATTCGGCAGTTTTTTCCTGATTTACCACCCATATTCCCAAGTATTTATCCTTGGTCCTGGTGGAGCAAGATAAGATCAAAAGCAAGGTCAGACATAATATAATTAAGGATTTATTCATAGCAAACTCACTTATTTTGGTTCATTTCATCTATTATTTCTGATTCAATCCTCTTTCTTTCTCTAACAGGGATTCGAAGTTTAGAGGCAATTTCAGTGATGACCTTTTTTTCGCTTTCTTCATAATAGGAATCGGACATTGCACAATAATAGCACAAGCGAAGTACATACAAACGTTTTTTTAGATTGTTCTGGTAGATAAGATTTATCACCTTTATTATCTCTTCCAAATCGATTTTCTTTTTGTCGTAATCATCAACCAATTGGTTATACATATTGAGGATGATCTCCTTTTCTGATTTACCGAATTTTTCGGAAAGGTTGTCATATTCGTATGGTCTTTGTTCGAGTTGATAGGTTAAATCTTCAATAATCCGCATTCGTTCTTCCGGATGCATTATTTTGTCGGCTTTAGCAATGTGGATCATAAGTGACATACTGCTTGTGACCAGAGAGAATTCTTCAAAATCCTTTTTTTCCTGTTCGGTTTTAGGTTCGTAGGTTCTTTTAATAAAAAAAGTATCCAGCAAATGTTTATCATCGGTTTGTTGACCAGCCATTTTTATAATGTGACTGATTTGAGGTGACCACCTAGACATGTTTCCTCCTGTTAAATAAAATTTTTTATTAATTTATTCCAAAAATTAGATTTAAAATATTCTTGTCCAAAACTTTTTTCAAACAAGTATATGCTAACCTGTAACCAGAATAATCTTATAATCGGTAGTTTATTGATAAATTAGCAATTAAAATAAGGGTTGTAAATTGTCTTAAATTGTAATACTGTAATTTAAGTTAATGATAATGAGGAAATTAAATTATACCAATAGGTTGGATTTGTCAGCCCAGAAACGTCGTTATTTTTTTTGCGATACCTTTACTGTCTATCATATAATAGCCGTAAAGATCTTTGGCTTTCCCGGAATCGCAATATTTTTCCACTCCAATTTTTAAATATCTGGCTGAGAGATCCATAAGTGCTAATTTTTCAATGATCAAAGAACCAAGACCTGTATTGATGTTATGATCCTCGCAGGTGATAACCAATCTTGTTTGGGCAGCTACTTTTAGAGCTTTTTCGTCTAGTTGCAGAGGAGAGGAAATATTCCAGACCTGAAGAGAAATATTGTTCTCTTTAAGCAGATCTGAAGCTTTTACTGCTTCGTTAACCACAGTTCCCATACAGAAAATAGCGCCATCGCTACCCGATCTAATTAGGTCAGCTTTACCATATTCATAAGAATATTCCTGCCCATAAAAGATCTCCCTATCCGAGGTTTTGATCGTTTCAAGTTTGGATCTACCCATGGGAACAAGATAATTACCAGGTTGATTGACAAGATACCTGATAACAGCATCTGTTTGATTAGGGTCACCAGGAATTATAACTTTGAAGCCAAAGAGATTTCGCATGATGCCTAGATAATCGATACACTGATGGGTTTTTCCGTCTTCTCCCACATCAAGCCCGACATGAGTTGTAATCAATTTTAGATTGGTTTGATTAATATCGTTCAAACGATGTTGATTGTAGGTTTCATCTATACCAAAGACACCAAAATCAGCAAAAAATACCTGGATATTGTCTTTGGACATTGCCCCAGTACAGGTGGCAACATGGTGTTCCATTATACCACTCTGGAAAAATTTTTCGGGAGAGACAGTTTCAAAAGCTTTTGTTTTTACACTTCCCTGAAGATCGCAATCGAAAACGGCTATTAAACCTTTCGGATTAAGATTTGCAATATCAGAGATAGCATTTCCCCAAGCCGATCGGTTATCGGTTTTTTCTTGATAGATCCTGCGATTACCACTATTGAAATCATACGAAAACCCACTTGTTTGCAAGCTTGGTTCGATTCTAAACTGATTTCTGAGCCGCTGATATTCTGATAAGTTATTTTCGGCATTGATTTCCTGCAGGGCTTTTTCCAATTGATCTTCCGAGAGAGCAGCACCATGATATTTCTCAGAATTTTCCATAAAGGAAACACCCTTTCCCATAACTGTTTTACCAATGATCAGGGTTGGGTTATCCAATTGTACAGCTGAAAAAATCGCAGTTTGGATCTGTTGCAGGTCATGACCGTCTATTTCGATTACATTCCAACCATCTGAGATATAGTTCTCTTTGATATTCTGGGGCATAATAAGTTTTATGTCACCACCGATCTGAAGATGATTGTTGTCACAGAATGCAACTATGTTATTGAGTTTATATTTCTTTGCGAAGCGACGTGCTTCGCATAATTGTCCTTTTTGCTGTTCGCCATCTCCCATAAGAACGAAGATATGATTGGAAATGTTCTTCATCCTTCCAGCCAGAGCAAAACCACAAGCAGCAGAAAGACCTTGTCCTAAATTCCCACTAGCCCACTCTACACCAGGAACACTGGGTTCTACATGTCCTTCAAATTTAGATCCAAGCAACCTGAATTCGGCGATGGCATTATCAAGCGAGAAATAACCCATGAGAGCTAAAGCACTATAGACAGCGGGAGAAATGTGCCCGCAACTGGTGATTATTCTATCCCGTGCTTCCCAATCTGGCTTGAGAGGATCGATTTTAGCAAGATGTAAGAGCACCATAAGATAATCAATACTGGACATAGAACCACCAGGATGTCCAGATTTAGCTAGCGTAGTCATTTTTAAAATAGCTGACCGAGCTTGATTTGTTAAAATCCCTATCTTTGCCAATTCTTCAGAGGTTAACTTATTTCTGGTAATATCCATTTAAATCTCCCCGTAATATTGTTTGGTATGAGAGAGAAATTAGAAGAAATTCGTCAAGCATTTATCCGTTTCAAATTGATATATGATTGGTATTTTTTTTATTATATCCTAGATAAAGCAGAGTAAAAGGCAAATTGTTTGACAAGGTAGGTTAAGAAAAAAGGATTGACCGGGATTTTGTTATGAAATCCAGATGAGGTAAATGATGTTAAATAAGTTCATCCAGAAATTTTTGGGTTCCTATACGGAAAAAGAGATCAAAAAAATCCTACCAATTGTGGAAAGAATAAATGAGATCTCTAAAGATCTCGGTAATCTTAGTGATGAGGATCTCAGGGCACGAACCGTAGAAATAAAGGAGAAGATTCGATTAAAATTAGATCCTTTGGAAAAAGAGCTGGAAGAACTGGATAGAAGCTATCAAACAGAGCCTAATGATACTAAAAGAAATTCCCTGGGAAATGAGATCGATCGTAAAACCGAGAGTTTGAAACAAGAAACTCAGAGGGTTCTTGATGATAATCTACCCGAAGTATTTGCCATTGTAAAGGACACCTGCAGGAGATTAGTTGGTCACAAATACAGCGTTAGAGGAAATGAAGAAGAGTGGTTTATGGTTCCATTCGATGTTCAGCTCATCGGTGCAGTTGTTCTTCATAAGGGAGTGATCGCTGAGATGGCAACGGGAGAAGGGAAAACCTTGGTCGCAACCCTACCGCTTTTTTTAAATGCTCTTCTGGGCAGAGGTGTTCATCTGATAACGGTGAATGATTATCTGGCCCAACGAGATGCTGAATGGATGAGAGTTATTTTTGAATTCCACGGCCTGAAAGTTGGTTGTATAGTGTCAGGAATGGAGGTAAACGACAGAAAGAAAGCATACGAATGTGATATTACTTATGGGACTAATAGCGAATTTGGTTTTGATTACCTACGTGATAATATGGCGGCTAATGTTGAGAGATTGGTCCAGCGAAAACATCAATATGCTATAATAGATGAAGTAGACAGTGTTCTGATCGATGAAGCAAGAACCCCGCTTATTATTAGCGGTCCGGTGCAGGAAAGTAAAAATTTCTACCGTGAACTCAAACCTATAATCAGCAGGATCGTTAGTCTCCAGAGAAATCAGATTCAGAGTTATATAACTAAACTCAAAGTCATTCTGGATAAAGATCCTGTGGATTTTGAAAGTGCAGGAAAACTTCTATTGCTGATAAGAAGATCGGATCCCAAGAATAAAATGTTTCTCAAGCTTATGAAACAGGGAGAATTGAAAAAACTGGTCAATGATTACGAAGGTATGTTGATCCGTGATAAAAAAATGCATGAACATGATGCAGATCTCTATTATGTCGTAGAAGAAAAACAGAAAAGCGTAGAATTGACTGAAAAAGGTACTGATATTGTTGCTCAGAAAGATCCAGATCTTTATCTAATGGAGCAGCTTGATGATGTACTTGAGAAGATTGAAGATGATGATAAACTTTCCTACAATCAGAAAACCAGCAAAAAAGAGGAAGCAACTTCCAGGTTTCTGGATAAAAATGAAAAACTTCATAACATTAAACAGCTTCTCAAGAGTTATACCATGTTCGAGAAAGATGTTGATTATGTTGTTAATGAAAATAAAGTTATCATTGTTGATGAATTTACCGGAAGAATGATGCCGGGAAGAAGATTCAGTGATGGACTTCATCAAGCTCTGGAAGCTAAGGAAAATGTTGAGATCGAAGAAGCTACCCAAACCTTTGCCACTATAACCCTGCAAAATTATTTTCGAATGTACGACAAAATTGCAGGTATGACGGGAACTGCCGTCACTGAAGAGGCTGAGTTTCAGGAGATCTATGGATTACCTGTTATGGAAATCCCAACAAATCTTCCTATTTCCAGGATTGATTATGATGACATGATCTATCTTACTAAAAACGAAAAATACAAAGCGATAATTGAGGAAATAAAGTACTGGCATAACTCAGAAAAACCAGTGCTAGTTGGCACAGTTAGTGTCGAAGTCTCGGAAAAACTTAGCAGGCTGCTACGGAGAAGTGAAATAAAACACCAGGTACTCAATGCCAAATACCATGAGAAAGAAGCAGAGATCATAAAAAATGCCGGAGAACCTGGCGCGGTAACAATAGCTACGAATATGGCTGGAAGAGGTACGGATATCAAACTGGGAGAGGGTGTTGTTACCAAGAAAAAGGAACAATATCTTGGAATTAACTCCAAACTTACGGAAGACAATCCTTATGGATTGCCATTGGACGGTTTACATGTCATCGGAACGGAAAGACATGAGAGTCGTAGGATAGACAGACAGTTACGTGGACGTAGCGGAAGACAGGGTGATCCCGGTACATCCAGGTTCTTTCTTTCCCTAGAGGATGATCTCATGAGGTTGTTTGCTCCGGACAGATTAGCTCCGATGATGATTAAATTTGGTTTTACAGAAGGAGAAGCAATTGTTCATCCCTGGATGACTAAAGCGGTTGAAAGAGCCCAAAAGAGAGTGGAAGCTTATAATTTCGAAATCCGTAAACAGCTCCTTAAATACGATGAAGTAATGAACCAGCAGCGAGAGGTAATCTATAAATACAGGCGAAATGTACTCAAGGGTTATGAACTTAAATACGAGATTATCGAAATGATCAAGGATACCATTACCGATCTGGTAGAACGGGAAATTGGTGATATCCAGTATTATGAAGATTGGAATCTTAATGCTATTACGGACTGGTTCAAATTTAATCTAAATCTTCTTATCAGACAGGAAGATCTGATCGGATCGAGACCTGAAATGGGAAATTTGATCGAAAACCTGGAAGAAATAGTCCTTAAAGCCTATGAAATAAGAGAGCAGGAACTTACCTCAGAACAGATGCGCGAGATAGAACGTCGGGTTCTTTTAAATATAGTGGATGAATTATGGCGTGACCATCTTCATGAGATGGACCTTTTAAAGGAAGGTATAGGATTCCGGGCTTATGGCCAGAAAGATCCTTTGAACGAGTACAAGAAGGAATCTTTTGGTCTTTTCCAAGATTTGATCGCAAATATTAACAAAAATGTTACCAGAAAAGTATTTACGACTTATATTATTTCACCAGAAGATCTTAAAGACCTGCAAAAGATCGCTGAACAGAATCACGCTACTGTTTCAGCTTATCAGCAGGCAAAAGAAATGGCAATCAGGCAAAGAGCTCAACAAATGCAACAACCTCCTGTACCCACAGCAGCAAATAGTCCTGAGCAAAAACCTAAACTTACCCCTAGGACCGTGGGTAAGAAAATCGGTCGAAACGACCCCTGCCCCTGCGGAAGCGGAAAAAAATATAAAAAATGTTGCGGAAAAATCGTTAATTAATAATATTTATTCAATATATTTAGGTATAATTAAATGAGTCAAACAAGATTAGAAGAATTAATGGAGTTAATTATCTCAGACAAAGCTGCCAAGGCTAAGCTGAAAAAATTGGGATTATCGGAAAAGGAAATAGAGAATCTAATGAAGACAGTAGCTACTCAAGGAAATATTACTTCCTATAACAGGATTTTAGCTGAAGATGAAAAACGGGTCATTACCCCAGACGCTTTCGGTTATCTGATGAAACTTCTTAATTGTAATTCCATCAACGAAGATATTTTTGAGAAAATTATCACTCTATCACTGCAACTGCATGTTTTTTTAAAAAAACAGATAAACAAGAAGATGATGGATGATATTATAAATTTCATGATTTTTTCGGGTCAACAGGAAGTAACTGTAAAAGAGTTACTGGATTTATTCTTTATTCAAGACAGCGATTTTGAATTTGATGAAAGTATAAATTGAGCGTTAAATGAGTAAAAACCTGGTAATTGTGGAATCACCTGCTAAAGCAAGGACAATTTCAAGATTTCTTGACAAGACTTTTGAAGTGAAAGCCTCAATGGGGCATATTAGAGATCTTCCCGAAAAATCCTTGGGTGTC
>Ga0272442_10002719_pt1 | contig 25356 bp, 17 predicted proteins | sample SSMForm2O_FD_200262 | JGI IMG/M metagenome (GOLD analysis project Ga0272442, IMG submission 200262) | Marine sediment archaeal communities from Little Sippewissett salt marsh, Falmouth, MA, United States - SSM-Form-2O | ecosystem: Environmental > Aquatic > Marine > Wetlands > Sediment ... | reverse complement strand
GGGGTTGTTTTTCATCTAATCCCAAAGACATAGAAGCTTTTTTAAAACCACACGAGGTCATAGTAACTGCGGAGCGTTACCTGCTGCAACCTCCCGATGAAATTGAAATTCACTGTACGAAGGTTCCCGAAATCCACCTTCAGCGGCAACGAATTCGTCCCGACGGCAAGGTAGGTTTTGAATCCCTCGGTGAATTCGAAGCAGCCGGTAAGACACCGGAAGAACTCGCAAACGAACTTCAACAGAAGGTAATTACACTTTATACATTAGTAGGAGATAAGCCGATAGAAGTTCGGCTTATTGCGTATCAAAGCAAGTTTTATTACGTGCTGGGGCAGGTTTATCTGCCCGGTCCCAAAGTTTATACGGGGCGCGACAGTGTGATGTCCGCTCTTGCCGCCGCACAACCTAATCCTATGGCCTGGCTTGACCGAATCCAGGTGATAAGACCTTCAGGAGACAAAAATATTAAAGCCAAAATCTTTGAAGTAAATTTCAACCGGATGGCCGCTCACGGAGAGCTCAGTAAAGATGTTCTATTACTGGAAGGCGATATAATCTATGTGCCGCCCACGGTATTGGCAACAATAGCAATGAAGATAGAAGAATTCGTAAGGCCGCTTGCAAGGGCTTTTTCCGGCGTTTATATTGTTGAGGGCGGCGGCGACAGGTATGTCGGCGGGTATGGTTCCGGAAGCAACTGATATTAAGAAGAATTTCTACAGTTGAAGCCGCTTTAATCGAATACGGTAAATATAAAATTGAGTTTTATTTCGAATGAGTCAACAAAAGACATTGAAATTAGTTCATCTCAGCAGCACGTTTTGGTTTATGCTTTGCGTGGGGTATATTCTGGCTCTGACGCTGCGACAGGCAGGTTTTCACTGGTGGATTATATTCTCGCTGTCCGGTCATTCTGTACTACTCATTCTTTTGCTTATAAGCTTGTATTTATTTGCGATTTTTAAAGGCGCTTCACGAAATCATAAAATAGAAGTTGAGCATCCACTTACCAGCACAAATCCTTATATGGTATTTTATCTGATAGTCCCATTTTTAGGTGGTTTGGCCGGTTTTTTGGGTATGATAGGAGTAAAGACAGCCGTGCAATTCCTTTGGGGGATAGTTCTGGGAACTCTGGGCACGACTTTTTTGGTGTGGGTAATTCTGGATCCACTGATGATTCTCGTGGAAACATTGCTTCCTTCAAGCCGAAAGCACCGCTTGGAACGTCTGGCTCAGATAAAAATAGAACGACATAAACGGCAGATACAACAAAAACGCCTTTTGGCTGAGATATTGGCCGAGGAAGAACGAAACCAGCAGCGATGGCGTCAGGTATTGCAGCCGGATGCTGAGAAGTTAGCAGATTTGTCAATAAACAACGGCACTGATTTTAAACGAGTAGAATTTGAAGCTATTGATATAGGCGTTAACGCTTGGCAAACCGGGGGAATGAATTGTATGCGGCAGCTTTGTGATATGGCAGCGGAGTTATGCAGGAAAAAGAACAAAGACCCGATGATTATCGATTACGTTTCGGCTTGGTGGGACGGCATCGGCCAGTGGCAAAACCCATCGCTTGGTTAGTTAATTAAAGTCAAGCGTTATGGGGCGGCAGATAACATCCTGAATATCAAAAAGAGGTAAGGGTGGATAAGACAAAAGTTTTTTTAGTTACAATACTTTTTTTATTCCTTTGTACGACTTCGAACGGATTTAATCTTATTTACGTAGATGCTAACGGGCCGAACGACCCCGGCACGGGAAGCTTTGAAGACCCATACCGTAGAATCCAAGCTGCAATTGACGATGCCAATGACGGTGATATTATAGAGATAAGTCCCGGGCTTTATACAGGAGTGGGCAACTACGACCTCGACCCGAACGGAGCAACTATTACCATTCGCAGCACAGAGCCTAATGATTTCAATGTTACAGCAAACACCATTATTGATGCAAACAAGGCAGGCCGGGGTTTCTATATTCACAACGGTGAAGATGCAAACTTAGTTGTTGCCGGCCTTACGCTTCGAAACTGCGCCACGAGCGTTTCGGGGGGAGGTATTTATTGTTACAACAGCAGTCCAATAATAAAGATGTGTGTAATAATAAACAATGAAGCCGAGGGCAGCGGCGGGGGTATTTACTGCTCCAAAAGCAAAACAGCTATAATCAATTGCATAATAGCGGCAAACCAGGCATCCTTTGGTGGAGCGATAAGGTGCTCACTAAGCAGTGACATTGAAGTTGCCAATTGCATCATCGTAAAAAATTCAGCAAGTCCGGAGTGGGGAGGAGATGGTATATATTGTTCTTCAAACAGCAGCCCAAACATCGTAAACAGTATTATCCGGTCCAACGGTTCAGAGCAAATTTACTCCGGCGATGGCATCACAACAGTTACATACAGCAATATTGAAGATGGCTGGCCCGGTAGAGGCAATATAGATACAGACCCGTGTTTTGCATCATTTGACCCAAATGATGACCCTAATATGTGGAATTTTCACCTTCAAAGCACTTACGGTCGATGGGATTCAAACGGTCAAACCTGGGTTTATGACGTGAACACAAGTCCGTGTATTGATGCAGGAGACCCGAATTCGGATTGGAGTGATGAAGCCTGGCCAAACGGCAAACGGATAAATTTGGGTGCTTATGGGGGGACGTATGAAGCAAGCAAAAATGGTAACGCGGCTGATTTTAATGTTGACGGTACGGTCCATTTCGCTGACTTCGGGCAGTTTGCCAGGGAATGGATGATTGAACAGAAGTGCATTGAGGATTTGAGTGGAAACGGAGTCGTGGAGTACGTCGACCTCGATATATTTGCCAATAATTGGCTGTGGCAAAAAGAATAGGAAATTTTCCCACACAAAAAAATGGGCAGGAGCAACCCCCCTGCCACTAATTTATATTGCCACCCCTGCAATAACATAGCATCAGATTCATTCCACGTTAAACTAATTGTCCTGCAGCTTTATATTGCTCGCCGTCTTCGCAGCCAGCCAACCAGGGCAACACCAATACTACCAAGTAAAACTGCTCCGGGAGCAGGGATGACGCCGTTGTTGTAAAAAGCTTCACTATCTTCGGGACCACCAAAAGGAAATCCCTGAGCTTTCAAACCAACCGCAATGGTATGATCTTCTAAACCGGTGATTACATCACTAAACGTAGCATAAACACTAGGACCAGGAAGATCATTTCTAAGAGTGTATAAAACGCTTATCCACTCGCCTGGATCAATACCATTGCCACCACCACCGGGAGGGTCTGCATCTATGTCTCCAATTACTGCTACACCATAGGTTAATGTAAAAGCACCGTCTCCTGGTAGATGAGGGGGTGATGCACCTTCACTGAAAGAAACACCTCCACTGGAATCATCTATCTCAGCAAGATCGAACAATACACCATCATAGAAGTAGATACCATCAATAAAAGTTTGCTGCCATCCATCTACTTGAAGGTTTTCGAACATGAAAAGTACTTGATATGCATCAACAGCTGTGTTATACCCTTGGTCGTCCACAGTCATAAAAAACTGTGCCTCACCAATAGCACCATTCAATAACTGCTCCGTCCCGTCACCAGCTTCCTGAATGTGAGTAAAACTGTACGTTGGTCCGGCCACTACAAGAGTAGAAAAGACACATAAGATCACAAGAGCAAGATATAGAACTAATTTCTTCATAGAATCACCTTCTTCCAAACAGTAGTTAATAAAATCAATTTTTTCATACATATCCTCCTTGTCTTTAATTTAATTACGTTTCTCCAGGGTCAGGAGAAAAGATCCAACCCTGGTCTTTTTACGACCTCTTACAGCGTTCTTCTTCTTCTCAACCAGCCGACAAAAACCACACCAATACTGCCGAGTAAAACTGCCCCCGGAGCAGGGATCATAACCAACTGGTCCTGCCTGCGATAGCCAAACTCGCCGGCATGACCCTCTTTAAACAGGTTCATTACCCGAACGTTACCCAAATCCATTCCATACCATTCACCACCGACAGCCACAGCGTCGTTAGCCAAGTCAACAAGGTAGTTGTCTACACCACCATCCTCATCTTCGATAAACCAAATAGCTCTTTGTAAATCATTTGCCAGGGTATCCGTACGTAGACCCAAATCACCCTTAACATACTCAGTGTAAAGATAAGCAGTTTTTTCATCGAGGCGATCGAAATTAGGTGGTTCAGATGCAACGTTGTTGTATATAGCATTCTCACTGATAAGCACATCATAAATGCCGCCGTATTTAACATTTTCGTGAGTTTCGAGACAAAAGGTATAGAAGCTATTGTTTACAGTATTATACGGCCCGATTGTACCTGATAATACTTCAATGTTAAACTCACCACCGTTTGTGGTGCCGTAGTCACCATTTGTCAGTTTGATGGTTGGGACTGCAAAAACAGGGGCAGAAATAAAAATTCCTAAAGCCACTAAAAACAAAATCAATTTTTTCATTATAATCTCCTTAGTTCAGTTATGGTTATCCAGGGTCAGAAGAAAATACCCAATCCTGGTTTTTTTACGACCTCTTACAGTGTTCTTCTTCTTCTCAACCAGCCGACAAAGACTATACCAATGCTACCAAGCAACACAGCACCTGGAGCAGGTGTGTGGGCGACTCCTCCCTGTGAGATGTATCCTGAGAGTGTGCCGCTTAAGGTGAAATCGTCATTCTCGCCATTGGCAACTGCTTCAAGATAATCGAAGAGAGGGCCAACAGTGTTACCATTAAAAAGCAGGTTGACATACAGACCATCTAATGAACCATCTTCGATAAAGCTGTCAATTACACCAGAGTAGCCGTCCGTTCCGTCGATGTTCGTCAGGTCGCTTTCCTCGATATAGAAGGCTGAAAAAAGACCCGTCTCGATTTTCATTAGGTCAGTACCTAAGTCGGCTGTCATTACTTCCTGGCTTGTCACATTGTCGGTAATAGTGAGTTGTGAAACGGGATTAAGAGTACCCACGACAATACTACCTCCATTCATACCGATGTCAGATAGTGTCATATCCGGCAGATCAATGAAGTCATAAAGCACAACATCACCTGCAGGGTCGGTTGAAGTCACATAAATGTTGTCAAAACTCATAATAATACTATAAGTTTCATCTACCTCAGTACCAGTAAGAGTCCATGAAGTAGCACCAGGAGACGTACCGAAATACAAAGAAGGCCCGGCCAGAGCGGTGTGACTCCAAAAAGCGGCCAGAACACATATTAAAAGCAGCTTTTTCATGATTGTTATCCTTAAAAATCTTTACTTATTATCCTTAAATTTATTTCTGACAAATAAAGCCAGAGTACTCACCAAAACGATTCAAAACCCAAAAAGAGTTTGAAAAAGGATTTTCAAGCAGTTTGAGGAGGTCCACGGGCAAGCTGTTCAAAAATAAAAGCAGGTGAGAAACAAAGAAGCTGCGCGGTTTTCAAAGCCGAGCATTTTAATACTGAATTCAATCTATTTTTTTCAGGTATGATTGCAGATATATAGCGTGGTATATTTTTGTGCGAATAAATAAAGACTTTTACATAGATTTTCCGGCAGCCAGCCAGTGCATTTCTGTGTTCTGGTTGTGTTATTGTTGAAACGCTTTTTGCCTTTGGTATTCCGGCCAAATGATGGAGCAGGCCTATATATTGTGTCCCATCGATATCACTACGCAACCGGTTAGAATTTTCAGTGAAATATAAGCAGGCAAGATTCGCAAAAGGTTTTTGGTGTATATGATTTCTGCAGCTTAGTCGAAGAAACCATTGAGGAAGAGTTTGAATTCCCGTGTGTCCCACTGATAATATACTGGTCAAAGCCAACATCCAAATCCTACGGTCCCTAACCAAAGAAATACAAAGGAAACCAAACATGACCATTAGTACAGCCGTCGGTACAGCGGGTAGAGGTTTTATATAATTCGGGTGAACATCGCTCAAAGCAACAGAGCCTGTCGGGAGTTGCAGAAATTCAGCACGCAGATTTGCAAGTTCAGCATTGCGTGTACAGAAAGGATTATTGGTAATGCAGGAAATTTTGTCCGTAGCATCGAGCATCGTATGAACACAGGGTGTAATGAAAGTTTCCGTCCTTGCTATAGGGAAACCCTTTGCAGATGAAGCTGCTAACAATAACATTACTACCCAGAAGGATTTATTCCTCTGCAAAGTCATTTGTTACCCTTCTTGCTCACAAATCACATAATTAGTGGGCACAGAAGATAAACTCCAGCCTTTTCAAACTCTTAGCTTTTGCCGGTAAGTACAAACTTAGGCAATTTTTTGGCAGGATCCCTCCCTTGCCAATTACTACTAATAGTATAGACTCTTCGTAATAAGTCAAGGAAAAAATGTTAAAAAATTAAATATTTTACTGCTTTTCAAGTATGATATTAATAAAAGGATTTTACTACTAATGGATTATTCTAAAAGTGGTAATGTAAATTTTACGCATTTTTTTAAGTCAGCTATGATGAAAATATAAGAACATAAGAAAATAAAGAGTTCATAAGCAATCAGCAGCCATTGTTATTGTTTTTCTTCCTTATGTACTTGCTCCAAAGAAAGCGGTTTTTTTACAGGTTTTTCTATTCCAATAACAGGAATAGGAGGAGTAATACCAGAGATGGCAGAGAATTTGGTGGCAACATGGAGAAACTTCAGGAGCATCGCAATTTTGTTTTTTGCGCGGATTCTCCGATAAATATTTCTCAAATGAGTTTTTGCGGTGCCAGGTTTTATTTTCAAAATCTTCGCTATCTCAGCATTGCTGAAACCCTGACAAACAAGTTTAGCAACCTGAATCTCTCTCGGGCTCAGATGGTAGCGTCTCTGAACGTAAGACCAGTGATTTTCATCAAGCAAAGCCACTCGCGGCGACTGGAAAATAGATTCTTCAGGCTGAACATCCTTCTCATTTTCTGAGTATTGTGGATGACGCATTGTTAAACTCCTACTGTTAAAGTCTTAAATTGTTAAACGCCTCGTGATAACTCTTCAAGCAACCTTTGTGCTTCGGTAAAATCCTCTGCAGACAAGTTTCCAATCTCATTATTCAAATCCAAAGTTTTCTTTAAGCTCTCAACAGCCTCATTTCTTTGGCCAAGGCTTATTAAGGCCCTTCCCAAGTGAAAATACGAAGCTACAACAGACGGTGCTCTCGCAGGGTATAAATTAATGCACCGAGTGAAATCGTGAACTGCTTTGTCATATTCCCCCAACCGGTAATATATAACACCTCTTGTGTCAATAAGGTCAACATAATCCGGAGCCTTTTGTAGTCCCTGGCGGACAAGCTGAAGCGCCTGCTGATATTGTCCCTGCTCTTCACAGAGTATCCATGCCAAGTTATTAATAGCGATTACATTATTAGGTTGAAGAGTAAGAACTTTCCGGTAGAATTCAGTTGCTTCTGCAGAACGTCCACTTGTTTGCAGAAGCACAGCAAAGTTGTTCATTACCTGGAGTGAATCAGGGTTGCGGTCTAAAATTTTACGGAGTAAGTCTTCGGCTATTTTCTTAGCCTGAACGTTTTGGCAAGTTGCTAGGTCATTAGCAATCTTATTGAGCGTATCAATATCCTCCGGATGTTTTTGATACCAATCAAAGGCCTTTTTTCTTAATTGGTCCCAAAGCTCGTCTTCCTTTAGCAGTTTAACCTGCGCCAATAGCGGAGCAGGGTCATCAGGAAGAGAATTGCATAATGAATCAAAAGTCTCCTGAGCCTTTCGTTTGTCTCCATTTTTAGACAACGCTACAGCAATGGCGATATTTATTTTTCGCTCGTCAGGAGTACCCCTACAAGAAAGAAGCTGTTTTTTGAGAAGATTTACAGCCTTTTCAGGTTTCCTTGCCTTGCTATATGTCTCAGCAACAAGTAGCGCAATATCAGCATTGTTCGGGTCAAGTTCCCACAGCGCTTTTAGTGTTGGAATCGCCACGGCCGGAGACCTTGCAGCTTCGGCTCTGGCTTTTAACAAAAGCAAGGATTTATGATTATGCCGCTGCACCAAGCCTCTCAGCGCAATATCTATGGCTTTTCCAGGCTGTCCCTGGCTTAAGTAAATTTCTCCCAACAATACCCAAGCCTCAACAGTTTTAGGTTGTTCTTCCGTTATTTTTTGAAGAATCTGCTCAGCATTTTTAATCGAGGGAGCAGTTCCTTCGGCGAGTAGCAAACGTGCCCTGAACAAACACAAATCAATATCTTCAGGATTCAATTTTATAGCCTCGTCAAGAATATCTCTTCCCTGAGAAACCAAGTTAGGATTGTCCGATGCTAAAAACATTGAAATGGCACGTTTTTGGATCAATAAACTGTCAGGGGCAAGTGACAGTGCCTGTTGTATGTCGGCTACGGCGTTATCTTTCCGACCTATTGAAAGATAAAAGTTACTACGAGCCACCCATGCTTCGACATTGTCCGGCTCGATAGTTACAGCATGCTCAAAATCCTCTATTGCTCTGTCAGTCTGTTTCAATGAAGCAAATGTTTTAGCACGAATAATGTAAGCTAACACGTTGTCAAGCCTGTTGATTATTTCATCACAAAGCTCTAATGCCCTCTCTGGTCTGTTCTGGCGAATACTCAACTGGATTTGCGCAACAGTTATCGGTATTGAATTTGGTTCTTTAATTCTTAATTCGCTCAGCAACCGTTCTGCCTCTGTAAACTGATTCTGTCTCATCCTGAGCATCGCAAGAGTTAGTTGCATAGATGTATTGTTTGGGTCATCAACCAACAGGTTTTCCAAAATATCGCCGGCTGAGTTCAATTCGCCACGTCGAAGACGGCTTTTAAATTCCAACTTTTCAAGGTCTGGGTGAAACAGATTTTCATCATTCAGGCGGCGAAAAACTTCGTCCGCCCTGTCGTATTCATTTGCTCTATAAAAAGCAGTAAGGACAGGAATGACTATACGAACATCCCATTGTGAGCGGTTCAGTGCTTCATCATAAGTTGAAATAGCAAGCTGCAATTGCCCCCCCCTTTCGTAAGTTCCGGCCAGAAGCATTCTACTATTCTGGTCATCCGGATTAGCCAGCAAATTTTCTTTAAGAATTGAAATAATCTGTGGATATGAGCTTTCAAAATCATCCTTTGCGAGCCAAATTTTAGCCTGCTCACACCGCCACTGCCAACCTTCTTCACCTTCCAGAGACTTAATTTCGTTTACAAGCCGCTGTGCCTCTTCCTGGTCTTTTACAACCTGTTCACATTTCAGGAGCCGTCTTTTTACAGAAACTTCATTCGGTAGTTTTTCTGCAAGTAAGGTAAGCAATTCGCAGGCGTCCTGTCCTCTGCCCCACCTGTCATACAAATCAGCTAAAAGAAATGATAATTCTCTCAAGTGAAGGGGCTGTTCCGTACGCGCTAAAGCATGTTTAATAATACCTTCGCATTTTTCCCGTTTATTCTGCTGGTCCAACAAAACTGCAAAATGTTCGACAGGCTCAGAAAAGTTTGGAAATTTTTCTATGATATCCTGTAACTTAACTTCCAGATTATCCAGCTTATCCATGGCACGAAACAGCATAATTTCGGCCATCTCAACTTTTATCTGCGAGGGATGAGTTTGCTTTAATTCAGTTAGTAAAGCTTCAGCTTCAACAAAATTACTTCGCTGAATCTCAAGCTGAACCTGCAAAAGCCTTACACCAAGAGCAACATTAGTATCGCTTTCCAATTTATTTAAGTGGTCTTCTACGTCCTGCCAGAGTGGTGAATCTTTGCTTGTCTGTTTCTCTGCAAGCAATTTTATCTGGGCTTGTATATAAAGCAAAGCCGCCTCAGCACTATCGGGAGAAAGTTGCATTGCAATACGAGCCTGTTCTACTGTGTCAGTCCAGTGTCCGGTTTTAACCAACAATCTTGCAAGGGCTAAACGACCCTCGAAGAAATCAGGCTGTTCAGAAACAAGGGTTTTTAACTGGCACAACGCCGATTGTCCGTCACCCAAACGATACAAAACCAACGCCATAGCCAAACGAATTTGCGGGTAATTGTAACCTAATTGAATAGCCCGGCGCCAATGCTTAACCGCTTCATAACCCTGATATTTCCTATCGGCGAGAAGACCCTCCAAGAAAGCAGTTACCGCAGGGGCAACATCCTTTTGACGCAGTTTAAAGATACAATCACCAGCACGGTTAAAATCGTCAGATTTAATATATAGTTCTGCAGCGGTAGGCATAAAATCCCAAGGTTGAGAAGCAAGCTCTTTTAATCCGTTTTCAGCCACTTTTAGCATTATAAGTTTTGAATTTGACTTCAATGCAAGCTGGGCCCAAGTTTTCCAAAGGGTTTGATTGGCCGGTTCAGAAAGCTTAACAGCATCAAGATGCTTTTGTGCTTTGTCCAGTTCATTTGCATTAATGAATTGTTCAGCAAGTCGCAGTCTTACATCTTTATCAGATAAATCCCTTTGTTCTGCTTGCAATAAATCAGCCAATGCTTCGGTTCTATGGTTATGCCTTAAATGATATGCCGCCCGAATAAGGTAAGCCTGTGCAGTGGAGGGATTGTTCTTCACGGCTTCATCAAACCAAGATTGAGGAACTTGCAAGAAATCTTCCGGACGCTGGTCAATGAGCCTCCCTAATGCGTCATAGGCTAATATTTGGTCGGGATGTTCCTCAATAATACTTCTCAATTCTCTTGCTGCTTCTTTAAATTTTCTCTGATTGGCGAAAGAAATTGCTAACATTCTACGAATTTCCGGTGACTTTGTAGCCTCAATTGCTCGGGTGGCAATTAACTCGGCTTCTCCTGGCATTCCCATTGTTAAATAAATTCCTGTAAGTTGACTAGCGGCTTCGGAATTACCTTTGTCCATTCTCAAAACAGTTCTATAGGCCAACATAGCTTGCTGAACATTGCTGCGATTGAGAGGCCTGATGTTAAGCTGCGCATAAGCATACTTAAGAAGTACTGAAACATCACTCGGTTCAACAGCAAGATAACCGCCCAAATTTTTTGCCGCTTCTTCCCATCTATGTTCGTTATACGCGCTAATACCAAGGTCGAAACCGCGATTAGCTCTGCGGCTTCTGCGCCACTGGCGCAGTGTGAAAGCAGTTAGGATTAAAACAGCAAAACCAATTAGTAAAACAATTGCCAATTTCCAGTTGAAGTATCTTCTCGGCATCGCCAATCCCTTCTAATTTATAAGTTGATTTTTTAGAACTGCCCGATGAAATTGCCGACCATTTTTTTGAGAGTTTGCCAACTTATCCACAAGTCCATCTTTAGTGAGAGATTTCTAACATATTTGGTATCATAATGTATCCATTCCTGAAAGTCCTTCATTGGCTGGCGTGTTCTGCAAATCTGCCAAAGACCGGTGATGCCCGGACGAACAGAAAGTCGAGCATCCCGCCAGAATGGACACAAAGTATTTTCGCTTTCAGGAGAAGGCCTTGGACCAACAACGCTCATCTGTCCTGCTAACACATTAAGAAACTGAGGGATTTCGTCTATGTATGTGTCTCTCAAAAACTTACCAACAACACTAAGTCTTGGGTCATCGGCCATTTTGAATTGCGGGCCATCGGCTTGATTTAAGACTCTTAATTTACCCTGTATCTTATCAGCACCAAATAGCATAGTTCTGAACTTGAGGCAGTTGAATACTCTGCCATGCAGCCCTTGTCGAGAGTCTTTGAAAAATACTGGTCCAGGAGAAGTTAGTTTTACAACAATAGCGATTATTGGAAAGACAGGTGCAAAAAGTACCAATACCGTTATGGCTGCAACAATATCGACAATTCTTTTAAAATACCCAGCATAGGAGAATTTCGGCCAAGTACGGAAATTGGTTTTATAGGAATTGTTGTGAGAGGCTGTACCAATTGCTTTTATTGTTATTCGACCTGTTTTAACCCGGCTGGTCTGTTTTTGAAGGTGTTGCGAGTTAATAAGAACTCTGTTCTGGAGAAGATAATTGCGAGGCACCGAAATACCAGTACCAAGGATTGAGGCCCTGATGACAGCTCTCTTTGCAATTCTAACGTCGTCACCAATGATAGTCGGCCCTATTATAATTGCATTTTTACCAATATTGACATTTTTCCCGAACAATATTTTCCCAAATAATCTGACGCTATCAGATACATTGACAGTATCAGCAGCCGGGATTTTGTTCCGAAAGTTATTTTTTGCATAAGCTGTCGTCGGATGGAAATATTCGAATCCAGCAGCAACAAAACCAAGCAAACCTTCCTCCGTGTCTAAATCTAAGACAGAGCCTCCCATGCTTATTGCTCGTAAGGTCAAGTCGCATGAGTAGCAATTTTTTAAAAAATCAGAAAAAGCTTTCGGCAAAGTATAATCAACTAAGACTCGATCCAAGATATCAGTTTTAATGAAAATATGATGAGGCCAATCAAGAGGGAAAGGTATAAGTTGGAAGGAATCGGAATACAGCCGACGAAAACCGGCAACTTTGCTCTCTGATGTCAAGAGCAACTTTTCAGAATACGCCAGTAATCGTGGTTCGACATTAACAGCTACTATATCTGCCGGGATATCGGTCAAGACTTTGTAAAGCAAACCTTTATTAATTTTTGTAGCAAATTGCCCATTGGAAATCACGAACCAGCGGTCTCCTTTAATTAGTTGTATATTACTATAGGAAAGTAAAATATTTTTACTGTAAGGCTCTATCTCGGGTAAGAGGGTGGAAGTTCCAACATGCCATTTTTGTGGAATGGTGAGGAGAGTATTTTCATCGCCGTTCAATTGTAAATTTTTGCTCAAAATATCAACAATAACACTCGCAACAGGCTCATTCGAAACAGCAAATCGAAGCAGACTTTTATCCACCTTGGTTTCAGAGTTGTTGTTTCCATGTATTATAATTAGTCTCATTGTTAGATTAAGGAAAAATACTCCGTCACTTATCTCCAGCAAGGGAATTTGTTTTAAGAAGTAGATTTTGTGGTATTATTTCGAGTTTCCTGCATAGGAAGGAGTAGTCTGGTGTCAGTTCTTCTGTGCTTTCCTCTTCTTTGGCCATCTCTTGAATAGTAGTTATATCCATAACGATAGTAACCATGACCAACTCGGACATTACTTAGAACTGTTCCTAATACACTAACATTTATCTGGGCAAGTTTGTCCTTTGCTTCTTTAAGATCAGGTGCGGTAGTATGACCTGCGAAACTTGTCAATACAACCGCATCTGCAATTCTGGCCCAGAACAGCGCATCTGGAAAAGCCAATACGGGAGGTGTATCAATAATCACATGGTCATAGTTGCGACTAATTAAATTTATATTCTCAACTGTTTGTGGCGAAGCTAACAATTCGCAGGCATCGGCTGAATCACAAGAATCGGGTACAAGCACGTCAAGTCCAGCTGAAGGCACAAAATGAACTGCCTTTTCAAACTTTTGTCCGAGTAATACTTCCCTCAAACCTCTTAAGCCCTTCGGAAGTTTCAACAGATGTGCAACATCAGGTTTTCTCAAGTCACCATCTATTAGCAGAATTTTCTTCCCAGTCCCGGCCATACTTGTGGCCAAGTTGATAGCAAAGGTAGTTTTGCCATCCTGAACTCCCGGGCTTGTAACAACTAACTTTTTTGGCATGGTTCCGCCATCAAGTAATCCCAAATTGGCACGAATAGTCTGGTAGTCTTCAGTGACCTGTTTTAAGAAAAGAGCTTTTTTGGCGGTGTGCGAAGTGGTGGTAGTCCCGATTATCCGGATACCAATCTGCTTGGCCACATCATCGGGTGTGCGCAACCTTAGGTCCGCCCTGTCCCTGAGCAAGGCTAATAGCATTCCGCAAGCCGTTGCGCCGAACATAAGGGCCACTGTATATTTGACACGTTTGTCCCGGACAGAAGCAATGTCAGCATTATAAGCAACAGAAACCCTTGCCGGACGCTTTCGTTCCATTTCCAATTCCTTAATACGTCGGCGGACTGTATCATATATTTCCTTGTCCAGGTCTAATTGATACTGTAAATCCTGAATTGTCAACTGTTTACGGCCAAGCCCTATGGTTTCACTATCCTCTTCCGCGAGTATTTCTCTAAGACGTGTTTCATATGCAGCGGTCTGTTCTAACTCGGTCTTTGTGTTAACAAGCTTTTGATTACCAGCTTTTACAAGCTCATTTGTTATCAAATCATCGAACGTTTGACTGACTTCCTGCTTCCGCTCTTCAAGACGCGCTCTCAATGCCTGTAGCAATTCATCTCTGCGTTTGAGTTCAGGATTTGTTGAGGCTAAAGACTGCCGCGCAACAATAAATTCCTGGTCTAATTGAGCGATATTTTCAGTCAAAACCTGTAAAGTTGGGTCATTGTTTATATACTCCTGGCGCATTCTCAGTAACTGGTCGGGGGCAATAGTCTGTTCATTGGTCTGGTTTAGCAATTGTACCTGAGCTTCGAGGTTAATTCGACGTGCTTCTATCCTTGTGAGTTCAGCTAAGAGGCTCGCAACTCGCTGCAACATCATATCCTGTCGGCCATCCAAGGCTACAGTTCCGTATTCTTGGGCTAATTGTGTTATCGTTTGGCGCTGTCTTTGTAATTTTTCAGCAAGAACCTTTCGTTCATTCTCAAGAACAGTAAGTCTGCGATCCTGGTCCTGCGTAGAACTTGAAACTACAACGGCCATATAAGCTTTGATAAAAGCGTCTATAATCTCTTGTGCTTCCTGTGGGTTCGTGCTTTTCATATTTACTCTTATAAACTCTCTTTGACGGTCAGAGACAGCAGTAATAATCCCAGCGGATATTGCCCGTTTTAATATGTCTACCAGCCCAGATTTTGTGTTTGTGTTCTTTATAGCCCGTTTTAATTTTGCAACAAAGTTTGCCGGCTTACTTTCAAAGAAAACCAAGTTTTTATCTTCTAAATCATCTACCACTCTTTCTACTACTTGACTACTGGTGATCATTTCGGCCTCGGTATTCATAAAGCTCTGATAATTTGATATTTCTCCTCTGTCCGCTTCGCCTGTGATGATGTTTGTTAGAATAGGGGCAACTCTTATAGCACCAGTTACATCATAGAGCGGTTCAATGAAGAACCATATTGCCGGTATTCCAATCGCGAGCATTATGAAAACTACCAACAGTACAATGTACCAACGGCGAAGTATAGCAATAATCAAGTTGGAGGTACTTTGAGAGTCCGATTCGGATGGTACTTCAAAACTAAGAGGTCTTTGTTCAATTACCTGCCCCTTATATTTTTCTAAATCATTCATTTATACCCCTCTTTCATTTTATTAATATTAATCAACATTTTTGTCGCTCAATTATTATTGCTTCTTTTTTCATCGGAAGCGTTGTAAGTTTGGTTAAAAGCCAGAGTTCAGCAACCACTGCTGCAAGGGCCAATGGTATCATTGCATATCCGCCAAAGTTGTGGAAAATTTTCTCCCAATATTCACCATCAAGCACAGTAAAAGCAACCGCTGTAATTGTTAACCGGACAGAGTTGCATATTAGAGCTATAGGCAAGCTTGATGCAAGAATGATGAGTTTTTCCCACCAGGCCCGTTTTACGAGAAAAACAACCAACCCGCTAATTATGAAAAAAGCTGTAATCATTCTCAAGCCGTTACACGCCTCAGCAACAGCCACGGTTGCCCTGCCAATGTGGATAATATTGCCCTCCTGGACAACTGGATAACCAAACATCTCCAGACAAAACACGGATGACGAAGTAGCCCAGCGCTGCAAGGGCAGTGCGACAGAAGCCTGAATTCTATTTGGCCAAGGCAGCATTAAACACAAGAACAATAATACCGTAGCAACTTTTCGGAAGAACTGCCAACCAAACAACAGCAACACCATGGCAGCAATACTCAAAACAATGGACAATCTCTCTGCCGAACCATATATAAAGAACAATCCGAAAATTCTAATACCCTGGGCCACAAGAAAAGCAAATATACCCCAAACAGAAGGGGCTATACGGCACAGAGCAATTTCATGACGTCTCGACCACAAAATATAAACAGCCAGAAAAGGAACTAAAAGGCCACTGGAGTATTCATCACTTCTCTGCCAAATGCCCCAAAGATCCATAAGGCCCGGCCAGTAAGACCAGAAAAAAGCAGTCAGGACAAAGATGGTCGCTAACCATAGCAAGAAGTTTCTTTTTCGCGATTTAACCCAATTCGGGAACCTTTCATTGATATTACCGAATTGTAACTGGAATATGTTCTGCAATTTGCCTGTACGTTTTTTCAGCATATTTAATAACTTGCTTATCGAGCTTTCCAAAACTCCCTGCGGTTCGAATGGTATCGATTTTTGGTCCGCAGTAGTATTGGCAGGCACAACCGCATTATAGTCAATCACACATTGCTCAAGACAACAGTTTTTGTCCACTCGTGAATTGTCCCATAGGACACTATTTAATACAACACTATCCCGCCCAATATCTACATTTCGCCCAATTATGGTTGGTCCAATGATAAGTGCGCCACGCGAAAGTATAGCACCATCCATAATAACAACGGGACCATAAATTGTTGCTCCCTGCTCAATGTTTATATCAGAGCCTCTCCAGACAAGAGGAAAATCGTTACTCTGGCACACTTTTAAATCGGCACTAAGTTTTGGTGTATTAACAAGGTAACTTGCAATTGCGGTCAAATATGTAGCCCTATCCCGAAATCTCCCAACCGGTTTAGAAAGTTTTGCAACATGTATAGTTTTGCTCTGTCGCAACATAGAAGGAATCAGGGTTTCTTTTATATCACAGTAACCCTGCTCAGGGATGAATTCCAAAACTGTAGATTCACAAATATAAATGCCTGAGGTACGGTTTGTCTTTGCGCCATCTTCAAAATCGGTTTTTAACATAATTGTCAAATCGGACCTACCGGCCCGGTGGGCTTGAATGAGCATGTCGATATCCGGTGGTGATATAAGCCCGGCCGGCATTATCAGAAATAGTCCATCGGTGTCACTATCAGCGGCATCTCGGATACATCCTGCCGTACCAAGAGGCAAAGGTTCATCAAGAAAAGTTAATTGCATAGAATTTACGCAACTAATGGAATCTTGCAACAGCGAAGCGTCACCGTTTGAACAAATAGTAGCCTGTTTTATACCTTGACGGGACAAATGTCGAAGCAGTCGTTCCAAGGCAGGTTTACCTGCAATCGGCCATAAAGCCGTCGGCAAATGAGATGCCAATGGACACCTGCCGAAATCGCGGCCGCCCGCAAGTATAATGGCTTTAATATTCTGTTTTTTTACAGACTCTTTAGACATCGACTGACCTTGTATCTGTCTCCCTATATCGCTGCTCCCGAGATTGGTATTCAGTAACTGTTATTTATGGCAAATAATCATAAATGTGTGATTATGAAGATGATGTTTTTGTAACATCCCCAGCGAGCTTTTTTAAGCGTTCCTCTCGGGCAATAAGAGCCGGCCTTGGTTTGAGGCCGACCATATCCAGGACTTCTCGCCATCGATAAACCCAGTCATGACGTAGGAGAGACTGGACAACATTGTTTTTTCGGATTTCGGCCAGCCGCTCCGGCTGCGAGTCAAGATCCGCCAAAATTTCGATAATGTTCACCGTATCATAAGGCACATGGATCAACGCATCGGGCCAATTGAAATGCTTTTTGAAGGACTCGTTCTCACCTGTTTCTCCTATCATAACGGTACCGGAAGCCGCACCTTCGAAGAAGCGATAGCTGATTTCAGTTTGCCCGCCTGTTTCAATCTGTTGATTAAATTTAGGAGCGTTAGATATAAAGTAACGGCTTCGTTTTGCTATATTAGCCAGCAAAATACGATGGTCCCGTGGAAGAAGCGTCTCCATATTCTCGAACGTGTCATAGATATAGAAAAACCGATTCTGCTCAGCCATCTTCAACAAAGCCTGATGTGTTATCAACGATTTACGTCCCATGCTGTAAACATCGATAGAACGAACCGGTGGATTTGGGTACGGGCAGAACCGAACCGTGTCAATTCCGGGTGGCAGGCAGACACAGCGGTCCCCAATCACATCTTTGACCGCCTGAATGCTTCCACAGCAGGGAAGCACAACGTAATCAAAATTAGACAGGAGCTTTAAATGACCTTTACACTTGGGCAGTTCGACTGCCCAAAGTTCTGAAAGCCAGCACACCGAAGTTCGGCAGCGCTGCCTCCATTCCTTGATTGCATTCAGTGAGAGCAAGTCACGCGGGAACTGACATATCATGATAAAAAGATCGTAATTTCTGTTAAGGCGTAACTTCTGGACGCCAGGATTAACAGAAGCAATAGACACCCATCTTGCAAGTTGATTTGTAACTTTCTGGCCGATTGCGAACGAACGATATGGCTCAGGTGTTAACATCTCGACATTATCAATCTCGCAGATCAAATCTTCGAATTCGTACTCGGCACCTCTCGAGACAAGCCTTTGTAGTTGACGCTGTGAGAACATGCATATGCGTGGCTTAGTTAACTCGGCTGATTCGGTACTATGTATTTTGTCCATTTAGATTCTCTTTACAAACGTAAGTAACTCAAAATGTCATTTCATACTTGCTGCTTTGTTTTGATTTGATAGCCGGAAATTTATGGCCCATTAGCAAAACCAACCAAATTAGCTTTATTTCGACACTCACATAAAACGGACTTCCCCTCTTGAATCGACTTTTTCTTTATACGTATTTAGCCTGAAAATGTAGGTTTTGGCCAAAAAACAGCAGTCATTAACAAATTCAGGTATGTTTTAGGCTCTTTGGAACTACAAAAACATCAATAAACGTTTAAAAACGCCGTTTTTCCCGGCTAAACACATACTGTTCTTTGGCTTCGTTATATCTACGAGAAAAAAATGTATTATTCAACTACCTTCAGAACGATCTTGCCTCGTGTATGACCTGTCTGGCTTAGTTTGTGTGCCTTCCGAGCCTCTTTGAGAGGCAACAATGTACCAATAAAAGGCTTTACATACCCAGCATCAACGAGTTCGGCAATCTCGGTAAGTTGTGCCGTATTGGATTGTACCAATATATATTTACCCTGCACGCCATAAACCGAAGCGGTTTTGGATACTTTCCTATCGCAAATAGAGACAAGAACACCGTTCTTTTTCAATACCCTCCAGGAACGCTCCAAAGTCTCTCCACGACGGCGCTCAGCACGAATATCTCGATTGACAGCCTCCAGCACCACATCAACCTCTCTAACAACATCCTCGAATAATGTTGATCTATAATTTACGAACTCATCAACACCAATTTTGCGAAGAAAATTCTCGTTTTGGCCGGATGCTGTGCCAATCACGTATGCTCCCTTCCATTTCGCAAACTGCACGGCGATATGCCCGACACCACCGGCCGCAGCGTGGATGAGCACTTTTTGCCTGGCTGATAGCTTGGCCGCATCAAATAGCGCCTGCCATGCAGTCAGTGCAACGACCGGTAGAGCCGCTGCCTGAATATGGTTAAGAATCCGAGGTTTGTGCGCAAAATTCTTAGCTGAAGCAGCAACATATTCTGCATAAGCGCCACTCTTCCGTATGTCTAACATACCAAACACATCGTTTCCTGCCTCGAAGTTAGCAACGTTACTGCCCATCGCCTCAATAACTCCCGATACGTCAAAACCTAAAATCAGTGAAAATGGTTTTTTCAGCCTAAAACGCCTTCCGGAGCGTATCTGCCAGTCTGCAGGATTGACACTGGTCGCATGAACACGAATTAACAGCTCATCTTGCTTTGGCTCAGGCCGTGTTACATCTTCGTAGCTGAGCACGCGCGGCCCGCCATACTTGTGAATTTGAATCGCCTTCATTAAGAACTACACGACTCTTTACTAAACACCATCAGATGTTGTACAAACCACGGCTTGATTTGAGCTTTCTTACATTCTGCACGAAATTGAGTTGAAATTTCTTCATTGTATTCGAAGCCCTTATCTGCAAACTTGTCAATAGGATACTCCCTAAGGGTGTTCTCTTTTTGTATTTCAACAGCGTTTTTAAGCTCAGTTCTACGTAATTTACTTATCATAAAATGTCTTGCTGCGCCGGTTTGTTTTATAGTCGTATGTGTAATAATGCATTTTTATCTTTCATTGCCTGGAAAAGACGGCGACAATAAACTGAAAAGTGCTTTGAATTAAAAGGATCGCCAAATACCAATCCTATAACTTTGAGGGTTGGATATATATTTGAGGCCTTTTAGCAAAGCCTTTTATGCTCTAAATAATACTCAATGCATTGACAATTCTTTGATAAGATATCATTACAAGAGGAATAACGTTGTTCAGCTTGGTGTATTATTTCATCAGGAATTATTATATCTCTGCACTTCTCAAGTTGCTTCAATATTGACTCTCTTTTAATAGGGAACAGATTCAGCGCCTTATGAGCTGGCCAATATGAATGTGAGTAAAATGAGCTACAAAGAGTCGCGCTTCCAGAATTCATAATCATATTTAATATGTGATAACGTATAATTATCCTTAATAAACCTTTCGGTTTTCTCCCCGGGGTCAGGCAAGTAGTCGATACTGGACTGCGTCTTAAGAAAATATAGCGGTGGCTTTGTTTTTAGATCGGACAACAATCGCTCTCTTTCAAAAGTACTTGTAACAAAGATAGTGTTGAAGTATTTACTTGATGAAACTCTATCAGAGTAAGATAAAATAGGGTTGACTCCAACTATGTATACATAATCCTCCTCGTTTGTGTTATCTCTTAACCATATTCCGATCTCTTTGCTCTCATCTGGCTCCGTATTTCCCAAAAATGTCTGAACAGGTTTACATATCTCCAATGATTTAAAAGGAAATAACAAAATAATAAGAAACAATACCATAATAGCGGCATATTTGGGCCTTAAAGTAGGAAGTTTCGTGTAATCAATTAATAAACTACTTAATACGATACCAATAATTATAGAAATGGAGGGTACAATTTGTTTGATTTGGTGTCCATAATATTTACCAGATGCGCTTGCCCCTAAAAAATCAAACAACATCCATATCAACAAACCTATGAAGTATCTATTTTTTACTAAATCACGTTTCAAGATAAGCAAGAACAAGAAAAAATGGTAAATCGCTATTCTTGAATACAGCCAAGCACGAAAAAAACCACGCATATATGCGATGATAGAAGAAGCATGAGATCCTTCTCCTTGTTTTAACAGGATCAACCATGCACCATCAATGTATTCCTTAAAAGAAACACCACTAAAAAGAATAGGCATCACACTAAACAATGTTGAAATGATAATTCCCGAAAGCAGTAAAAATGACCCAGATAATTTATCCTTATTCCTCAAAGAATTACCAGCGTACACGATAAAAAAGAAGAGCAAAGCCAATGTAGTAGTTAAAGCTATTTGTTTAAAGGCTATTGCAAGCCCCATTGACAAGCCTGATAGCACAACCCAGCGTTTCCACTTTTGCTTAGCTGTTCCTTTTATAATAAAATAAAACGATAAAGTAGAAAACATAACCATAAATGTCTCAGTATGTGAAGTTATTACCCCATCTAATGCCTTCCACGTCATCGTTAATCCAAATATAACCATACTAAAGATGCCAGCTAAATGAGTGTGTAACTCTTTACCTATCAGATATATGGTAAGCGAAGCAAACAATATGGCTATTACTCCAAGTACCCTTACAAAGAAGTAATTAATACCGAATAACATATGGGAAACTGCAAATAACTCATGGATACCAGGCGTTTTATTATCAATAGCTCCAATATATGGAGGGAGATTATTTTCACACCAAATTCTCCCAATATAACTCCACGCACCTTCATCGAAATGCATCCTTCCAAAGGACATGACAAACAATAGAATGATAAAAAAGATGCAAAGAATAAAATATTGATTTGTTGTCAGATTAACAAATACTTTTTGCATATCAATTTTTCGACGATATTTTTTAGTATTGACCATCTAAAGCAGCTTTCTTATTTTGTCTTTTCCAAAGGACTGGATTTATATATATGAAAAATAAGAGCAAAATTCGTTCAAGAAGATTTAATTCTTTTTTAAATATGAAAAATCCTAAAAATCGTATTAATGCACCGGCAAAAGCGGAAAGAGTTATCATAATCGAAGGTATTAAACTAACCTTGCCTCCTAAAACTGTACATATAAATTGTACCAATCTATAATATCCTAGCTGTGGGCCATATCGATATGTGTCACCAATATTATCATTAACTAATGCAGCTACCCCCGTTGCAATGAATATGTCGTCGCTCTCATACCAAGAGCCGTAGTAGGCAAATACTAATCGGCTCACAAGCATGATTAAAAATAATAGCGAGCCAATTCTAACCACGTTAATGGTGTCAATTTTTTTGACAAAGTATGTTTTGCATGATGATTTTATTGTTCATTGTCAAATGATCTTTCAACATATTTGGCGATATTCCGTCCATCGCGAATGGCATAATTAACTCCCCTGTCTTCAGGGTAAATTTGAGCCATTGTAGAAATGTAAAAACCCGAAATTGGTGTTTCTTTTTTCGGCACCAAATGGCGGAAGCCTTTAACAACTATCGGCTGAGCATATTCAGCTCGCCAAACATGGTACTTTTTAACCCAGGACTCCTTAAACTCTGGGAACATGCGCTGGATGTGCGGTAAAGCAAACTTTAATAAAGCCTCATCATTGAAACAATACATTTCAGATTCCCGAAGCAGGTATTTTGATAAATAAACAATATTACTGCCAGAATAAGAACTGGAAGGTACAAAGTTTGTATGCTCAATAACTCCAACAAAAGGGAAAGACAGATCATTCACATTTATCCAGTACATATCTGAAAGACTTCGATCCAGCTCCAAAACCAAACAAACATTTGCCAGATACTTTATTCGTAACAATTCATTGACAAACTGTTTATCTACATGTGGGCACAGTATATTTGAAATAACTGGCAGAGCCGGTGTCGCGATAACTGCGTCACATTTCACAGTTTTGTCTTTACAAATAACTGCCGTAACCTTGCCATTTTTTACCTCTATAGCATCCACAGGATTATTGCAACATACAGTTGATAGAGATTTGGTTATAAATCTTACTATATGGTCTGCGATCGCGGAAAAACCACCTTTAAAGTAGACTAGTTGCTCCCCACCTGTTTTACTCCGACTGCCACCACGTATGACAATCTTTCCCCAGAACCAGGCAGCCGAAACTTTGGATGCATATTTACCAAATTTACCCGCCAATAAAGGCCCCCATACGATTCTAAAGACCTCATCCCCGCAGAGAGATTTTATCCATTCTTCCGCGGTAAGATCATCCAACTCTTGCCAGTTTTTATATCTACGTGCTTTCAAAACCAGCAATCCAAGTCGAAATCTATTTATAACTGACAAGGGTTTGAAATGAAGAATGTCTAAAGGAGTAGATAAACGAAACAAATTGTTAGAAAAGCACATTCCAGTTGAAGTGGAGCGCTTTATAATTTTATCACTTATACCAAGCTCTTTTATTATCCCAATCAAATCGGAGTCTATTGTAAAGAAATGATGGTAAAAACGTTCTAAAGGAGTGTTTCCAACCATAAAGCCACTTGCTAGACCACCAACATCTTTTGCCCCTTCAAATACAGTTACCCTAATGCCTCTACGCTCAAGCTCATAAGCAGCAGCTAAACCTGTAAACCCTCCACCTATGACTACTACATGTTTTTTAGAATTATCTTTATTCATAATTTTCACTTAAACCGGCCAGGGGTGAAGGATAAATTATGTATAGTCCTGATGTGACCCCAAATTATGTACCAACTGTGATTAGAGGGTTACCGACCATATCTGTCGTGTATTCCTGAGAATGCGTTCTTTCATATTGCTTGTATAATCATAACCCTTAGGAGGTTATGAAACGGGTTCTAAGCATAGAATCAGAGGCCTGCAAAAAAGCCGCATTTAAAACAAATCCAACCGACACCATAAAGAGAAACTTTGCCAATACTTCGTGATGTGGCTTTTCGGACTTGAAAGTAATGAAGTAATTCGGTGTATAGTTGATTAACGCTCTCACAATAAAACCAAAGGAGGATACTGCAACAGCAGGGGCTACCTCTCCATTTTCTACTAATCCAAAAAGTAACAGGTAATGGCCCAAGGTTCCCGCTGCTCAAACGCAAGAATACGTAGAAAATTGAATAAGTTCTTGCTTAAATAATTTTCCTCTATTAAGGTCAGCAATGAATAAAGTGCGCTTCTCCATATAAAACAAGCCTGAAATTTTTTTGAATCTTACATCCCTTGTTCTCTTTTGTCCGGGGGAAAAGACCTTCTTAGGTAGTACTGTCATTTTCAGCTTTTAAACTTAGAGCGTATAAATACATTGAAAATTGCTTGATAAGACACCCTTACAAGAAAAATACCATTGTTGAGCTCGGTGTAATACTTGCTCAACAATTATTATATCTTTGTGCTTCTCAGGTTGATTCAATGTTGACCCTCTTTTAATAGGGATCAGGTTCATCACCTTATTAACTGGCCAATATGAACGTGAGTAGAATGAGCTACAACGAGTCCCGCTTCCAGACTTCATAATTGTATTTACTGTGTGATAACGTATAATTATTTTTAATAAAGCCTTCAATTTTCTCCCCGGGGTCACGTTTCCACCAGGCATTAGACTTTGGTCTCAGAAAATATAGCGGGGGCTTTGCTTTTAAATCAGACAACAATCGCTCTCTTTCAAAAGTACTTGTAACAAAGATAGTGTTGAAGTATTTACTTGATGAAACTCTATCAGAGTAAGATAGAATAACCGAGTCTCCATTTATGTATACATAATCCTCTTCATTTGTGTTATCTCTAAACCATATTCCGAACTCTTTTCTCCAATCTGACTTCGTTTTTCCCAACAACGTCTGAATGGGTTTACATGTCTCCAGTGATTTGAAAGGAAATAATAAAATAATAAGAAACAATACCATAATACTGGCATATTTGTACCTCAAGGCTCGAACTTTTATTTGCTTCATTAACAAATCACTTAGTAAGATGCCAATAATTACAGAAATGGAGGGTACAATTTGTTTGATTTGGTGTCCATAATAATGACCGGATGCGCTTGCCCCTAAAAAATCAAATAACATCCATATCAACAAACCTATGAAGTATCTATTTTTAACTAAATCATGTTTCAAGATAAGCAAGAACCAGAAAAAATGGTAAATCGCTATTCTTGAATACAGCCAAGCACGAAAAAAACCACGCATATATGAGATGATAGAAGAAGCATGAGACCCTTCTCCTTGTTTTAACAGGATCAACCATGCACCATGAATGTATTCTTTCAAAGAAACACCACTAAAAAGAATAGGCATCACACTAAACAATGTTGAAATGATAAT
>Ga0272442_10002718_pt1 | contig 25361 bp, 17 predicted proteins | sample SSMForm2O_FD_200262 | JGI IMG/M metagenome (GOLD analysis project Ga0272442, IMG submission 200262) | Marine sediment archaeal communities from Little Sippewissett salt marsh, Falmouth, MA, United States - SSM-Form-2O | ecosystem: Environmental > Aquatic > Marine > Wetlands > Sediment ... | reverse complement strand
ACCGCATAAGCATCCTCGACACATGCCCAGGGTTCTACCAGAGCTATCGCGGATGCTGAAAGATCATCTGCTGCCGGTATCAGCATTGATTGCCCCTCAGGTGAAGTTATCACTCGTTGATCCATCAATACATATTGCTGCAGTGCCCCTTCAAAATTATATCCAAAAGCAGCATTTGAATCAGCGGTCGGAAGCCACCTGTAATCGGTCTGAACAAGAAATCTTTGTCCAGGCTTTATACCCTCTACCTGGCTACCGACTTTAGCAATCCTTACAACCGTTTCGTGGCCGGGAACTGTTGGCGCATCGCCATGTACATAACTGGGTATCGCTTTCAAAACAGACTCATCAATGCCGGAAACAATATTGCTTTTTCGGACATGATTTGAAAACTGCTTCAGCAATTTCAAGTCTGAAAAACAAAGTCCTACCGCTTCAACCTCTGCCAATATCTGATAAGGCCCGGGCTCTTCCACTGTTTTGGAATTATTTATTTTTAACCTATCCGGGCCGACTAACTGGACAGCCGTTTGTATTTTGGGAATTTCAGCGTTCAATTTTATCTCGTAAATTAAGTTGTAATTTTCTTAAGTATATCCTGTGGCTTAGCCTCTTCACTTAAGTCTGCAAGCAATTTTTCATTTTCTCCGGAAAGCATACTACCAATTTTTTCAAAAAACACATTTTTCTTTGCCCTTGAATCAAAGTTTGTTTTGGCCCAGTTACTAAGATAACCTAGGCCGCATTCTCTTTGCATAACAGAGTGTGCATAAATAATTAACGCTCCCTTTAGAAAAACCGGCACAAGCGGTTTCAATTCATCGCTTTCAAAGTTATCAACAAATTTTTGCCCCGGACGGTTCATTTCGGTGCCAGTAATAATCGGCAAACTCAATTTATTACAAACGTTAATAAATTTATACAAGTTTTCGCATTTTTCATCTTTTTGGCCGAGACCAGGTGTATAGTTTCTATCGGGAATAATATTGGCTGCCTCGACACCTGTCTGCATCGCAATCTCTAAAAGTTTTTCAATTTCCCGCTCAGCGTTGAAAGAATGAAATGTATGAAAATGCATGTTGGTATAGTTGCCGGGTTGTGCGAATTCAATATCACCCTTATCTGCCATCATCTTTAGCCTGTTTAGGGCCTGTCTTCTTGAAGATTCATCAAAACTACCGAGTTGTATTTCCAGCTTATTTACCAAATCAGACATCAAAGAATTTCCTTGCCCTTTTATATTTTTCTGTCCATACATCAGAATCTGACGGCAGATATTTTTTGGTTTTGATTGAATTTTTAACTATCTCTCTGCCATGTGAAACAGATTTGAGTTGACCTGTTGCTATCGCCTGCATAATAATATTGCCTATAGCAGTAGCTTCTACCGGTCCTGCCACAACTTTTTTACCTGTTGCATCAGCAGTAAATTGACACAAAAGCTCATTCTGTATACCACCGCCGACTATATGTAAGACATCGATTTGTTTGCCTGTAACTTCCTCGATTCTTTCCAGAACCCAACGGTAATTAAAAGCAAGACTTTCCAAAACAATTCTAACAATCTGTCCATAATCATCAGTAATATTTTGTCCTGCTTGCTTCAAATAGTCATTGATTTTTGCAGGCATTCGGCCTGGGGAAAAGAAACAGGAATCATTTGGATTTATATAGCCGGCAAAAGGTTGGGCTTTTTGAGCCAAATCAGCTAATTGCGAATATGAAAGTTTTTCTCCCTCAGCCTGCCATTGATGTCGACATTCCTGGACAATCCAAAGCCCCATTATGTTCTTTAAGAGCCGAATTGTGTTTGCTACGCCACCTTCATTTGTGAACTGATATTTATAAGTAGTCTCGTTAATTATAGCCGATGGTACTTCAACACCCATCAGACTCCATGTACCGCTTGACAGATATGCCCAACTATCCCCTTTCGCAGGCACCGCCGCAATGGCACTGGCCGTATCGTGAGAACCCACAGCTATCACAGACAATTGCGTAGCTCCCAGTTCGCCAGCGAGTTCACTTTTTAATTTACCTACTACCATACCAGCCTTAACTACTCCAGGCATAATATCAATAGGCAACAACAGCTTGTCGAAGATCTCTTCTGACCACCGGCCTGTTTGCAGGTTCATTAATTGTGATGTGCTTGCAAGTGTGTATTCCGCAAATATCTTGCCGCATAAATGATAGGCGACCAAATCAGCCATAAAAATTAGCTTGTTTGTTTTCTGGAGTAGGTCAGAGTTGCTTGTTTTCATTGCGAGGAGTTGATAAACCGTATTAAGCTGCATAAACTGGATGCCAGTATTAAAATAAATATCTTTCTTCGGTATAAGTTCAAAGGCTTTATCCATCATACCATTGGTTCTGCTGTCACGGTAATGGTAAGGATTCTCGATAAGCCTACCTTTTTTGTCGATTAGCCCGAAATCGACACCCCAGCTATCTATCCCTATACCGCTAATTTCCTCATTTGTAACCTTAACAGTTTTAGCGATACCGGCCTTAATTTCAGAAAGTAAATAGTCAAAGTCCCACCGAAGCGAACCGTTTTCCATTATTGGACTGTTAGAAAATCTGTGAACCTCCTGCAAGTTCAGGCGAGAATCAGATACCTGCCCCAGTATTACCCGTCCGTTTTCAGCACCAAGGTCAATTGCAATGTATATTTTTTTCATGTCAAAGAAATTTAGAGCCCATCCGAATAACCTGGAACATCGAAACTTAAATTATGGCACAGACGAAATGAAGCAAAGACAAATAATTTTTAGATTTCTTTTCCCATTGCGCCAATATGTGGTGAAAGTGGTTCATCCAGCTATGCGTCCAGTCTACAACCTAGCGACGAGCTTTAAAGCCATCGCCTCATGCTTAATAGCTTGCGTCTCTTCGCCATGCGAACGAATATGAGCAGTATAGCCAAATTCTTTCACGAAGTCCCGTACCTTACCAGAATCATAACCTTTATCAAGGCACATCTCCTGTTTTTCCTTTTAGTCGGCTTAGATCGTTCTACCGGAATATTATTTATAGTGAAACTCTCCGACCAAAGGTCGGAGCTTCTGAAAAGGAATATTGTTTTTTTATGGCATTCATCTCCGACTAAAAGTCGGAGCATTCTGCCAGCTTTTTCGTAAAAAAAAATTACCAAAGCCCGTGCAGTACAAAAATATATAGCTATTTTAAATTATGTTTTCACTATATCATATAATCCTTGAAAAATCAAAAACTTATGATAAGCTTCTTTAATGAAAAACTTAACGAACCAAACAGTAGCTAATAAATGGTTAAATGTACCCATCATAGCTACGATCACTCGGTTATTATGCCGGGAGCTGACACTTCAAAACGAATATCTTCGCAATAAAAATAAGATTCTTAAACAGTACTGTCCGGTTAACTTTTAGTAATATTTTTATAACAGATTTAATAGCATAATGTTACAACAAAAAACAACTGTTATCGATTTGAACTGGCTGGTATCCTGCTGCGATCTTTTACCATCGCTTATCAGGAGAACCATATCAGTAGGTTGCCGTAACATATCGACTTTGATGTTTGTTTGCTTCTTGAAATCTGCGATTAGCTCCTGCCAAAAATCGAGTTCCGCAGGTGCGCCTCCAACTGCGAATGTTATATCACAAGCCGGCTTTTTACTGCACCCATAAAAGGTCATAAGGCTTGAACAAAACAGCAGGATTAATGCACCGCATACCATGTGCTTCCATGCAGTTAAACTAATATGATTCAAGTGTGAATGGAAATTTTTCATTGATTTAGATGTTTGTCGGGAAGTTGCTCAAATGATGCACGTACTTTTGGTAAACCACCCGGATATTTTTTTTGTACAAATTCTACCAGCTTTTCTCTGACATGACAGCGAAGAGACCAGGCTGTTGATGCATCCTGAGCACTCATCAGGGCCCGCAATTCCACTGTCTTCTCAGAAGTATTGGTTACCTGCAGTACACAAACCTTGCCGTCCCACAATTCAGAGTCCTCTAATATCTTATGAAGTTCGGCACGTACTGCCTCAACCGGCACCGTATAGTCAACATAAATATATACAGTGCCAAGTAAATCTGCTGTACAGCGGGTCCAGTTCTGAAAAGGCTTTTCAATAAAATAAGTTATCGGTACGACCAATCGTCTTAGATCCCAGATTTTCACAACGACATAAGTTAATGTTATCTCTTCAATTCGGCCCCACTCGTTTTCTACAATAACCACATCATCAATTCGAATCGGCTGCGTAAAGGCTATCTGAAGGCCTGCTATGAAAGTCCCTATAGTTCGCTGAGCAGCCATACCGACGACTATACCGATAATTCCGGCTGATGCCAAAATGGTTGTTCCAAGCTGCCTTACTTTTTCAAAGGTCATCAGCATCAGGCCTAATGCCAAGATAGATACCACGATGATCACTATTCTTTTTAAGACATTTAGCTGTGTGCGGACTTTTCTGGATTTGAGATTGTCTTTTTGGTCGATATCAAAATGAGCAATGACATATTCATCTAAAACGTACGTTGCCTTTACAAGTAAAAATGAGGTCAAGGCTATGAAGAATAGGCTCAGAGTTTGTTTGAAAACCGGATGATATTCCTGGGATAAATTAACAGGCAAAATTAAGCGGATAATTAAAAGAACCACAATCCACTGAATCGGACGATAGCAATGTTTAATAAACAAGTTGTCCGTAGCAGTTTTTGTGTGTCGAGTGAGCATCAACAGAATTTTGTAGACGAGAAAATGGCCTATTATTCCCGCCAGTACAGGTGTCAGTAAAGACCAAAGCACCCAATTGTTTATTTGTAGCTCGTTCATTACTGTCTGCCCTTTTAGTTTTTATTAGCCAATTACGGAATTTAACATGTACAGATAATCAGAAAGCAAACGTGTTATCAGAAACTTTTCTGTTACGGTTTCTTTGCCTTTTTTGCCTAACTCTTTGCCCTGCCTGGGATTTTTCAGCAAATGTATGATTCTGTCCGCGAATCCGGCATTATCTTTCGGCTCAAGCAAAAATCCGTTTTTACCATCTTCAATCTGTATAGGTATGCCGCCTACATTGGAGGCAACAACAGGCGTTTCTTTCCAGAGTGCTTCTGTAACAGCAAGGCAAAAGCCTTCTTTGGTAGATTTTTGAATTATAACACTTGAATACCTTTGAATCGCGTTAACTAATGTTTCGTTGTTTCCAACGACAAATAGAATATCACCTTTTTTGAGAAGTTTGTTAGCTTTTCGCTGGACCTTATTGAACATTCTAAGGCCTTCCGGGTCGTCACTGGCGGCGTTGTAACAGAAGATCAATCTGCAGTCAGCTTTTTCCTTAACCATTTTGTACACATCTATAACTCCCTCAGGGTCTTTCCATGGGTCGAGCCTTGAGACCTGGGTAATTATTTGTTTGTCAGTAGAAATGCCTGCTTTGGTAATGTGTTCCAGAATGGTTTTCTCAGAGATGTCTTTGTTCTTCTGGCTTAGGGGATTAATGGCCGGGAACATAAGCCTCTGGTCAACAGGCAGGTCTTTTTTAAAATATTTCTCACTTGAGAAAACAACCTGGTCGTACTTTAATATAAAACCTTTTAGAAAATCCCAGAGTTCTTTGTTGGGGTCGGTAAGATCAATGTGACACCGCCAAATCCAGGGTTCGCCTTTTTTATTGCCGGAAGTACTTATGAGTGAAAGCGGCTGAGGATCATGTATTATCACACAGTCATGATCCAAATGGGTAAATTTTGAAAAATTTTCGTTGACCTGAAGATATACACGTTTTTTTCTTTCAGAAAGGCTAAATTTTGCTCCCTGAAGAGCGTTATGAAAGCTTTTTGTAATTTCGAAAAACTCCTGGCTGCCGTGCAGGATTCGCCAGCCGGTATCAATACCAACATCGTTCATAAGTAACACCAGTGAATATAGGATTTCTGCAACACCCCCTCCCTGATATGTAGCATTTAGATGAACAATATGTTTGCCATAAAGCTTTCTGGCTCTGGTATAAATTTCAGCTAATGTTTTATCCGGTACAATATGCCGAAAATCTTCAAGTTTTAACATGATAACTCCTGATTTTTTCGTTTTCGATTAGTTGTTCGAGCAAACTCCTGAGTTCATACACTGAATCCAGATTGAATCTGGCTTTTGAAATACCGTATCCTACTTTAATCGAGTATGCACTTTCGGGCAAGATTGAAAACATATCTTCATCAGTGTAATCATCGCCTGCAACAAAAATAAAATCCCATTTATCCTTTGCCATCCATCTCTCTGCAGCATGTCCTTTGCTTATGCCGATATTTTTAACCTCAAGTATTTTGCTGCCCTCGAATACTCCAATGTCTAAATTCTCAGTGAGATTCAAGACAGCATCCCTTAACTCCTGGATTCTAAGGGATGCCAATTCAGAATCAGCCTTGCGATAGTGCCAGACCAGAGAAAAATCCTTTTCCTCAACAGATGAGCCAGGCGTTCTGTCGGCATATAATTCAAGAATGGGTCTTATCGTGTCTTTCCAATCGTTGCGTAGAGGCTCTATTACTTCCCATTCCTTATCTTTGGCCTTGATCCAGGCCCCGTGCTCGGCAATCAGTGAAGAATTCGTATCGCCGAGCCAGTAACTGAGAGTTTCTTTGTCCCTGCCGCTGATTATTACAACCTCATTTTGTGCTTCTGCTACAAGTGCCTGCAACAAGTACCAGAGTTTCTCATCAGGGCCGGCTTTTCCCGGCCTGTCTGCGAAGCCTACAAGTGTTCCATCGTAATCAAGCAGGAATAATCGTTTCATACTTCTGCTGTATTCAGCGACCAACTGTTCTCTTACTGATTTGGTAAGCTTGTGAACAGAAAGTTCGGCTTGTGTCTTTTTTACATCCGCTAAACCTTCTAAAAAATCGTTGGCCCATCTTGTAACGGTATAACGACAAAGCCTGCTCTGCATTAACCTGTTGAGTTCAATCTGCTCTTTTACAGGCATTTCAAGGGCTTCTTTGATTGCATCAATTATCTCCTGCTTGTGATGAGAATTTACTGTAATAGCTTCTCCCAATTCGCTTGCGGCCCCTGCCATTTCGCTGAGAATTAAAACACCCTTGCCATCCCTTTTAGTCGCAATAAACTCTTTAGCTATCAAATTCATACCATCCCGCAGGGGTGTAACCAGGGCCACATCGGCTGCATTATAAAGAGCCGTAACTCCCTCAAAAGGCAGGAAACGATACAAATACCATACCGGCACCCAGCCAAGTGTACCATGTTCACCGTTTATCCTGCCTACCAGGCTTTCAAGCTGCCTTCTCAATTCGGCATAATCCTCAACGCCGGTACGAGAAGGAACCGCTACAAGTATAAGAGTGACTTTTTCCTTGTATTTGGGATTTTGACTCAAAAACAGGTCAAACGCCTCGAGACGCTGGAGAATACCTTTGGTGTAATCCAATCTATCTATGGATACGATTATTTTGCGGTCTCCGACCTTTTTTTTAACTGTGGCCAATCTTTTTTTAACGGTCGACTTTTCTATGGCGGTGGCATATCTGTCATAATCGATACCCATTGGGAACGCATCAACCCTTACAATCCTGTCATCTACCGCCAATGACCCCATAGAGTGTTCGGCTCCTGCAATTCGTGCCGTACTGCTGAGGAAATGCCTCATATAATCATATGTGTGGAAACCTATTAGGTCTGCGCCAAGCAAACCTTTAATTATTTCTTTCCGCCATGGCAAAAGACGAAACAGTTCAAACGATGGAAACGGTATGTGAAGAAAGAACCCGATTTGTGCATCAGGAAGTTTTTCCCGTATGAGCTCTGGCAGCAGCATTAACTGGTAATCATGAACCCAGATGTAATCACGTGGCTTGGCGATTTTTATAATCGTTTCGCAAAATGCATTGTTAACATTCCTGTAAGCCTTCCAATACTGTTCCTCATAAACAGTATACAAAGGAAAATAGTGAAAAAGAGGCCAGACTGTCTTGTTACAGAAACCATAATAAAAATTCCGCACATCTTTTGCGGAGAGAAAAACAGAATGGCAGTTATGTTCTCCCAAGCGGTCAACAATCTGATCTTGCTGTTGTGGGGAGAGCTTGTCTTTTGCTATACCGGGCCAACCTATCCATTGGCTCTGATGAGAGTCGCGAAAAGAAGCCAGTCCCGTGGCTAAACCGCCCACACTTGCTTGAAAATTCACTTTATCCGCACGTCTTGTAACACTAATTGGTAACCTGTTGGAAATTATGAGTAATCTGCCCATATACTCTATATATACGATTTTTGGGGAGTTTTCAAGTTCTTTCTTGAAAGCTACATACAACTGCAATTATCGTATGTCTCATAGATAAAGCCTTCATATTTTCAGCAATATGGTTTTTGAAAGAAGAATCCTTTGATGGTTAACTATCAATTCATCGTCACAGCCAGTTACTAACTGGCAGTCGTTCAACAGACTGGCGAAGCACAGGATCAACATTTGTATATATTTTATTTGTCAAGTTTGGTGATGAGTGCTCCAAAAGTCTCTGAGCAACAGCAGTTGAAACTCCATTCTGTGCTAGTAATGAGCAAAATGTTCTCCGCAAATCATGGAATTTCAGATCAGCTAATTCGGCTACCTTACAAATCTTACGCCATTGTCGATAGTTGAATTTAGTACAAAATAATTTCTTTTGTTCAACGTCTAAACTATGGACATATTTTAAAAGCTCAGTAATTATTTTTTCTGATACAGGCCGTGAAGACATACACTTTCCAGTTTTTTTGCTTTTTGTTGCGATGCAGTTATTTTCAAAATCAATATCGTCGATTTTCAAACATTCAATGTCACCCCGCCTTAAGCCTGTTCCTAAAGCCAGTAAGATTCTTATTTTCATCGACGGATATAGTTGTGCTGTTTTCATAGGATAAATGATCGAGGAAAACATCGCTATCCCTGCTCTGAGTAGTGTTAAATTAAGCACAAACCTCGGGATTTGCGCTCGTCTTCAGAACCGTACGTGATCTATCGCATAGTAGTTCTGCGAAAAAATCTTTCAGTGGAACGAGGTGAAAAGGTTTTGTTTGATAACATACGATATTTTTTCTACATCACTAACGACCATAAATCTTCTCGGGCTGAAAATGAATTTTGCGCAGAGTTTTGAAAAAAAAAGGAAAACTTGGTGTTTTTTCAGCTACGAGACGCTTTAAGCAAAGCAATTTTACATACGGCAGTATGGTTTCTGCTTTTTGGGCTGATGCCTATAATAGTACACATATTAAATCGAATTTCAGTCGATTTTAATCAGGATTCTGGCATAGCGAAGGTTGAGTTTATCGTCGGAGATGCCAAAGAGATCAATAGTATTAGATGGCATTACGCCGGCGCGCACCGTCGCTGTAAAGAAACTATTCATCGGATGCTTCAGTGGCACAAGCACCGGCTGGCCATTGGAACCGTCCGGGTAGAGTTCCAAAACTCGGTTCTCTGAAATCAACTTGCCCCCACTGTCAGTGCCATCGACATAGTAGAGAACAAAGAGACGATTCTCTGGTGTCACATGAAAACGGGGGCATTTGGGGATTTCCCTCGACTTGCCTTCTTCGGCTAGCACTAAGCTACGCCGTGTCATAATCTTTCCGTCACGGACAGTTGCGTAATTAATAGCGTGGCTCTGTACTGCGCCCGGGAAGAACTTATCTCGGAGCCGCTCGTCAATAGCTCGTTCGGTCCACACGATATGCACCGTTCCATCCGGCCCAATCCACAGGTCGCCCGGCAAAATCCCCCCACAGGTTTTATCCCTGCTGGCAATCTCAATCCAATCCTCGAACTTCCCATTTGTAATATCCCGTGACCAAGTATAGAAAAGCCGGCGGAAGTCGTAGTCCCACTCGTTCCCTGTAAGTTCCCGCTTGAATTTGCGCCATTTTCCATAAGGCTCCAAAATGTCGCTCACGCCACAGAAATGGACGGCCCGGTTTTTAATCGCAACATTTGGATAGCAGACGCGAATAGGTTGTGGTTCGTCGTATTCGGCACCCCATGGCCACTTCAGCTCTCCCTTATTCACCCATTGTCCTTTGCTATCTCGAACCGTCCACTCGGCGTGAGTATAGCCAACGTTCTGAAACAGAATCAGCTCTCGCCCAGGCCCATCAGCAGCAAAACTCCGGTAGGAATACTCAGTGAACTCGGGTACCCCTTTCCACTTAGGCTGTATGACATTGAATCCGGCTTTTGGATCGGCAGCAGCAAACTCCAGAATCTCAGGTCGGGCCGGACCACTGGAAGCATTTGGGTCTTTTAGCAACGTCGGATTGACAGACATAAACAATTGCCCTTCCGGAAATGCTGCCAGAGGACACGGCTCACGTGTTCGGCCTGTTGGATCTACATAAACCTGTTCCCAGCCGGAGGCGTCTCTCTGAAAAAGCATCCAGCGACAGTTATTCAACGGTTTGAATTCACTAACCGTTTCTATTCCACTGGCGAAAACTTTTTGGCCGGTGCGCACAATACACGTAGATCCCCAGCACCACAACGGCCAGGCTCCATTATTGGCCGGCTCATACCTGTTCACTGTCTCTTCAACCTCAACAAAAGGCCGAAAAACACCAACATTCGCCTCAATTTTCCCGGATATCACCGACGATATGAGAATCAAAGAAAACAAACAGACAAGATTCGATTTCTTAACCTTCTGTAAAACGAAAGAATTGAATTTTTGCACTATCATTGTTTCTCCAATCTGGCATTTTCAATTAATCTGGGATTTCCGATTATGTCTCAACCGTAATTGAAGTTGTTAACGATTCCGTTTTTTATATTAACCTGCCTTTTGTTTTTCTGCAAGAGCTTTATCTTTTTCCATCTGACATTTCCCATTTAACTGTTTACCAAACATTATTCTACCCTTTCGATGCTAATAATTTTACCAAATTCAACTTGAACTATCAAGATTTCTCTTTTCCGAGGCGGTTTTCTTGCAGATTTATACAAAAAACCAGATTTACAGGTACTAGGCTGCTTGAAATCCCTGCTTGAGTCCATACCTCGACTGCTATATTGTTCATCAAATCAAGTTTTTCAGCGATAGTTAGCATTAGTCATATCCAATCGGTACTGGTTTCAAGCGTTTGATTCTTTCAAGGATTTCATAAAACAGGGATTTGGACACCAACACTTCTGCCATCTGGAACGTTACATAACGGGCGTGGCTTACAACCTTGGCTCCAATCTTGACCAGCTTTTCCCGCATGGTTCGCAGAGACCAGTCATGAATCGACTTGGGCAGTGCCAACCGCCGCAGGAAGTTACCAATATTATACGCCATGCAGAACAGTTGCAACCGAACCTGATTATCGTCAAAATCGTGACAGGACAGACGTGTCCATTTTAATCCCGGATTTCCCAAGTAAATCCGGGTCCATATTAAATGGCTCCTGCGGCCATGCCTCCGAGGTGTGCTGCCTCACCGCCGGCGTTTGAGCCTCTCCTCAAATCCAAAGTGTATGTACCACCTTGGCGCTATCAAAGTCGTCTTTTTGCTCTAAATTTTCCCAGAAATTGTTTTGTCACTGGATAGCGTTTAATAAGCATCAATGCAGCCAATGAAGCAACCGGGCCGACCACTAAAGTAAGAGCACACAATCTCCATATAACTTCCCGGCTTTGAGTTGCGTGCGACCCTGAAACATATCCTATCCAGCCTAAGCAATAACCTGAAAGCAGCAGTCCAATAGATAGCGATGTTTTAAATGCGAGCGAATATATTGCCCCGTAGCTTGCGGTTTTATTTACACCTGTCTCAATTTCATGAATTTCCGCAATATCTGCCATCATTGACAAAGCTACTGGCATCATAATTCCGTTGCCAAACCAATAAGCTGAGTGAAAAATTGTGAATACGATAAGAGATACCGGGAGCCAGCCGATTGTTTGAGTCGGCTTTAAAAAACCAGTTAGAAACATCAATGCAAGTATTAACTCGCAAGAAACACCAAAACAACCACCTAAGTAAACAGCACCTTTCTTGTCTAGTTTTTTTACAAGAATACCTGCTGATAACGACCCTATTCCACAACCAACCATTGTTCCTCCATGGGCAACTGTTTTCTGCCAACCACTGAGAAGCAGAAAATCTTCTAAAACAAACATTTGAAGCGCACTTACCAGAACAATCCCAAGTGACACGAAGAAAATAAATATGAATACCCATCTCGGATATTTATCTAAAATTATGTCTTTCACATCCCTGACGAAATCCATTATCTTAAAGCCTGACAGATTGTCTTTACGGGAATCCCTGATGTATTTTGAGGTAAATATGAGCATAATAATAATTAATATTGCAGCTACAATTGTAAAGGATATCCCCATATTGATATAGTTCTGGGAAATGTGTGTTGCGCGAATATCACCGCTATTATTGCTGAAAAATAATGTCCATGCCATAGCACAGCCAAGAATATTAGCAGTCATGTTCATAGCGTTCCTTATACCCTGAAGCTTTGCCCTGCCATCGTAATCACCACATATTTCAAAACCCAAAGCAGTAAAGGGAACAACGTAAACAGTGTACGCAGTCCTTAATATCAAATTCATTACAACAAGGTACCAGAATAAAATAAGCATGTTGGATTTGAAAAAGCCGGGGACATACCAGATAAAGAAGAAACTCAAAACCATACCTACTCCACCCCCTACCAGATATGGGTGTCTTTTGCCGAAACGGCTTCGTGTATTGTCGCTAATATGGCCCATTATAGGGTCTGACACAGCATCCCATAAGCCGGCAATAAAAGCGGCCATACCGGCATTTCCGGGTGACAATCCCAAAGCCATTGTATAATATAGCATCGCAAAGCCAAAAAACGTATTCATAATGATTGCTTCCGTACAGGCACCAAATGAATACGTTACCATTCCGGCAGTTGAACATGTCTTAGCTTCTTGTTGGTTTGTAGTCATTAAATAAAGTTTCAAATTAATAAAATAATATTTACAAGAACAAAACGCATCCGAGCTTGGAACACATCAAAACAAAGGCCTTATTTTATAAAACAGCTATCCCTAAGTGTTCTCAGGGATAGCTGCAAAACTAACAACTAACCGCTTAACAAACAGCCGACAATAGAGTCCGCATTAAAATATTCTATTGTCTGCTTCTCAGTAAATCTAAAACACCAAGACCAAGAAATACTGCACACGTAGGTTCCTGAGTTGCCCAAACTGTAATTTTGCAGGGATTGGTTTATATCATAATCATATTTTGGTATTACACCGCCATTGTAACCTCTTACTATAGGTAACTGACCAGCGACCCAGCCGCTAAAATCAGTGGTTTGGTGACTCTCATACCTTTTTCTATGTTCATCCATGCCTTGGGCCCAATATGCAGATCGCCGCAACTTAATGTTCCATCATAAAGATGTACCTAAATAATCATACAAATCTGTTACGGCTTATTTTGCCTTTCACTATATTAGAACAACGAAAAGCTTAACTCTAATCCTGTATCTACTTTTATTTTGTTTCTTTCTTGTACGCTTTAATCCTTTTTACTAAAAACAACCTTGTCTGACCCGGTTTAAATGGACAAGTTATTACTTTGCCGCAGCCAGACCACCCATCAAACAAATCTTCTATCTTTGACGGCTGCGGCCAGTTTAAATCTAACTCTTGTGCTTCTGCACCAACCCAGGTTACTGATACCAAATCCTTTGAGGAATATACGAAGCTTCCAGTTGGACCATAAAAATGAACCCCACTTTCTTCAAGCCAACCCTTTAGCATTGGAATATCAAGAAAAGGAGGCATCCCCAACCATATAAGTTTTCCACTATTATTAGCAAAATCTCTTTCAGCAATTGCTGTTTTACCATCTTGATATTTTATATCCCCCTCGCCATTGAGATAAGCTCTTGGATTTACGGAATCACTTGGCGCTACTTCGTTGGGGCCATAAATATCTCTCCAACTGTCTAAATTACCTATTTCCTGGCTATCTTTATTATAAATACGACATGGTTTTGGGCCATCTTCAATTATAATATCAAGTCCCGTTACATCTGCAGTTGCAGTTTTGTCCCAGTTGCCAGTTGAAGTATCGACCAAGCCAATTGTGCCCACAACAAGTATAGTTCTACCACCTTTTTCAATGATGGCTTTGAGCTTTTGAATATCTTCTTTTGTGGCTGCGGGTGAGTAACTAACCGCAATAAATTTGATCCTGTCCGGTATCTTGTCTATATCTGAAAAAAGCCATACACCGACCGGAGCGCCTGTGGTCGCTAATGCAGCCATTAGCCTTTGATGTGAATACAAAGGAAATTTTGTATCTGTAGTAAACCAGTAAAAGCTGGTATTATCGACAACAAATGCAATCTCATCCGTTGGTGTTCTGTCATAATTCAAAGATTCCCTTAAAAGCTTTATTTGACTGGCAAATTCGTTCTGCAACTGCTTATCATGGTGCCAATCAGGACTAAGCGAAAACCACTGTCGAACTGCACCATGTATCGCATCATTGGCAAATACTCTTCTATGCATCGATATAGCTCCGCCTCGAGGGTCATTTGGATCGTATCTTTTATGCCAATGCAGGGGATGCAGCCAACTAAAGATGTCATTATCATTATTGTATATCTTGCCTGCCAAACGAAGACTCTCATATGCATATACGTATGTATCATAAGCAAAATTGTATAGATTGCCTTCATTTGTAAGGAACCTGAAATTGTGAAGAGGTATGCCCATAAAACAGTCTATATCAGGGCTATCCAGAGTAGGCCTGAAATCAAAATGGCCGGAAATGCTCTGTCTGGGTTCACCTAATAGCTGAATAACATATCCATACAGAACGATCACCAGAGATCGCCTGTCAGTAGCTTTCTTTATAGCATTCGCATAATAAAGTATTGTTTCAGAAGTTAACTCATTATAAAATTTGTTATAGGCAGCAGCCCATTTTCCTTCTTTAGTATCCGGAAATACGTCATAACCTCTCATGTCTCGGATATTTGGATCAGGGATTCTGTCGAAATCAACACCAAAACTGTTGTTTTTTTTGAGCCATTTCTGAAATGCTCGCTCGTTCACAGGGCTGTAGTCAGCAAACTGTTTATCATTAGAGGCCCATGCAAACCATTCCTCTGTAACTTCACTTCCAGCTAAAAAACCAATTACTCTTTCAGCCCAGGGCTGCTGCTTAATGTATTCTACGAGCTTATTAAGAATTTCTACTTCCTTCTCTCTCCATTTCTCATCTGCAAGGGAATTCCCGATACTTGAAGTCTCCTCCCACACAACATCCCCATTCTCAGTTCTTACAAGCACTCTGCTGTCAGGATTTTCATCATACCAGAAATGAGGCATCCCAAAATTGACTCTCAAAATAAAATCTGCATCAGGATTGGCCTGCAAACCAGTTGATATACGCTGGGTCAATTGCCCAAAATCATATTCTTCGCCACCATACCATGTAGGAAGTGCAACATGATGAAGATGTTTACCAGCCGGAACTGTTATCCAGAAAACATTTGCGCCGGATTGTGCAAACTCATTAACAACTCCCGGTTGCCAATTATACGTTGCATATCCAGTCCAGGTAAAAGGCCTGCCGTTTTTGAATAATGTCGGTGTGCCATTATAATTTCTACGTTCCATCTGGGGCAATTCGCTCTTATAAGAATTTATAATTTTAACTTTCTTTTCCGGCCCGCAAACACGATAACCCTCAGAGGATACTACGAATCTAGCGTCTCCTGATGCTAAATACCAGGGAACATTTCTACTAACTACACACTCATTCTGACTTTTTAGCCACGCTATCTCTGATTCAGTCAGTCTGATTCGCCAAAGTATCCATCTGCCCCGAACCAGTTCAACGTCAATGTCCCTGTCTTGAATGGGACCTGTCAAATTAACTTTTAAATCGACTTTTCGCCGGGCAATTAATTCGTCGGGAGATTCAACACCCTGCGTTTCAAGACCATCGGCCATGGGATAAAATATCTTCAGGCCTCTGAAATATATGTCGTAATTCTTTTCATTTTCTAAAGCAGGAAGGTAAAAATTCAGGGTACCGCCTGTTGCCGGCACAGAAATAACTTTTTCTTCACCGAGCTTAACCGTAGTTCCCGGCAAAACCAGATCTTCTTTGCCATTATTGAACACAACTAACTCGTATCTTATTGGTTTTATCCTGCTTGGATACTGAAACGCAATCGTTGCTCCAAGTGTACCATTTTGTTTTCTGTTAACCTGCCAGCGAACCCATTTAAGACCGTTTCTCTTTGCTTGGCTCAAAGTATTTTTGTTGAATTCCTTCGCCCGCCGTAAAACATTACCTGCAATTATTATCGTAGAGATTGATTCAAATCCCCTGGGACTATAAACCTCGGGCATGGAATATCCATCATAAACATCCTCTACAAAACCGCTTACATATGAAGCACAAAGAGTCAAAATAATAATAAAGACAACCAGACTTCTTTTTGTCAGCATAAATAATCCTTTCCTTTTAAATTTAGTATTTCCGCTACTCTTATTTCAAATGTTTTTCAAACCACTTCATCGCAACATCCTGTGCTTTGACAGGAAATGAATGCGGAACATTAAAATAACGACAAGCGAAGTTCTCTGGTCTACCCATCATGTTATATACTTGTTTGATGTGAGATTGTGCATCTTTCATTCCATCCGGGGTAAAAAGTATATCCTGCAAACAATTTATCACCATGAACGGTTTCGGTGCACCTATGGATACAATATCCGGTAAATCAAAATATTCAGCCTGATACGGCACATAGATCATCCATGTATGACACCACAAGTTATTTGCTAATAGAGATCGAAATGTTGTCATCCATCCGACATCAATGCCAACCTTAATTCTCGAATCCAATCCAAACAAGTATGCGCTGCGGAAACCGCCTATAGATAAACCAATACACCCTATTTTATCTTTATCTACTTCCGGCCTTGAAAGCAAATAACTGAGTGCAACACGATCACTGTGAACCATAATACCAGGCCAAGTTACACCAGAAGTAAAGATTGTTTTTGCTACCAATTCCTCATGTCTTCCTATAACAAACTGATACGCTTTTATATATTCATCACTGCCAAGCTTCAATTTTTCCAAATCCGTTATATACTGTTCGGGCAATTCTTCTGCTTTCAGTTTTTGACTTCCGAAATAAAAGGCATCCGGAGCCAAAACAACAAATCCCTTCCTCGCCAATTCATTAGCATATGTCCGCCCACCATAATATCTATTAATATGTTCTTTCAACGATGGAGATGAATTATCTGTCTCTACTATTTTCTCTTTGCCATAATAATAGTAACCACCGTGATCGTGCAAGGCCAGAATACCAGCTGCTGGTTTGGAAAAATTATCAGGTATAAGCAGGTATGCTTCACATTCCTGGTCTGGAACAACTTCGTATTTCAGCAATATTTGCTGATAACCGTTTTTTTGTTCTTCTGTAAGGATTTGAACATTTGCAGGTTCTAAAGATTTGTCAAAAGATAATAATTCTTTCATTTTGTCCCTGCATCGTGCCCGCCAGTCTTCGATATTTTCTTTTTTAGAAGATAGAAAAGAAAGTTTTGACTTGGACGGCATAGTTTTATTTAAAAAGTTATATAAATTGCCGACATCATATTCTGCCTTTTCTCCATATTTATCGTTGGTATTGACTTTCTTATCCAATTTTAAATTAACACCATACACTTGATTTGTGCCATGCATATTCGACTGAAAAACAATCCAACTGTCATCTGGTGAAAACTGTACCAGCGGTTCACAGGTTGTATAATCATGATCGGCAAGAGAAACAAGTTTTTGTACATCGAGCTTATTATCTATACGTTTGAATAAATAAATCCAGCGCCCATTCTTTGTGCCTCCTGGGTCTTCTTCACCACATCCATCTGCAGCAAACATTGTCCCATCATGTGAAATATTATAGTGATATGAGAACCATTCCTGCTTAAGGATATATCTGAATTCTCTACCTGTATATATATTTTCGCCAGCAAGGAAATAGTTTCCGCCAACAAATGGCGTTCTGAAATCGTACCAAACATAGCGACCATTTGGATCCCAGAACTCATGGCCAACGAAATGATCTTGAACTTCTCCATCTACATTGGAAGGATGGACTTTTTGTAATTTACTCCCATCAGCGTTAATTAACCATATTCGCTGAAGTCTGTTCCAAGGCCCCTCATGGCAAAACATTATCAGATTGGGATCTGTGGGTGAGAATTGAACATGGCCAAGCCATGTATTTTCAGAATGAATTATTGTAATTTTGCCTGAAGCTATATCAACAACAAATAATTTATTCAGTAATTTCGCTTCGAATATTTTATTAAACCACTCGGATCTTGGTAATTCATAGTATTTTTCAGTTCCTTCAGAATAAGCTGCAGCTAATAAATTTTCATCACAACTAATACTCAAGGGAGTTAAACCAGTGGGTTTCCATGAAAGTTTAGCAATTATTCGGTTTTTTTCTGTATCGAGATTTATTGCTTCAATCGCATTATTATCATGATTTAAATAATATACTTCACGGCTTTTAGGAGCTAAAACAACAGAATTATGGTACCTCTCTGTCAATTGATGCACACTGAAATCATTCATATTCACATAGAACAGTCCAATTGAATCTTTAGTAGTAGAACCACAAAACAGCATCTTATCACCTGATGCTGTAAATGACTTCTGGTGAAAATAAAAAGCTGTGTTTCTACCCTCCCTTCGTGACAAGCGTACAACTTTGTAACCAGTAGCCTTATCGAACCACTCATCAGGAATTTGAGAGCTCGCTTTTAAAACACTGAAGCTGGGAAAAAACAATATAGCTATAACTATTAAAGATCGCATAACTTATCCCCTATCAGAAAAGACAGTACCTATCGGTGCAACTATTATATTACTCATACTTATCCAAAGTACAACTCATCACTAAAAACGCGATTTTACTTAGGTTTTGGGACAGGTTTTAACATCCTGTCCCGGCTATTCATGTGAAAATTGTCTGTGTTTGGCCGTTCTAATAAAGTGTGAACCTCTACCGGCAGGCAACAGACTGCCGCGCTCGTAACCTGTGCCATTTCTGCTGAAGGCAAACAGCTTAACCTCAGACCTTGCGGTCACATTACCAAATACTTTTTCTTTACTAAAAACTAAAATAATCCCTCAAAAACTTTAATTCCATCAACTATTTTACAGAGGTGAACATGATATTTGCCACGGTAGTCGGGCCTGCTTTGCGGATAACAAGTCTCTATACGAACTCTTAATTCATCAACACTATCTGCTCCTGAAGCTCCCTTATCTCCGCCACCAAGCATCCTCTCACCCAACACACCCGGAACTGTTCGTGCAATATCACACATTGTCTCAAGCTCAGGGCCTGATATCTCATAATCATCTCTTAAGCCAATACCATCTAATCTAAATATAAGGCCTATAGTTTTAGTATCACCTGCTCGCCAAGCCTCTAACATCTCATAGAATCGACTTTGAGCTTCGTATATATATTTCATCCTCTTACACAGGTTTGGATAATTACCCTCAAACGCAACTTTGATATCATTAAACAGTCTTTGGTCTTTAACATCCGCAAGACAACGAATATCAAAACCTGCTCCTTGGGCTAACCTGACTAATTCTTCACATTCAGTTCTTCTAATTTTATACGTTGATTTATTCAGACCAGGTCTCTCAGTGCCTGTATCCATTATTACTATTCTTAGTGCTTCACCACCACTACCGAGTGGAATATAATTTATAGTTTTATCTTTAGGGTTATAGTGCGTTCCCATCCCTTCCCTGGCAAATAAAATCATTATTTGGTCAAGCTGACCGCACGGTGAGCCAATGTATTCATTTTCAACAGCTTGCGCTAGTTCAACTATCTTGAATTGGTCATTTTCCCGTATATCATTCGCATCAAGCACTGACAATATCAAGTTCAATGTAAGTGAGGCACTTCTGCTCATACCTCCACCTGGTATATTGCCGTAGATAATCCCATTAATACCCCTTCTGATATTGTAGCCATGCTTATTAAGAACATAATCAACACCATAAGGAAATCTTGCCCAGCTATTAGCTATTTCTTTTGATATGTGCGCAGATATACCTCCTATTTCAAATTCAACTACATCATCAGAAAAGTTTGCACTATAAAATTTGTTTTTATTTGTACCGTTAGGCTTATATGCAAGCCATATGAATTTATCCGTACCAACCCCAAACAATTCTGTCCCATTATAGTCACCATGTTCAACTCCCAAGCAAAAACGGGAAGAAGTCCTGCGTATTTTACAACCACTGATATCAATTCCGTTCTCTTTTGCAATTATTCGCAACTTTTCAATCGGCTTTTTATTACACATTTACAACCCTATCTTATTCCCATCCTAAAAATGGCTGACAGTTCTCTAACATAACTCGTCCTGTCCATAATTGGAGGTTTTAATGGCCTGACTTAATACAATACTCTTTTAATAATGATACATAAAGAAGGTAATTGTTGAGCGATACGTCTGGTGGCGTCTGATGATCTACCGACGGGACATACCCACCCTGACGCATCACAGGCAGCAATCTTTCAAACTCAGCCCGCATCGCCTCGCAGCCTTTGTGCATGGTCGTTTTATCAAATCCTCCGATAAGTTTGACTTTGGGAAATTGCCGACGAATCGCAACAATATCAACACCTGCCATACGCTCGAGTGGCAGCACCCCCTCAATACCAATCTCTGTCAACCACGGCAAAAGCTGGACAATATCGCCATCTGAATCAACAAACGGTGTTATTCCCAATTCTTTTAGCCCTGGAACTATTTGTCCATAGTATGGCCGAATAAATTTATTGAATTCAGTTTTTGATATCATCGGCCCGTTGTTATACGACATGTCTTCAGCAAATGTCATAAAATCAGGCACACATAGCTCACAGAATTCCTTCATCACTCGCAGGTTAAACTCTATGAGATCGTGATTCATCATATGTATCAGTTCCGGCTGGTCATAAAAAGCATACAGATGATTTTCAATACCAAGTAACGTCCTTGGGAACCAGAAAAACCCCTCCAAAGTTATCCAAACAACAGTCTCATTTTTTTGCTGTTCCATTGCCCACGATTGGATCATATCTTTGTCGAAAGCCGTTGGTGGATATAAAAACGGTTTTAATTCCAGGTACTCATCCATATTTACTATGATCGGCCCGCCGTGACGCGCAGGTATTTTACAATCGGACGATCTCGGTGATATCCAATACTGCCTGTAACTGTCCAATCCAAAATATCGCCTTATTTCCCATGCGTCTTTGAGTGATCTGTCCAGACCCTCTTCATCCCAGTAGCCAGCCCATTCCATAAGAGGTAATCTATCAACTTCCTTTAAGGACATGAGAGCCTTAAACCTGTCACGTGGGTTCATAATTTCCATACTTTCCTGCTGTCTCATGCTGGCAAAAAGTCAAGTCGGTGCTTAACTGCATTAAAAGCTGATGGTCCTGTGGTAATCTTTGACCAGACTACCCGTCGGGATAATTAAGATATACTTTCTGCTCGAATAATTTTAAAATGTTTATTTTGAGTTTATTTGTCCTGGATTGAAACATTATCCGGAATTTCATACTTAAGTTCAACCTTTCCCTTGCGATCTTGGCTGGCTTCAACAGTTAAAATTCCATGAGGTGTAGGAACCTCGCCTTTAACATACTCAAGGCTCCCCATATCAGGGTCTATAATAACTTCTTTGAAACCCGCCGTTGTAGGTCGTACACCCAAAATATATTGACTCATCCAAGCAGTTGGTCCCCCTGACCAGCCATGACAAAAACTATGACGCAAACCCTTAAAACAATGATCGCCGCAATCGGCATGAACATCAGTCTTGCCTTTCTGGGGCATCTCGTCAATACGTGTAGATTGCAACAGCCAATCAACGTCAAAATGTTCCCAAAAAGTCGTTGCACCAAGTTCTAGCATCCCGCCCCAGTATTTTTTAACCATCTTAATAGCATCAGCAGTATCCTTGGCCAGCGAACGTACTTGCAGCGCAATATATGCAAACCATGGTGAAAGACCATGGCAAGGGTCGACAGAAAGCGATTTCAAATTGGCTTCTTTCGGAGAAACCGCTCCTGCCAAAGCTCGTAACGCATTAACTTGCTTGAACGCAGAGCTATTTAAAGTTGTGTTCTTCAAAGACAATAAGGCTTTGACCGTTTTATTAAAGTATGCACCACTGCCAACAGATTGAAATATATCTGATGCTTTTTGTAATCCATATATGACCATTGCCTGGATCCCTTCTTCGAGAACGGTAGGATTGTTAAGACCAATAACCCAATCTATAAAAATCTTGTCTCGTAAACTCACGTTCCCTTCATTATCTATATATGAAATAATCCGATCAACCAGTTGCTCGAGATACTCTGTTTGCTTCCTGAGCCATTCAATGTTACCCGTATACATATACCAATCCATAACGCAGACAATCCACCACAGCGAATAGCTACAGATATCATTAATCCAGGAACCTGGAGGCGCCATCAGGCGGGCTTGATCCAGTGTTTTATACACTACATCAACACTGCCGAAAACATTTCCAATCACATGTATTTGAGGATGCAAATCTCCAGCCCATAAAAGCCTGTCGCGCTTGATTCCATCCAGGATATACTCTTGACAACACAGGTGAACCGTTCTTGCACCAACCCTCCATATTTCATTGAGTTGAGCATCAGACGATTCAAAACTGCCCAAATATTCATATGGTCTTTGCAGGGCGATGAGCTTAATACTTTCTATACTGACGGGAACGTCGCAGGACAGAAAATCGAGGCGAACAAATCTAAAACCAGTATTGCCAAACTCATGTTTGCCCCACACAGACATATCGAGAATAACATCATGAATACAATGGTCATTGTTGGGATTATTCATAACTTCGCTGACCGATTCACCAAATCTTATTCTGGTTTTTGCTATCGATGCAGGTGATTCAGTTGTAAAGTTAATCTCAATTCCACCATTGAATTCCTGGCCAAAATCCAATACCATTGCCGGTGACCTGCCTTCTGAAATGTGAATAGTACAGGTATTAAAATCATTTTTAAGCAGACTTTCAGGTGAAATAATTTTCCCCGCACCCGGATTTGACCAGGTTATCTTTACAGGCCAAACATAATATCTGCATCTGTCATCTCTGTGAAGACAAATCTTATCTCTTTTGCTGTCATCAGAAAACATCGTTTACCCCTAAAAATATTTTAACCACGAGAACTTCCTACCAGTTATAATTTTAACAAAATTTTTTTTGGCTATCACGTTTTTTTTATTAAAACAACAAAAAACACAAAAAAACCGTATTATACAATAGAATTCTCTGAATAACCATTTATACGTTGCTGTTGTATTTGCTAAATTATTCATCGCGAAAGGTTATCATAACCGCTCGTATTTTCAAGAATTAAATGGTATCATATCTGCATGATTTCTTTGAGCTATATATTTTTGTACCCGACGAGTCCACGCAAACTCAGTTTCAGGAGTAACAAATTAACACGAACCTATCCCAAAACCTATGCAAAACTGCGTTTTCAATGCTGATAACGCAAAATTAAAGGGGTTTTGGGATGGCTTAACGGTGCATCAATCCTTATTCTCAAGATAATAGGTCATTTCAGCCCATAACTTTGCGCATTGTGCCCAACCTGCATTCCAGAAAATCGCATTACCCTGAACCATTCTCCAGTTAACCCCGTTACCAAAAGTACGATCGCCACAAAATGTGATAGTTCGTCCATTATCCAGCTGATAACTGGTAATAGCATCAGCAGCAGCTTTTGCTAATTCCAGGTCGCGATGCTGCTTTAACATCTGATGCATAGCCAATCTTGTATTTCCCCAGTTGGCAGTGTGCCCCGCCATAGGTACCCAGCAATCTCCCGTATTGAAAAATAAATTCGGATTACCTTGTTCACCTACACATGGATAAAAAGGATCATATGGAAGTATCGGATCAGGTCCATACCAGACGAAATGATTATCTGCCCATCTTAGGTTCTCACGCAAAATGTTGTTAAAGTTTTTGGGTGCTAATTGTGGATTATAGCAGATAAACCTCATAAAATACAACATATCCCAGCAGCTTAATGCAGATGTTTTAAATATGTTTTCCTGTGTAGCGGCTGTATGGGTATCATCATAATTTGTGAACCACGCAAATGTCCTGGCTGGATTATCGAACACCCATTTTATTGCCTTGTCGCGTGATATTTCAAATCGTTTGTCTGAAATATGCTTATTTAAACGATGCAAAAAAGAAGCTACAAGCCCTACGCATGTATTGTATTCAGTCAGTATTTCCCCAGTTTTTCCATCTACACGGGCAGGCCAATCACCCGATTCCTTTTGATTTTTTATAAATAATTCAGCCATTTCTGCAGCAGCTGTTAAATATTTTTGGTCACCAGTAAGTTCATATACTATTATCAAGCCCTCAGCCGGCAGACCACATTTCGAGATATCAACTGCGCGTGATATTTTCTCAGCTAACTCACTACCACCAAGTCCTGGCGCTCCCAAAACGGGTTTGCCCTGTAAATCAGTCGAACTCCAAACCATACCATTCCACTTATAATCAGGTTCATTGACCCTGCACAGAAGAATATGTTCACCCACGGATCGAGCATAATCAATAATATCGCTTTTCATTTTTTCATCTGCAATCTTTAACAGTGACTCAGCCATCATAGCATGCGTTCCATCATGAAGAGCAGGAAAAGCGCGATTGTGATATTTATCCGGCGGAATCGCTGCAGCACTTAGTAAAACAGGATGAATTTTAGAAGCCGGCCCTTCAGTGGGGAAATCAGTACTTCTTGGCTTGAAATTATAAAGGGCGTAGAAAGCATTGATAGCTGCCTGCCTATAACTAAGTCTTCTTACAGGAACTTCAGTTGGATCATACTCCGGGGCCCTGTAAATCGGCAGCATAAGGGATAGGCCTATGCGCTTGCCGTTACAATCCAGAGCTTCGATTGTGATCTGAGCAGGCGGATAGGGTTGTACTTTACCCCAGCCGTTTTCGATATAATGTGGAGAATTATTGGCTTTGGTAACGCCAAGAATTTTGCGACTTTGAGTGAGAATCAGACGGTAGTAATGTGCGCCTTCTACAGGAATCCATTCGACTCGCGGAGCATGGACATAACGACGACTAATCTCAAAATACCCAGTTGGATGAATCACAGCTATGCCTTTATCATAACTCGCCTGAGCAGTGAAATCATAAAATGGAACAGGAACATTTTCAAGC
>Ga0272442_10002717_pt1 | contig 25364 bp, 22 predicted proteins | sample SSMForm2O_FD_200262 | JGI IMG/M metagenome (GOLD analysis project Ga0272442, IMG submission 200262) | Marine sediment archaeal communities from Little Sippewissett salt marsh, Falmouth, MA, United States - SSM-Form-2O | ecosystem: Environmental > Aquatic > Marine > Wetlands > Sediment ... | reverse complement strand
TTCATTCCTTGAAAGCGGCTTTTTCAGGTTTTATTCTGCTCTGGTTTATTTTTCTCAGGAAGGGTGAATTGCAGGAGGAACATAAAAAACTTTGCAAGTTTATGTGATCCGGTAGCCGACTTGAAGCCTGACTGTATCCTATCGTAAATCTCCGGATCATAAAACCTGGTGTAGTTTGGGGCAAGGAGCCGGAATCAGGATGAGACCCTGAAAGCTTCGGCTCATGTGCCATTTACAAAAGTCGGAAAAATAATTTCCCGGAACTTTCGGTAACCTGAGGATTATTGTAAAAGAGTTGATTTGAAGGATAAGCAATGGGTCAAAATTAATCAGCAGCTTAGTATATAAATAGCGTCGTAAGTCAGTAGCGTCGTATGTCAGTAACATCGTATGTCAGTAGCATCGTATGTCAGTAGCATCGTATGTCAGTAACATCGTATATAATCAGAAACTGATAATCAACTGGTTCTCTTCCTGGTACTGGAGAAAAACTTCAGCGACGTCTCTGGAGCAAATAAACTCGATCCCGGGAATTAATTCCTCTTTTTTAAGTCCTATCATGTCCGACGCAAGCTGGCAGCAGCGGAACTCTACTCCCATCTCGATGCACTCATGCATCATGGCGTCATATTTGGGCGACCCTCTTGTCTTGTCTTTCTTTCCAAGTAACACTCCCATGGGCCCCCAGAGGATCACCAGTACATCAAGCCCCTTACTCCGATAGTACTTAGCAAATTTGAGGGTTTCCTGCGGGCTGGTGCTTTCATACACCATGTTTTTGAGCAGCAGTAATACCTTTTTGACCTTTGTCATAAAAACCCCATGGCCTGAATAATACTTTTCTGAAACAGATTACTTTGATATATATAAAGTTTCACATTAGAATTATAAATATATTAATTTGTACATATTTTTATTAAATGATTTTTCTGCATCGCTAATTTATATAGATTGTTTACATTACCCGGAGCCTCAAATTCTTTCCGGATTCCCCGGTTTCCGTCAGTTTAATTGAAACAACTTTGAATATTCCGGCCAATGAACTCCAGACCACTTCAAACCCTTAATTAATGAATACCTTTTCTGCTTTAAACCTTTTGAACCGTTGGAACCCTAAATCTCCCTATTAAACTCAGGACCTTACAAACCCCGGTGCAGGCTCCTTTATTTCTTGAAACTGCCGGTAACACCTCTATTTTTTTAGCTGTTTAGTGGTCCCCCTAGCTACCTGTACTTCCGATCTATTGGGCAAGTCATCCCCATCCAACATTACCGGGAATCGGACAGGTAGATGCTGTACCTGTACTGGACTATAACCCTGTGCTGCTGAATCTTTTTATTCCTGAGCGTAACAAGGGTTTCGTTGAGCTCGTTTACCAGGTCGCTGGCACTTACGTCATCCTCAAGGACTTTGAGTATGCCGTACTCCTCTTCCAGCTGCAGGGCCCTGTCATTCTTTAGTTCTGCAAGTATGTCATTCCCAAATGTATCCGCTTCCCCTGTCCCGGGTTCTTCACTTTCAGGTTCTTTGGGGATGCTGCTTTCCAGAGGAGGTTTGGGTTTGGTTTCGTTTACCCCTTTTGCAAAAGCCGGTCCGCTGCTCTTTATTTTGCCCGTGCTTTTCTTCTTCGTAAGCTTGCGGATAATGCTTTTAATTGATTCCATTAACTTTTCTATCAGTTCCATTAACTTCCACCTCATATTACGCTTGAAGGAAAATCCGAATTCTTCCTTCTACGGACCGAGTACTTCTTCTTCTCAACTTTTTCGAGTATTATACTGTTTCACCTGCCCAATTTCCTTTCATATCATTGCATGCTCCATTATCTCATGCTCAATCATCGCATGCTCAATCATCGCATGCTCCATTATCTCATGCTCCATTATCTCATGCTCCATTATCTCATGCTCCATTATCGCAAGTTCTCAGAAATCGAAGGCGAAGATCTTTCCCACAAAGAGAGGTACGATCAGTATCATCAGGGCTGAAATCAGGCACATGACCGCTCCGTAAAAATATATTTTATAGTTTCCTCCTCCGTCCACTACTTTTACGACCAGGGAATCCGCGATTGTAAGGATTATGATTGCCCCTATGGTAAATTTATACAGAAAATCGATATTGCTCCCTACACTGAACATGCTCATGCCAAGCCCTGCCGTACTGCTCGCTCCCTGGAACTCTGAAAAGTGCGAATCGTACATCTGCGTCAGGACTTCACTGAATTTTCTCATCATTTCGATAATGAATATGAGCAGGCCTGTCATTACGGCATGCATTACCACATTCAGGCTTATGAACCCCTTGCTGACCATTTTTCGTTTCATCCGGAGCAGGACGATTGCAAGGCTTGAGGAGGATACGATTTTTCCTATTTCCGAAGGGTCTCCTCCCAGGTTGACCGCATGATTGTAAATTTTTATGGACCTGTTGATCAGTTCGGATCCGCTTTCCCCTACGAACTTATCCCAGCACAGTTCCGGGTCCAGGTCAAGGGTGAGCCTGGTATAGAGCCTGTCTATTAGAGGTTCCAGGTTCCCTACGCTTTCCCTGTCGAGTTTTTTCATTGCCGTTGTGGTCGTTACTCCCATGGTCCCGGAAAGGGAACCCAGGGTTTTTGCAAAGGCTGGAAAGCTATTGTCCCTCTTTTCTACTTTCATGTCATCGATCATTCCCACGATCCCTATGGGAGCCATAAATGCTGCTGCAGTCAGGAAAATATAGGGAATCCGGACCTTTTCATAAACAAGGACCATCAGGATAAGGGTGCCCAGGGGAAGCAGTAAAAGGCTTAAAGCTGCTGCTATTTGCTGTTCCCTGGATTTTTGCTCCAGGGAGTGGAGTTTGATCTCGGAAGGGGCGGAATCGTAAAGGATGAGAATGCCCATGCCGCAGATGAAGACCATGAGGAAGAGGACCAGGGCTGCCATTACCTCTACGTCTCCCATGTCATAGATCATGGTCGAGACAAGCAGCATCGTAACGATGAGGGAAACCGAAACAAGGAGGGCTGTGTATCCGTCAGTCCATTTTTTCAGTGACTCAACGTTGTTTTCATACTGGTTGGCGTATATCTCTTCCATCGTTTCCCTTTCATTCATAAGAAAATCTTTTTCAGATTCCCCTGAAGCAAGGGCAGTAGCCATCCTGCCGAACAATTCGCTCAGGTTACTATTGGATATTTTTTTCGATATTAGCTTACAGGCTTTTGAGTATTCGTACCCCATTTTTATGGCAAGGATATACATTTTTTTAAAATAGATCGAGATTGAGTACTCTTCCCTCTCGGAAGCGTATTTGAAGATTTTGTCCCTCTGGATTTCTGCCGTGGAAATCGCTGTCATATAGGTGAGGAGGAAGAAAATATCATCACTTATCTTCTGCTCTTCTTTCATTAGATTAAGCCCTCCTCCTCTATCTTGATCATCATTTCAAAAAGGTCGTAAAATCCGTTAACTTTCGCCTCGTGCAGCTTTCTCAGAATCCTCTCCCTGCGCTCGATATCCCTGTATATTTTTTTGGTCTGGTTCTCAGGGATTCCGAGTTTCGGGGCGATCCTGTTTTCGAGGAGGTAGGAGTTCATGTCTGCCACAAATTCGAAACTGTCAGTGGCAGAGTCCCAGCGGAACACTTCAATGAAGGAGAAGGTGTCGCTTACAGGGTCATACCCGACTATTTCGTTTACGCTGGTCACCCTCCTGATCATCCCTTTTCCGGGGAGGTGGATTGCGTTCTGGCAGATCACCAGGTTCAGGTTGTCCATGTAAGTCTTGGGGACATTGATCGGGTCTCCCGTTATCCTCTGGATCAGCTTTTCAACGGATGAGGCGTGGAAAGTGGACATTACAGGGTGCCCTGTCTGCATTGCCTGGAAGGCGATGTTCCCTTCAACGCCTCTGATCTCCCCGATCATTATTTCGTTCGGGCGCTGACGGAGAGCTGCCTTGAGAAGGTCGAACATCGAGACTTCGGAGTTGCTTTCTTCCCGGGAAGCCCTTGTAACCTCTCTTGTCCAGTTCTTGAGAGGGACCTGCAGTTCAGGGGTGTCTTCAATGGACACTACTTTCCCGTCCGGGGGGAGGAAGGTGGTAAGCGCGTTTAGAAGAGTGGTTTTTCCTGATGCCGTTTCCCCTGCAATGAAACAGCTCATCCCCTGCTTGAGAAGGATCCAGAGATATGCGGCTATGGTGTAGTCAAGGGACCCGAATTCTATCAGGTCGAGGATGGAAAGCGGGGTGCCTGCAAACTTACGGATTGTGAAATTGCTGCCCCTTTTCGAGACGTCCTCCCCGAAAACTATGTTGATCCTTGACCCGTCAGGGAGGGTTGCATCGACGATCGGGTCCCGGTAGGTTATGGGCTTTCCTATTTTTTCCGAAACCTTGACGACAAAGGAATTAAGGTCTCCCATGTCTTTGAACGTGATCATTGTTTTCAGGCCGGAAAATATCTTATGTTCGACGAAGATATGCCCGAGTCCGCTGCAGCTGATATCTTCTATATAGGGGTCTTTTAAAAGAGGTTCGAGTACCCCGAGCCCGACTTTGTCCCTGAGGATAATGTACTTTATTGCCTGGTATTCCCTGGGGGTTACGTATATTTTTTCGATGTTTTTGAGCTTGAAGAGCTGGTTCAGGTATTTGAGGACCTTGTTTAGAAAATCAAACCATGTCCCTTTCTGCTCGGCTCCTTCTTCTCTTATCACGCAGGTCCTTTCAATAAGTTCGAGCAGGTGGGCTTCCCTTTCTTCGGGGGTTTCGGCTTCAAGTTCCGTTCCGTCCACGAGGTCTACGAATATCTCTTCTAGGTCCGTCAGGAGGCGTTCTATATCCTGTCCGAGGGTTGGCTCAATGGGCACGTAGTAATCCCTTATGTCCTCCCTGTCAGGGTAAATGTGGATAGGAACTCCGTTATCCACGGCATATATAAGGTTAGGGTGTTCGAGCCCCTTAAGGGCTCTTGTGATTTTCCTGTAAAAGGTAGGGACTCCGATTTTTTCAAGAGGAAGAGTCTGGATATAGCCCAGTAAATGCTGGTTTTCTTCCTCCTGAACAAACTCCTAAAGGTTGTCCGGGAGCCTGAAGAAACCACAGTGTGCCGCGTCTTCTATGAGAGTATTTGCGGACTCGAAGAGAGCTTCCTCCATTTTTTCACCTTAAGCCCTGGCTTTTGAAATTGGAATTATCTTAAATCCGAAATTGGGTCTGATATCAAAACTGAAGATGTTTCCGGTTGCTTTCTGGGCTCCCCTGATTTTTGAGATCTCCATCCTTTTAACAAGCTGTTCTCCAATCTGTTCTATTTTCAGGTGGAGGTGAACATCGCAGGTTGAACGGAGCCTTACAAGAAGCATCTCCGAAAAGGCGTATTCGTGAGCCGTGATAAGAATGGTTTTCCCGCGGTCGCAGAGTTTCTTACATCTCGTAAAAAAGTCAAGTATTTCATTTTCAGGGAGGTCGGCCACGAAAACGGTTAACGAATCGATAATTATTAGGTCTTCCCTGGAACTTTCGATTGTCTTCAACATGACCTCCAGGAGGTTTTCGGCTGTTTCCCTGTTTCCCTTCGCAAGGTTCTCCTGGATCGGGTAGATTTTTACTCTCCCTACAATGTAGTAATCCGTAATATCCAGGCCCAGGCTCTCCATCTGTTTTAGCAGGCTTCGGTTGGTGTTTTCTGTGGTAAACATGAGCACCTTTTTCTGGCCGTCGAGTCCTCCCTTCATCAACTGCTGCATGAGGACTGATTTCCCGCTGTCATTTGCCCCTTCAATCAGGCCCAGGGACGATACGGGGATTCCCCCTCCCATTTTGCTGTCAATTTCCGAATTCCCGGAAGATATGATGTCCGCCAGGGTTTCGCCTTCTCCGTACGTTTTACCCGCATCCATGTCTATCACCGGATTATTCCCGGATTTTCCTTTTTTCCTCTCATTCTCCTTGCTGCCGGGATTATCCCTGAACAGAGGATTATATACTTATTTTTATTTTATTAATTTATCATGGAAGAAAAATTTCCGGAATATATGAAAATTTTTAATATCATTTCCCTTTTGCTGGTTTCTTCCTGCCATAGTCCCGGAAATTTTTATTCGAGGCTTTTGTCCGAATTTTTGCCTGAATTCGAATTCTTGTATTCTTACTTTGTTACCCGCACTCAAGCCTTTGACCGTAACAGCTCTCAACCTCTAAAATACTTTGATGAATAAACTCCATTAGGAGTTGTTATCTGTATCCAGTTGTTCAGGCTGCCTGTTTCAACACCCTCCCCGGTGTTCATCCTGATCCTGATTTTCATTTCCTCGTCAGGATCAAAGATCCCGGGATTTATTGCGTCCCGCGTGATATCAGTCACAACCCAGCTGTTCTCGGCCGGATCCGTGCCTTCCAGGTAGGGGACCCAGGTGGTTTTCATGGTCCCTGAGGCGTTGTAGTGGACGATTACGTCCATGTTCTCGAATTCCCTGATTTTCACCTTGCCGGTATTCCTGACCAAAGCGTTGATGAAAACCCCGTTTGTGGTGATATTTTCGATTTCAATATCTGTCCTGAGAATTTCGTTATTTGTGTCCTGCATCTCTCTGATCGACTCTGAAAGTGTGTCGACCATGTAAATCCCTCCCTGCACACAGACATAAGATGCGGACAGAATAAGTGCTATGGCTATTGCCGACGAAATTATTGTTCCGAAACCCACTCAGGACACCGCAAAATAGTCTTCATCCGAGACGCCGTTGTAAGTAATGAATTTGATAAAATATTCGTTGCCCGTACTTACTGAAGTCCTTACAGTGATCTTGATAGTATCTCCTTTCTGCCACCCCGTACCACCATTTTCTATGGAGTATTTCCAGCTCGGAACTTCAGTTCCCGTTTCGTCGTAAGGAATCCTCATGAAATTACCGGTTTCCCCGAAAAAGAGGTCCGAATTGTCGACCAGGTTCGACGAGATGCGGTTATCCCCTACATTCTTTATCCAGATGTATACATCCGTGCCATTAGGATTGCTGGCTGCATGAATGATTTTTATGTTGGTGTCAATTTGATCCTTGAGGACATTTGTGGAGCTTACTACCGGATCTCCCGCACTGAGAATTGACGGGGTTACTGCAGCTACGAATCCAGCAGCACAGATGACGGACGCGATCGTAATAATCGCAGCACTTATGGTTTCTCCACTCATGGCTTATCATCAGATCAGTTTAATGACATTCCCTTTTGCTTGCCTGCTTGCCTGCTGAGAATCTTCTGGCCGGAGTCTTCGGGGGAAATAATTTCGTGTAACTGGGATATTACGGTAATATTGTCTGTCATAGTCACCTGATTATCTTCAGCCACATTGGCGGTGGAAAGTTTCGCGATATTCAGGATCACGTCTTTTACTTTTTCGGGAAGGTGACCTGTAAGGGCATAAAGGTCCAGGACTTCTTCAAGCCTTTTTCTGCCAATCGTACTCAGGGTGTAATCGGTCCACCTCATCAGTTCTACCAGGGTGTAGGTGTCGACTCCGTTTTCCATTGTAATCTTCGGAACCTCCCGGGGTGCTTCTTCGGGTTTTGCAGTCTTTTCCTGAATATCAGGATCTTCTGCAATCTCCGGAACTTTAGGTGCCGGTTCCTGCGATATTTTCAGGATTTCAGCCTGAATTTCCTGAATCTCAGGTTCATTTTCGGGGTTTTCCTCTTCCGGATCTTCAAGTCTGAATTTTTTCACTTCGGCTGCGGGGAATTTTTCCGCTACTGGCAACTCTGTTGCTTCCGGGACTTCTTCCTTTTCCTCTTCAATCATAGCGTCAATTTCATTGGCAGCTGAGATCTCTCTCATCAGGGGATTTTCTATTGCAGGAAAGTCCTTTGCTTCCGCCAACCTTTCATTCATCCCTCCCGGGATTCCCATTCCCTGCCCCGGGCTGCGGAAGGGGTTTTCCATGTCATTGACCGTCTCCCTGACATCAAGGAGCAAAGCTTTGATTTCCCCTTTGATGATCTTGAATTCGGTTTCAAGGGTTGCGACTCTGTCCTCCAGTTCCATGGCTGTACCTCGCAAAAAAGAAAAGTAAGGGGTTTGAGAACCCCTTTTGAAATTAGACCAGCCTCATGTAGGTATCTACTTCAGGCGGGATGGTTCTGGTGATCGGCAGAATTGCACCGACCTTGGGTTTGATTTCAAGGGTAAATTCTACGTTTTCAGGGTTTTTCTGCATCTTGGAGCTGGAATCGGTCTGGATGTTGATCTGGACCTTTTCGTGCTGTTCCAGAATGTCGTCGTCGTCGTGTTCTCCAACAAATTTCTTACTCCAAGTCAGGTTTGATACATAGATGCTTTCATCGTGATATGAGATAACTAACTTTTCCTTTGTTGAATCTTCTCCGATGTCAACAGGTTCCTGGCCTGCAGTCAGCTGAATGGTTGCAATAATGTACGATACGTTAGCGTCATCAGAACTGTTGGCATAGACGTCTCCAGCGAGTTCGATGGAGGAGGTTGCCTGCTTGATACCTTCGTCAACGGTTGCTTTTGCTGTGTCGGAGGTTGAGAAACCTGCGCCAAGCACGACGTACGAGAAGACCGCTGCTACTACGATGAAAGCGGTCAGGACGATTGCGGATTCAAGGCCGGTGAAGGCTTTTTCATCCTTTCCAAATCTGCCGAATAATTTGTTAAACTTCATTGGCATACACCTTTTTTCTCTATATAGTTTTTCTATTTTTTAATGCATATGTGGATATGTTGTTATTTCAAGGGTTTTTTTCCGCATGTATGCATTAGAAAATTATTAGGTTTGTACAGTAACCTCTATACTTTTTTCAATATATAAATGTTTACTAAAAAAACAATATTATAATGAACATTTCTCTAATTTTTATTAAATTATTTTTGATTCATCTTCAAATATTTTATTAGTCTCATTCCCTTTTAATAATGAAACATAATCAGCAAACTAACCTAAACATTTTTATACTGTAGCCAATATTTTATTTTTTGTAATTTATTTTTATATCTATATCTTAATTATAAAAAGGTTTATATAACCTATTCTACCCCAAAAACCTTAATTTTTTAAAATAGAATTTTGCAATAATGGTTGTAAATTTTTTTACTTCCTGGCTATGATCCAGTCTCTTCATTTTGATATTTGTGACTATTTCTTAAGCTGGGTGTAGATAACTAAAAGAGGATCTGAAATTATTAGGTATATACAAAATTAATTATCTAAATAAACTATTATGAGTTTAATAAACTATTTTTTATTTACCTTACTACTAATTAGTTTAATAAAATAAGCGTGCAATAAAAACAGGTAATGCAGAGCGATTTTTCAGAAAATTCCGGTAAAAACTGCAAAATTATGTCGCAAAGAATTGTATTTTTTAAAAATGAATGAAGGTAAGCCGGGGCTTACCTGACGATTACGACGACAGCCCCGTTGACGTCAAGGACATCGACTTCCCTGCCGCCTGAAATGACTTCTTTCATGATCTCAACGGCTTCGGGTTCGAGTTCGATTGTTTCTCCGTTTGCATCCACAAGGATCTTTCCGGAGGCTGCCTGTGCCTCAATGGCTGCGGGGTCTGCTGCCTTGAGGGCTTTTACGATTGCTCCTGCTTCTTTCCTGAACCTGGGACCCAGGATACCCATATCCGGTTTGACTTCCACGGGCACGTGTTCGAAGGAGGGGGCGCCTTCTATCAGTTCCACTTCGGTGTTTGTGGCGCCTGCAATGTCCCCTGTGTCGATGTCTGCGTTGTAGATCTCAATCTTTTTCAGGGGGGCGTTAAGGGCGATTTTCCGGTCCGATTTGTACCTGCGGACTTCACTGCTGATGTCTTTGATAAGTTCTCCTGCGGCTTCGAATTCCTCGCTGATCAGGCTTTCGTCCGCTTCAGGCCAGGGCTGCTTGTGGACGCTTCCTTTTCCGAGCCTGGAGTAGAGCTCTTCTGCAAAGAAGGGAATAAAAGGTGCAAGCAGGCGGGAGATGGTGTCTGTTGTCCGGTAGAGCACGTACCGGGCTGCTTTCTTGCCTTCGGGCTCGTCGCCGTAGAGCCTGCCTTTGACGAGTTCCAGATAGTTGTCGGCAAGGATTTCCCAGGCAAAACCCCTTATGGCTTTGAAAGTGGAGTCGAACTGGTAAGCGTCCATTTCTTCGGTTGCGGTCAGGACGAGCCTGTTCAGTTTGCTCAGGAGCCACCTGTCGATTGCAAGCAGGCTTTCTGTCGGGAAGTTCTCGGCATCTTCAGGCCCGAACTCTTTTAAGTGGGACATGGAGAAGCGGTAAATGCTCCACATCTTCTGGAGGAACCTGGAAGCTGAGACCACGTCCTTCCACCTGAACATAACGTCCGAGCCCGTAGAGCCGCCGACTGCCCCCCACTGCCTGAAAGCATCGGCACTGTAGTCCTTGAGGACTTCTTCAGGGGAGATGACGTTTCCAAGGGACTTGCTCATCTTGTGGCCGTCCGGGCCGAGCACCATCCCGTTGATCACGATGGAGTCCCAGGGCCGCTTGTCTTCCAGGGCAAGGCTCCTGAGAATCGTGTAAAAAGCCCAGGTCCGGATGATGTCGTGGCCCTGGGGGCGGATCTGGGTAGGAAGCCGAAGTTCCCTGTCGCTTTCCCAGCCCGAGACGTGCAGAGCGGTTATGGACGAGTCCATCCAGGTGTCCAGCACATCGGTTTCGGGTTCAAACTCCGTGGAGCCGCAGGCACAGACCCTCTTAGGTGCAGCCTCGTTCGGGTCTATGGGGAGCCAGTCTTCCTCTGCAACAAGCACTTCCCCGCACTGCTTGCAGTACCAGATGGGAATCGGGGTAGCAAAGATCCGCTGCCTGGAAATGCACCAGTCCCATTCCATGGTCCCTGTCCAGTTCTCTAACCTGACTTTCATGTACTCGGGGACCCACTCGATCTCTTCGGCTTTTTTCAGGATGCCTTCGTGGTTGATCTTGACGAACCACTGGGGTTCGGAAAGGATTTCAATGGGTGTGCCGCAGCGCCAGCAGAGCCCGACGTTCTGGTCCAGGGGTTTCTGGTCGTAGATGAAACCTTCGGATTCAAGGTCCGCAATGACAGCTTCCCTGCACTCCTTAATGGCCAGGCCTTCGTACTTGCCTGCCGCTTTTGTCATCTTGCCTTCTTTGTCGATGGCTTTTACGAGGGGCAGGTGGTGCTTTGCCCACCAGCGCACGTCCTGCTTGTCCCCGAAAGTACAGATCATAACTGCGCCTGTCCCGAACCCGGATTCGACTGCTTCGTCCGTGATTAAGGTGACTTCCTGTCCGAAGAGGGGGACTTTGATAGTCTTTCCCACGAACTCTTTGTAGCGCTCGTCTTCCGGGTGAACGGCAACGGCCACACAGGCAGCCATGAGTTCAGGCCTTGTGGTGGCGATGTCGACCTTGTCGAAGTGGACGAAGTTCAGTTTTGTCTGCCCTGCTTCATACTCGACTTCCGCAAAAGCGATGGCGGTTTCACAGCGCGGGCACCAGTTGACAGGGTGGTCCTCGTGGTAGATGTGCCCGTCGTTGTACATTTTGACAAAGGACTTCTGGGTCTTTACGAAGTACTCGGGTTCCATGGTGACGAATTCGTTGCTCCAGTCCACGGAAAAGCCAAGGCGCAGCATGGTCTGGCGCATCTTATCGATATTCCCTGCAGTAAGTTCCCTGCACATCCTGCGGAACTCGGCTCTTGGGACCTGGTTTTTCGTAATCCCATGGATTTCTTCAACCTTTACTTCGGTGGGCAGCCCGTGGCAGTCCCAGCCCTGGGGAAACATTACGTTATATCCGCGCATTCTCTTGTAGCGGGCAACGAAGTCTATATAGCACCAGTTAAGGGCGTTTCCGATGTGGAAGTTGCCGGTAGGATATGGTGGGGGGGTATCAATTATATACTGGGGACGGGAGTCTTCTCCCCAGTTGAAATGGTACATGGAAAGGTCCCACTGCTCCATCCATTTCGGTTCAACTTCATGAGGGTTATATTCTTTTGGAATTTCCGATTCCGTCATGTAAAAACACTCCGATGATTGGGAAATAGTGTAAGAATTTCTTGGGTTTTAGAGTGCTTGCGATTATTTAAATATATCTGGTTTGGGGCGGAAACGGGCGTTTTAGCCTGAAACCCGGAACCGCTGTAAAGTTCCACTATCTGAAAAGAATATGGGTTGAAAGGCAGGAAATGGATCGAAGTCAGGAAACTTGAAAAAAGAGGTGAAGTGAGAGTATGTAGTTGGAATAATTGAGAGTATGTAGTTGGAATTTTCTTCTGGTTTTTTCTAGTCTTTTTCGATTTTTTCCTTATGCATAACGCCAGGCGTCGTGGATGTGCATCGCGTTCATGCCCAGGCTCTGGGGTGGATATATGTCGTTTTCCGGGGTGTCCCCTATGGAAAGGACTTCGTGGGGTTCGAGGCCGAGGTTGTCAAGAGCCATTTGAAAGAGCCGGGTATCGGGTTTCTTTATTTTGTGGTCCGAGGAGAGGATTACATGGTCAAAATAGTCGTATAAACCTAAGAAGCGTAATTCCTGTTCCGTAAAGACCCTCTGGGCGTTGGAAACGATGCATTTGGGAACATGCCTGTATTTTTCAAGTAGTGCTCGGCTCTGGGGATAAGCTTCCAGCCTTTTGATAGATGCGGTCCTGAATATTTTCGCGGTCTCGATACCCAGCCAGTAGGAATCGATTTCACGGTACGCGTTTTCGGCACAGATCTCTGCAAATATCTCTTCGATACGGATATCGGGGTGCTGCTGTCCGGACTTCCCCAACCTGTCTACAACCTTCCACTTATATACTTCCCTGAGCCGCTCGGGTTCTATCCTTACTCCTTGGTAAAGCAGCCAGTGGCTGACGCGCTGGTTTGTTTCCCTGCTCCTCTCATCGGTTTTTATGTTGATGAGGGTTTTATAACAATCAAAAATTAAGCCTTTTATCTTTCCGTTTTGTAGCATTGATACCCTCCCATTTGGTTTTTTTGTGAAGATTTTTTCGTTCTTTCTATCATTTTCCTCTTAATATCCAGTACAATATGATTTAATATATACCTTACGCAAATATCTATATATTTACTTCATATCAATATATAGAACATTATTTTTCGTTGGGGCTGATGGGATCGGCCATAAAAATCAATGCAAAATTCCTGGATACTAGGTTTGGGTAGCTGGTCCTGGGATACAGGTCTTAAGCTGGATATAAAGGCAAAATACCAAATATATTAAAAAAGATTTCGGATTTTTTCCAAAAATTGGAATAGTGGCGAGAAATGTGACACGGAGTTAATGAAAATGTGACCGGGAGATATGAAGATGTAACGGAGGTGCATTGAATGTAGCATAAGGGGATGAATGTGTGAGGGGTTGGATATGTAAGGGGAGAGTAAGGTGTTGAAATGATGGTTATGGGAATTGTAAAATAGCTTCTTGTTTTGTAAGATAGCTTCTTATTTTTTTACTGTCAATCTTTAGTCTTTTGTCTTTAGCTTTGCAGGCGGGAAGCCCCCCTCCTCGGAGGCCGCAGGCCGACAGGTAGGGGTAGTTCACTCTTTCACTCCGTAAAACTCCCAGGCATCTTTGATATGCATAGCGCACATCCCGAGTTTGTGGGCAGGCATGATCTCATTTTCATAAGAGTCTCCAATGGACAGCACAGATTTTGGTTCGAGTTCTAGGCCCAGTTTCTTGAGCGCTTCCATGAAGAGCCTGAGGTCCGGTTTCTTGTACCCTACGTCCGAAGAAAAGATAACGAAATCAAAATAGTCGTAGAAGCCCAGGTATCTCAGCTCCATTTCGGAAAAGACCCGCTGTCCGTTGGAGATTATGCATTTCGGGATGTTTATACAGTGTTCGATCAGCTTTATGCTCTGGGGAAAGGGCCGGAGTTTTCGTATGGATGCCGCCCTGAATACCTTTGCGGTCTCGATTCCCAATTTCTTTTCATCAATTCTCCAGACTGCGTGGTCTTTGCATATCTCACTGAATACCTCTTCCACCTTTACTTCCGGGTATTCTTCTTCGGACCTGTCCATCCTTTCCTTTACTTTCACATCATAGGTATGCCGCAGTTTTTCAGGACTTATCTTTACGCCCTGGTATGCAAGCCACATTGTCACCCTTTCATAGGTCTCCATGTCATCCTCGTCGGTGTGGATATCAATAAGCGTCTGGTAGCAGTCAAAGATGATCCCTTTTATGGGGCTCCCCTCACATACGGTCCTGGTTATCGAAACCCTTTCTATCAATGGAGGGGCGCTTAGTTCCCCGGTCCTTTCCATCTGGTAGCTTTTAAGTACGTTTTCCATTCCGTCCCCCTGCATCTGGTAGCTTTCCAACATATTTCCTCTCCCTGAAGTCTCTTCTTTATGAGGCCTGTTTTCCTGAAATTCCTATTTCCTGAAATTCCTATTTTCACTGAGCCTCTTTTTGTATCTTATTCCAGACTTTTATTTTACGAATTTTTTCTTTTAATATTCCCTGCAATTTTTCATTTAATATTCTCTTTAATTTTTTTTACCTTATAGAGTTCAAACATTCCAGGGCTTCTTTTATCAGGTAATTTCTATATTCTTCCTGGTGCAGCCTTGCGGAGCGAAGCAGCCCTATACTCATATAGAAAGGCAGGGCTTCCGTAACTCTTGAGAATTCCTTTTCGTCTCTGCAGTATTTCCAGATAAAATGTCCTATGTATGGCTCGGCTTTCCAGCCCCCTCCTTTATTCAGTTCAAAATAATTTTTAAGTTCGGCAGAAAGGATTCCAAGGTCCCGGACAGGGTTTGCATGGAACCAGGAACTTTCAAAATCAATAGCGTAAGGTTTGCCTTTGTAAAATATGTAGTTAGAGGGGTGGACGTCCCGGTGAACCATGCAACCGTGTTTCCGGTCAAGTAGCTGGCTGTGCCACCACTCCCCGAGAAGCCGGTCAAATTTTTCCCTTCTGTGGCGGTCCAGGTGGAGGTGCCCGAGCAACTCATGGTAGTTCTTGAATTCTTTTTTCTTGTTGTAAGAGCCGCGGGTATGGATATGGAGCCTGTAGAGCATCCCGGCTACATCCGTTAACCGTTCATAAAGGTGTTTTTCATGCTTAATGTACCAGAGAAGAGGTTTTCCGGGCACGTATTCGGTTATCAGGGCGCAATTGAAATGTTTATTCACTGCGATTGGTTTTGAAACATTGATTACGGAGGCTGCAACCTCAAGGTTGCCGTACTCCCGCATCATTGCCCTGTAAGGGTTGTACCTCTTCAGGGCGCCCGTGGGTTCGGCAAAAAACTTTGCCATTACGTTCAAATGTTCCCCTTTGAACTGGTACCTGCAAACGGTATGCGAAGAAGGGTAATACCTGAACACTTTTACATGGCAGTATTTGTCACGGACCCTGTCTCCCAGAATGTGAACCAGCCAGTCCCTGAAAGGATTCCCCGGTGTTAATGTATCAACATAATATTGTGACAGAGTATATTGCCCCCATAAAATCCTCCCGCAAAATATCTTTCCTCAGATATCCTCCTTCAGAATACATACCCCTAATATTTCTTCCCGCAGGATATTCTCTTCTTGAACTATATTATTCACGTTTCCTTATATGTTTATAGGTGCAGTTTCTTCTCAACTCAAATTGGTCAATTTCCGTGAGTTAAAGGCAATGTCGAAGACGATGTCGAAAGCAATGTCAAAAGCAATGTTGAAACCAATGTCAAAACCAGTGTTGAAGCCAATGTCAAAATCAATGTCAAAACCAATATCAAAAATTTACTTGTAAGTGCCTTTTCAAAATCGCCAAATTTTTCAAAAAAAGAATTTGTGGGACTAACTTCCTCCTGAAAGCTAATTCCGGAGGTGGGAAGTCCTCTTCTTTGATTCCGAAAGGTGCAGTGAGGGTTAGTTCACTCCTTCAGCCCGAACTTCTCCCAGGCTTCCTCTATGTCCATTGCCCGCATCCCCAGTTTTCTGGCAGGAAGGATCTCGTTTTCATAGGAATCCCCGACGGACATCACGCACTTGGGCTGGAACTCCAGGCCCATCCTTTTAAGTGCGGCCATGAAAAGTCTGAGGTCCGGTTTTTTGTACCCGACGTCCGAGGAAAAGATTACGAAGTCAAAGTAGTCATAGATCCCCAGGTACCTCAGTTCGAGTTCGGAAAAGACCCGCTGCCCGTTGGAGATTATGCACTTCGGGATGTTGATGCAGTGCTCGATCAGCTTTATACTCTGGGGAAACGGGCGGAGCTTTCGGATGGAGGCAGCCCTGAAGACCCTTGCGGTGTCCACACCGAGGCGTTTTTCATTTATTTTCCAGACTGCATTCTCCCTGCATATCTCTGCAAAAATCTCTTCAACCCTTACTTCGGGGTATATCTCCGGAGACTCGTCCATCCTTTCCTTTACTTTCAGCATATAGGTGTCCTTGAGTTTTTCCGGTTTTATCATGACTCCTTGATATGCAAGCCACCTGCTGATCGTTTCATAGGTCTCGTGGCTGTGCTCATCGGTGTCAATGTCAATAAGGGTCTGGTAACAGTCAAAAATAACTCCCTTTATCTGGCAGCTTTCAAATACCTCTTCCCCTTCCCCTTCCTGTTCTCCTTCTTCTTTTTCTCTTTCTCCGGGCTTTTCGATGGGATAGCTCAGGAATGGATTCCATTTTCCCGCAATTTCCGGTTCGTAGATTTCTGAAATATTTTCCCCCTCCCATATTCCCCTTTTTACCTGCAGCCTTCAAACATGCCAGAGTTTTTGAAAATTCCATTTGGAAAATTTCATTTGATACGGTAGTTATATGTTAACCTTGATATCGTGAGTTCCGTTACCTGAAAAGGAAATTACCCGTCCCCTGAATGGATTTACCAGTCTTAAGTTTTCCCTGTTTTAAGATATTTTTGCTTTAGATTTCCCCTTTTTAAGGTTCCCCTGTTCCAAGATTTCCCTGTTTTAAGATATTAACTGGTAATTTGGCGAATTCCCTCTTTTTCTCTCCGGTTTCCCTAAGCAAAATATCTTCCATCTAATTATATAATATTGACCTCTATTAACCTTAAAGGCTATGTGCCGCTTAAAGGTCTTATCAAAATAAACCTGCAAAGTGCAGGTCTGTAAAAACAGATTTCACTATTTTTTAATTATTTGCAGATTTCCTGATCTTTTACCTTACAGCTTCCAGACATGCCTGGGCTTCTCTGATCAGGTAATCCCGGTGGTTTCCGTGGTGAATCCTTGCTGAACGGAGTAGTCCGACACTCATATAGAAAGGAAGGGTCCTGGCAACTCTTGAAAAATCCTTTTCGTCCCGGCTGTATTCCCAGAGAAAATGCCCTATGTAGGGTTCGGCCTTCCATCCCCCTCCTTTATTCTGCTCAAAATAATTTTTAAGTTCGGCAGAGAGGATTCCAAGGTCCCGGATCGGGTTTGCGTGGAACCAGGAGCTTTCGAAATCAAGGGCATAGGGTTTGCCTTTGCAAAATATGTAATTTGAGGGATGTACATCCCTGTGGATCATGCAGCCGTGCTTCCGGTTGAGAATGTCGCTGTACCACCATTCTCCGAGCAGGTGGTTGAAGGTTTCCCGGGTTTTGTGGTCAAGCTCGAGATGGTCCAGAACGTCGTGATAGTTTTTAAACTCATTTTCTTTGTCGTAAGAGGAACGGGTGTTGTCGTGAAGCTTGCGGAGCATATGCGACATCCCGGTAAGTCTTTCATAAAGATTTTTCTCTTGCTTGAAATGCCAGCCAAGGGATTTTCCCGGTATATGTTCGGTTACAAGGGCACAGTTGAAATCCTCGTGCACGGCAAGAGGCCTTGCAACATTTATAAGAGAAGCTGCAAGCTCAAGCTTCTTAAATTCGTTCTTCATGGCTTTGCAGGCATCATATTTCTTGAGCCTGCCCGTGGGTTCGGCAAAAAACTTTGCCATTACACTGAAATGTTCTCCTCTGAAGTGATACCTGCAGACTGTATGGGACGAAGAGCCGTTCTTGAAGACTTTAACAAAGCAGTTTTTGTCCCTTATCCTTTCTTGCATCACTTCTTCAACAAGCCAGTCCCTGAAAGGGTCCCCTGGCTTCAGTGTATTTACATGGCACTCTGCCATTCAAATTTCCCCCTTCTATTTTTTAAATAGCGCTCCTTTCGGATAGCGCTCCCCGCTAATATACAATACTTTATAGGAAATGTACTTTTATGACAGCTATATACCTATGGTTCAGGTTACTTATATACATTGTGAGCTTTTGGCTCTTGAAAGAGAATCCGGAGTCTGCTGTGGTAATAAATTTTTGAACTTAATCCCCAAAGCAATGATAGGGTTCCGAAAATGAGAATAGTAACGTATGAAGTTGATATCCCGATTTCTCGATGAAGGATTCATGAAGATCTATTTTCCCCGGCTCACCTTTCAAAAGCCGGTCCTCCGACGTCTGCCTCATTGTTGTAACCCCGTTCTTCCCAGTACCCTCTGTATTCGGAATCGCTGAGTTCGATTCTTACGATCCATTTTGCCCACTTGTACCCGTACTTGCCCTTGGCAACAAGCTGGAGGGGAAAGCCTCTTTCCGGGGGAAGGGTCACATCGTTTATCCCGTAGGCGAGGATTATGTCGTTTTCCAGAAGGTAGTCCAGGTCCAGGGCAGTGGAATACCCGTCCGCACTGTAGAAAATAACCGTGCTTGCATTTTCCGTAACTACCACTTCCTCAAAGAGGTCGGCTATTTTCACTCCCGTCCACTTTGCGGTAAAGCCCCAGCCTTCGACGCAGTCCAGGTCCACGACTTTCGAGGTCCGGGGCAGTGCCTTAATCTCTTCATAGCTGAACTCCCGGGGGTTTTCTACAAGACCATTTACCTGCAGCCTGTAGCTCTCCCTGTCAATATACTGTGTCCCCTTTATGGCGTTGTTGCGCTGTTCGGCTATGGGCGTCAATTCCTGCCCTTCATAAAAGGTAGTCTCAGACTCGTTACCGTATACTCCTGGCTCCTGCCGGTCTTCTGAAACACAACCTGAAAAGGTGCTGAAACTGAAAATTAGTATTAAGGTCGTGATTAGTAGGACTCGTTTCATGATCTCCCCGCTCCCCTGTCTCTCCTTACTCTCCCTGTCTCTCCTTACTCTCCCTGTCTCTCCTTACTCTCCCTGTCTCTCCTTACTCTCCCTGTCTCCTTACTCTCCATGCTCTCTCTGCTTCCCCTGTTTTTATCTTGCTAAAAATATATCTCACGGACGGGATAAAGCCTTATTCAGGTACGAAATTTTTCAGGGCTTAAACTCAGGAAGTGGAAGGCATCCGAAAAAGGGGAAACTATAATATGACAGATATTCGATTTTTTTAGAGGTGTTGAAGTGCTTGAAATCTGCAATGAAATACCTGATTCCTGTGAATGGAAAAGGGTTGAGGCAATTAATAAGGGTTGGTCGAATGATCAAAAATATTATATCCGGACGACGGATGGTAGGGAATTATTACTCAGAATGTCGGATATGAAGCAGTATGAGAACAAGAAGCGGGATTTTGAAGCAATAAAACAGCTTGATAAAATTGATATTTTAATCTCGCGTCCGATTGATTTTGGAATCTGTAATAACGGCCAATCCGTGTATTCTTTACTGACCTGGATTAAAGGGGAGGACGCGAGAACCGTTCTTCCTGCGTTAAGCAATAAAGAACAATACCAGCTCGGTGTTAAAGCGGGAGAAGCATTAAAAATAATGCATCAAATTCCTGCAGCAAAAAATCAGATGCCATGGTCGGAACGTTTCAATCGTAAAATAAACAGAAATATTACTAACTATAAAGCCTGCGGGATTCATCTTAGGGGGGCAGATAAAATAATCGAATATATCGAACAAAATCGATACCTTCTGGAAAGTCGCCCCCAGTGTTTTCAACATGGTGACTACCATGTCGGAAATATGATTGTTACAAAGTCCGGGGAACTGGGAATCATTGATTTTGACAGGCTTGATTGCGGCGACCCGTGGGAGGAATTCAATCGCATTACCTGGTGTGCAGATATAAGTGCCACATTTGCCTCAGGACGTATAAACGGATATTTTGGTCATGATGTGCCTGATTTATTTTTCAGATTAATGGCTTTGTATATCGCAAGTGCTCAGCTTTCATCGGTTCCTTGGTCAATTCAATTCGGGCCGGAAGAAGTGCAAACGGCGCTCAGACAGGCCGAAAATGTTCTGGAATGGTATGACGGATTTGAAACATACATGCCAAAATGGTATGTTTCCACCCCTCCTTAATGAGCACAATTGATACTCTAATTCAGATGCACGTTCTCTCCCTGTCCTCTTTCTTTATTGGGCTATGTAGAAATTCCGTATATTGCTTGAATTGGCCCTGGTTTTTGTGAGAGGGTTTTATGCTGATTCCGGTTTCGGTAATTCCCATTTTCGTATCGGTAACAAGGGCTCTCACCGCCCGCAAAGCGGGCGGCCTTTCCCGAAATTACTGAAAAAAGATACTGCAAAATAAATTGCCATTATTAAATGGTATTATTAGCTTAGATTAACTTAAATTAGCTTATATTAGCTTAGATTAACTTATATTAGCTCACATTAGCTTAAATCAGCTTAGATTAACTTATATTAGCTTAAATTAGCTTAAATTAGCTTAAATTAGCTTAAATTAGCTTAAATTAGCTTCCATTGTCAGGTTTCACTTTTATTCGATTCACTTCTTGCCAATATTCTGATTTTTGAGTTCTCCAGATATATCTTTTAACAACTTCCATACTATTTCTACTCTTTTTTATATTATTTATGGAAAAGCCGGTCAGCAAGCTGACCGGTGAGAACGCCGGTACCTGAAAAGCAAATCGAAAAAGGTTGTCGGGAATATCTGAATAGGGGGATTGCAGCTACCTGTCAAGTTGATTTCTATCGTTTTTCCACGAAACCGGTTAAAAGAGATTATAAAATCAGAGTATAAAATCAGAGTATAAAATCAGAGTATAAAATCAGAGTATAAAATCAGAGTATAAAATCAGAGTATAAAATCAGAGTATAAAATCAGAGTATATAAAAGGCTAAAAAAGACCGTGGAAAGCCTGAAAAAGATTCAGGCCTCGTCGTATCCGATCTCTTCTTTTGTGAGGTAGCAGGCAGGGTCATCGGCCCAGACGTTTCCGTAGACGGCTTCGGCTCGAACACGGAAGTTCCCGTTGCAGACGTCGAACCATTTGCAGTGGGCGCAGCGGTCGCCGTGTTCTTTGATGAGGGGTTTCCGGTTCTTGAGGCCGGCCATCAGTTCGTCGGAAAGGTCGGTCCAGATCTCGCTGAAGGGTCTTTCACGGACGTTTCCGAAGGAGTAGTGCCTCCAGAACTGGTCGGCGTGAACGGAGCCGTCCCAGGATACACAGCCGAAACCTATTCCTGAGGAGTTGCCCTGGTTCATGGAAAGGAGCTCGAAGACTTCGGCTGCCCTCTCCGGGTTTTCTTTCAGGAGCTTGAGGTAGAGGTAGGGGCCGTCGCAGTGGTTGTCTACGGTCAGGACTTCCGCGGGAAAACCCTTTTCGTGCAGGGCTTTTGTCCTCTCAATGATAAGGTCTACGGCTTTCCGGGATTCTTCAAGGGAAAGGTCCTCGTCAACCATTTTGGAGCCCCTGCCGGCATAGACCAGGTGGTAGAAGCAGACCCTTGGAATATTTTCTTCCTCAAGGAGGTCGAAAATGGCAGGGATGTCCCGGACGTTTTGCTTGTTGATGGTAAAGCGAAGCCCGACCTTTATGCCTTCGGCCTGGCAGTTGTGCAGGCCCTCAAGGGCGGCATCAAAGGCTCCTTTTACGCCCCTGAATTTGTCGTTTGTCTCCCTGACCCCGTCAAAGGATATGCCCACGTAGGAAAGGCCCACGTCCTTCAACTTCTTTGCAAGGCTTTTGTCAATGAGGGTCCCATTTGTGGAAATTACTGCCCTCATGCCCTTTTCCCGGGCATAGGCTGCAAGTTCGGGGAGGTCTTTTCGCATTGTCGGCTCGCCTCCGGAAAAGAGTATGACGGGAGAGCCAAAGGCTGCAAGGTCGTCGATAAGGGCTTTGCCTTCCTCAGTTGAGAGCTCGTTTTTGAATTCGACATCCTTTGCCTGTGCATAGCAGTGAACGCATTTCAGGTTGCAGCGGCGGGTCATGTTCCAGACCACTACCGGTTTCTTGTCTTTTGAAAACTGCAGCAGGTGGGAGGGCAGCCTCTTTGAGTCCCGGCCGTAACGCAGGGCGTCGGAGGGTTCCACGGTTCCGCAGTAGAGTTTTGAAATGCCTATCATGTTCAATCCTTCGAAATGGACATTGTTTTTCAAAATTTTAAATGTTGTTTTTTGAAACCGGTTTTTATGATGTGTCTTTCCGGTTTCAACCTTCTTTTTAGATGGATAAAGTTCCCGGTTTTTCCTGTCTTTTTTCGGGATTTGAAGCCTTTTTCCCGGACTTCGAGCAGGTTCAAAGCCGGTTTTTCAGGACTTCGAGCAGGGCATCAAAGGTAAATTCCCCGGGAACCGCATCCACTTTTACCCCGAGGCTCTCCAGGGTGTTTGCGGTCGGGGTCCCGATAGCGCCTACAACTGCCTGGCTCAGGGCTTCTTTTACTTCTTCCCCTGCGCCCATCTTTTCCGCCTGCTTAATGAAACCCCTGACCATCATGGAGCTTGTAAAGGCAAAAGCGCTTACTTCTCCTGCAAGGGTGCGCTCGATTAGCTCTTTCTGGATGTCCCCTTCGGGTATGGTAAGGGTGTATACCTTTGTCTCAAATACCGTAGCTCCGCAATTTTCCAGGCCCTCGATGAGCAGCCTCGAGCCGTATGCACTCCTTGCGGCATCAACGGTTTTCCCCTTTACTTCGGAGCAGAGGGCTTCCACAATTCCTTCCGAACTGTAGTCTCCGGGCAGGAAGGGCTTTTCCACTCCTATTTTAACGAGCTCTTTTTCCGTGTTAGGGCCGATTGCAATTACCCGGCTCTTTTTCAGGGCTTCGGTAAAGCTCTCCCTTTTTCCTTCCGGGAGCTTGTCCAGGGTGAAGGTGATCCCGTTTGCGCTTGTGAAGATCACGTAGTCGGAAACCCCTTCCAGGACCCTTTGCACGAAGGGCTCGAAACCTTCGTCCTTCATGGCTTCCAGCCGGATCATGGGGGCGTAAAAGGGCTCAAAGCCATAGTCCCTGGCAAGGGCTTCGGACTTTTCCCGGTAGCTTTCGGGCCTCATGACCGCAAGTACGGGGAGCTTTGCTTCGTTTGCTTTTCCTGCCGCTTCGCCTGTCGCTTCGCCTGTCGCTTCGCCTGTTGCTTCGCCTGTTGCTTCGCCTGTTGCTTCGCCTGTCATAAACTGATCCCTTCCTGAGCCGGTTTAAAACTCGGCTCCTGTAAGCTGTTCCCCGAGGATGCCATGGAGGCGGACAACGTCTCCTACCACTGTGATGGCAGGCGCTTTTACCCCCCGCTCCTCTGCAAGGTCTGCGATAGTTGAAAGGGTTCCCACGGTCACCCGCTGGTCAGGCCTAGTGCCCCTCTCGATAAGGGCGACAGGGGTTTCGGGGTCCTTTCCGTTTTTCATGAGTTCTTCGGCATTCTGCCTGAGCCTCTTTACCCCCATCAGGATCACGATGGTCCCCCCGAACTTTGCCAGGGCGTCCCAGTCGAGCCCGCTTTCTTCCTTTGTGGGGTCTTCATGCCCTGTTATGAAGGTGACCATGGAGGTGCTTTCCCTGTGTGTAACGGGAATTCCGGCATATGCAGGCACTGAGATCGCGGAGGTGATTCCGGGCACTATTTCGAATTCGATGCCTTCCTGCACAAGGGCTTCGGCCTCCTCTCCGCCTCTCCCGAAAACGTAGGGGTCTCCACCTTTCAGCCGGACAACCATCTTTCCTTCTTTTGCCTTTTGCACAATCGCTTCATTGATTTTGTTCTGGGTGAGGGTGTGCTTTCCGGCAAATTTTCCTGCATCGATTTTTTCCGCATTTTCCGGCATCGAACTCAGGATAGCTTTTCCCGGGAGCTGGTCATAGATAATGACTTCAGCCGTGTCGATTAAGCGGCGGGCTTTCAGGGTGAGGAGTTCAGGGTCCCCCGGACCCGAACCCACGAGATAAACTTTTCCGTAATTTTCTGCCATGTGACTATGATTCCTTTATCTTCCTTTGTTGCTTAGAAAAAAATCCGTTGAATCTGCAGCCTCTTTTGCAGAATCAGGGTTTTGTTAGAAACGTATGTTTTACAGCTTGTATGGTTTCTAGGGTTTAAAGAGCTTTTATAATAAATAGTATACCGTCTTCACAGTTTTTATATCATGTGATTTATATACTACGGAACTTATCTCTATTCGCCTGCAGTGCCCGGGTAAGAAATGGCCCCAAAATGGGCTCTGTCCGGGCACGGGACAGAGGCAATCCATAAATACTCCTGACAATATTAAGTGAATCCATCATGCTTCGCGTAACATTTCTCGGCACAGGAGGGTCTCTCCCGACCCGCAACAGGAACCCTTCCGCGGTGATGGTCAACCGGGAAGGGGAGCTCATCCTTTTTGACTGCGGGGAAGGCACCCAGCAGCAGATGATGCGGGCAAAGACAGGAATGATGAGCCTGTCCTCTATTTTCATTAGCCATTTCCATGCTGACCACTTCCTGGGGATCCCGGGCCTCATCCAGACCATGTCCTTCATGGGCAGGAAAGAGCCCCTGGTCATCTACGGCCCGAAGCATATGCAGGAGTTCACGGAACTTTTCCGGGCTCTCGGCTACTTTAACCTGAAGTATGAAATACGGGGAGTTGAGCTGAAGCCCGGGGATGTCGTTGAGGGAGACGGATATGTTATCCGGGCCCTGAAAACCGAGCACAGCGTGCCGAGCCTTGGATATGCCCTTGTCGAGAACATGCGCCCCGGCCGTTTCAACCGGGAGAGGGCTATCGAACTTGGAGTGCCACCTGGTCCTCTTTTTGCAAAGCTTCACAGGGGAGAACCCGTTGAAGTGGAAGGAAAAGTTGTAAGGCCCGAAGAAGTGGTGGGCGAACCCAGGCCTGGCAGGACTATCATTTATACCGGGGACACCAGGCCCTGCGAAGCCGTGCTCGAAGCCAGCAGAAATGCCGACCTCCTGATCCACGACGGGAGCTTTGCCGACGAGATGGCCGACTGGGCCGAAGAGTCCATGCATTCCACAGCAGGGGAAGTTGCAACCCTGGCAAAAGAAGCCGGAGTCAGGCAACTCGTCCTGACTCATATCAGTTCCCGCTACTCCGACGATGTGGAGCCCATAATTAATGATTCGAAAAAGATATTCGAAAACGTCATCGTGGCAGAAGACCTGATGGAACTTGAAATCCCTTTCAGGCAGGAATAAACATTTGCTATTTTGCATTTTAACGAAGGTCTGCTGCCTG
>Ga0272442_10002716_pt1 | contig 25364 bp, 21 predicted proteins | sample SSMForm2O_FD_200262 | JGI IMG/M metagenome (GOLD analysis project Ga0272442, IMG submission 200262) | Marine sediment archaeal communities from Little Sippewissett salt marsh, Falmouth, MA, United States - SSM-Form-2O | ecosystem: Environmental > Aquatic > Marine > Wetlands > Sediment ... | reverse complement strand
TCACTGTCACTGAACTCACCTGTCCAGATCATTCCTTTTTCCAAAACAGTTTCTTTTATATCACTTATATTCTTTCTTAGATCAGATTCTTTTGAAACCCAGGATTCCCAATTTTTGCCAATAACGTCTTCTTTTTTTAATTCATATATCTCAAGCAGTTTCGGATTAACATATTTAACAATTCCTTTAACATCCAAAATACCAATGGAATTTGGACTCTGTTCCATAACTATTGATAAAATATTCAATTGTTCGTTGGAATTCCATGTGTCCGTTACATCTTTTACACTACCAGTTATTCCAACTACTATCCCATTTTCATCTTTGATTGGAGACTCATTTATTTTTACAATTATTTTTTTTCCATCTTTTCTTATGGCTTCAAGAAAATAATTGTCTTGCTTTTCTCCAGTTTCAATAGCTTTATTTGTTTTTTTAAGTCCAATTTCGTTCATTGGATTATCTGTTATAATTGATGTCCATTTTATCATCATTTCCTCAGGCGAATAGCCAAATACTTTCTCGCATTGGGGACTTACATAACTTAGATTTTGGTTTTTATCATGAATGTAATAAACCTCATCAGAATGTTTAATTATATTGTGAAGTCTCTGTTCTGAAATTTTTCGTTTTATTATCACTGAGAGATGTCCTGATATTGCTTCAAAAGTTTTTAATTCATTTCCATCAAAATCAGAACTACGTGAAATATCAATTAAACCTAACAATTCGTTATTAAAGATTAGCGGAACACACATAACTGATTTTATATTAATTATTTTAAAGATTTTAGGAATTAGTTTTTTTATTATTTTATTGGATGTAAACTCACAGGCGAGAGTGGAAATTATTTTCTGGTCATTGATAATACAAGGTTTACGGATCTCAACTAACTTAGAATAATAACTATTTTCTATTAATGGTATTTTTATTGATGGAATATTTTCGCCAATTAGTTTTTCAATCTGTTTTTTATGTGATTTTTTTATATTTAAGTTTTTAAGATTTAAAAATTTTTTATCTTCACTTAATAAATAGATAGATGCACCATTACTGGAAAAAAGTTTTGCTGTTTTTTCAGTTATTATCCTTATTATTTCCTCTAAGGATGCCCCATGATTTGCATGATAATTTATTGAATTTATTAATTCAAGTTGTGAATATATTTTTTCATTTGAATTATTGATATTTTCATTTTCAATGTAAACTTGGGAATCCAAATTATTATCAATTGAATCGTGATAATTAATTTTTTCTACAGATTTTAATCCTATAAAATTAGTATTTGTCTGTCCCTTTAACAAGCCTAACTTTTCTTGATTTCTAAGTTCTTTTACAATATCAGGTTCCTTTCTCATAAGAACCATCTCCTAAAAATCTTTAAGAATTATATTTTTTAATCTACTACAAATAGAAATTAATTTGTGCATTATTTTCCCATCCAATTAAGTAATTAGCTATTTGTATAATTTAATTATATATAGATATAACGTTTTTTTTGTTTTAATGATGTTCTATTGTAAAAACAATAAAATTATTTGAAAAGTATAGATTTTTTTAAACAAATCACTTATTTTTTTATATTTTACATTAATTTTTACACGCAATAAGTATTTTTACTACATATTTGATGTATATATGTTGGAGGAACATAGGTATGTATGATATAATTGTTGTTGGTGCAGGACCCGCCGGGTCTACAGCAGCAAAATGTCTATCTGAGGAAGGTTTTAATGTGCTCTTATTGGATAAAGATAAATTTCCAAGAGACAAGCCATGTGGTGGGGGTATACCAAGTAGAGTTTTCAAAGATTTTCCATATATAGTAGATAATCAACTTATAGAATCATATTCATATTGTGGAAAACTTTGCTCTTCAAACATAAATGACTTTACAGAATATCACAGATCAAAACCGATTGTTGGAATGGTTCTAAGAAAACATTTTGATAATGGATTATTAAAATTAGCTGAAAAAAGTGGTGTTGTTGTAAAGGACGGAATAAAGGTAGTTAATTTTAATATCTCAAATGGTAAAGCAAGGGTAATTTTAGAAAATGGGGAATGTTTTGAATCTCAAATAATAATTGGGGCAGATGGTGTCTGGAGCACAATAGCCAAGAAATCAGGTTTAGCAAAAAAAAGGAGAGATATTGGTCTTTGCATTCTCCAAGAATTTCCCATGAAATCTGAGACTCTAGATAGATATTATGGTGAAGAAAGGTTTTGTTATATTCATCTCAGATTTAATGGAGTTGCAGGTTATGGATGGGTATTTCCGAAAAAGGAGCATATAAACATAGGCATAAGCGAATACAGACAAACTTCTCCAAATCCAAATGTAAAACATAATCTTAAACAAATTTTCTTTAATTACATTGATACATTAAAACAAAATAAGATAATTCCACACAATCTTAAAGTAGATAATGTAACTGGTGGTGCAGTGCCTATAAACCCCTTGGAAAAAACCTATTCTGATAGGCTTTTACTTTGTGGAGATGCCGGTGGATTTATTAATCCGCTTAGTGGAGAAGGTATATATTATGCAATGAAATCTGGTAAGATAGCAGCAAAAGCAACAGCTGCTTCCCTGGAAGATGGTAAAACTGATGAAAAAACTCTATCAACGTATCAAAGAATGTGGAAAAATGACTTTGGAAAAGACATTCAGATACTATCAAATTACACCAAAAATTGGAATAAAAGTAAAAATAGCTTAATTAAATTTACAAAGAATGATAGAAAACTTGCAGATATGGCATTAAGTATCTTTCAAGGGGATAGGAGTTTTTATGAATATAAATGGAAAATAATGACTAGAGCTCTATATGTATACTTCAGGGATTTTATAAGACATAGAATCTAGATATATTTCTTAAAATTATTTTTATATTTGACCTTTCCTAACATTTAAAATAAAACCTGTAGTCAAGATCTGTTATTTCTCCCATATATCGATCCCATTCATTGGTCTTTTTCTCAATAAAAAGATTTGCAGCATCAATTCCAATGTCTTCTATTAGAACTTTATCATTTTAAAACTCCTCAAGAGCTTCCATTAGATTGGTTGGCAATTTTTGATATTTTCCCTCTTTATTTCCTCATCTATCATTTTGTAGATGTTTCTTGATACAGGTTCACAAGATATCTTTTTCTTTAGACCATCTAGGCCTGCATAAATATGTGCTGCAAAGAGCAAATAGGGATTTGCCATCGGATCAGCATTTCGGACCTCAATATCTACTTTTTTTTGCTGGAATTCTAATCAAACTGCTTCTGGTGTATCTGTCCCAAACAATATAGATCGGTGCTTCAAAATGTGTTATTAGTCTTTTGTAAAAGTTTAGAGTTGGTTTTGCAATTGCGGCAATAGCCCTTGAATGGTCAATGATTCCACCGATAAATTAAAGAGGTCTATTTATCAAAAAAGGTTGACTATAGAAAACATTATATAAATATTACATATAATAATTATAGGCGTGTTAATCATTTAAAATGATTTTAACATTGGGGGTAACAAATGAAGAATAATTCTTTTCAAAAGCCAATGATATTAGGAATTTTAATTGTATTGTTGATATCTACATGCGTATCTGCTTATGGTTTGAAGATCAACCAAATAAATATTGTTGAAAAAACAAGCCTTGAGCCTCAAACAAAATACATTGAGTTAGATTTGTCATTTTCAAATCCTGAGCTTGAAAAATATGGTAATTACTGGATTGTAAGAGTCAAAGAGACCAATCATAATAGATGGGTGCTTTTTGATCTTAATCCAGGAAAACCAGTTTTACCTGTAAACATTTCAAATTATGAATTAATGTTTGGGTCAAAGATTGTTGATATATCATATGAGCATTCTGACCCTGAAATTATCACTCTTCCTGACCCGATTGCATATTGTAAGGCAACGCAAGATACCATAAAAGGGGCAATCGAAATACCAATTGATAAAAACATTTATGAGAGTTCAGATCCTTATCCAGAGGATTGGTTAACGTATCACACAGCAGGTGGTCTTTTACATGAAAAGTACCAGACATTTTTTGTTCTTAGAGTGTATCCAACAAGATATTATCCAACAGACAATCAGATACAATATATATCTGAGATCTCAATCAATATCAGTTACATTGAACCAGATGAGCCTTTAATTAAAGATAATGACGTATATGATCTTTTAGTTATTGCCCCAAGAGAGTTCAACAACTATCTAAAACCATTAATAAGCCACAAAGAAAAATATGGTATGAAAACCAAGGTTGCATCAACTGAATTCATATATCAATATATGACTGAAGGTCGTGACAAGGCAGAAAAAATAAAATACTATATAAAGCAGGAGATAGAGGATTCTGGTATAAAATACGTTCTTCTATTCGGTGGAAGGCAGGGCCAAAGCTGGAACTGGTATGTGCCAGTTAGATACAGCCATGTTGTCCCTCCAGATGAACAGGAATATGCTGAAAAGAATTTTGTTAGCGATCTTTACTTCTCTGACATATATGATGGAGATGGAGATTTTTCCAGTTGGGATTCAGATAATGATAACATATTTTCTGTATGGAACTCAACAACAAAGGATGAAATGGACTTGTATCCAGATGTTTATGTTGGAAGACTTGCCTGCAGATACAAGTTTGAAGTAAGGGTTATGGTAAATAAAATCATAAATTATGAAAGTTCAAATGTCGGTTCAAAGAATTGGTTTAAAAACCTAATACTTGTTGCTGGTGACTCTTACAATGACACAGCTAATTATAATGAAGGAGAACTCATTTCCGAGAAAGCTATCGAATTAATGCCAGGTTATGAACCTGTGAAAATATATGCACGACAAGGCGAGGATATTACAGGGAGAAGAGTTAATCGAGAAATGAGAAACGGTGCAGGTTTTGCCTATTTCTGCGGTCATGGTAGTTCTGGGTCTTGGAGCACTCATTTTCCTCCTGATGGCAAGAATTGGACAGATGGTTATAATATTGAAGATATGGTTTTCTTAAGGAACAAGGAAAAGCTGCCTATAGTGGTTGTTGGTGGATGTCATAATGGTCAATTTGATGTGACAATCCGTAATATTTTTGTTCCAAATGCTGCTTTTTATAGCTGGTTGCCTAGATGTTGGGGTTGGTGGCTCACAACAAAGTTCGGAGGCGGGGCCATTGCAACCATTGCCAACACTGGCCTTGGGACGCATGGTGATGGGGATTTGGATAACAACTCAGTTCCAGATTATCTAGAGATACTTGACGGTTGGTTGGAACTGAAATTCTTGGAACTATCGGGAACTTACAATGATGATTTTCTTGGTGATAATATTGGTGAGACATTTATTGGATATTTCAACAGGTTTTATGGCGATAATGCAAAAATGGACGTTAAAATGGTTCAACAATGGCAGCTTTTTGGTGATCCAAGTCTAAAAATAGGTGGATATTAGAAAATAAAAAAAGAAAAAAAGGAAGAAGTAAAGAAAAATTGTTTATTCTTACTTCTTTTTTAAATACGGAAGACCAGTTCTCTTGTTTATTCCAACAGAATAATTATCTGGTTTATCACAAGGAGTACCACTCTTTGGTGTTCTCTTACTAAAGAAGTAAATTCTTTGGTTTCTTCCGCCTTTAAGTTTTACATCTCGACAATATAAAGTCCATCCTTCATGAGTAAAGGCCATTATATATACCTCCGTAACAGGAATAGATATCTTTAGATTTAAATGTTTCCTTATTTCCTTCTATAAAAAATAACATGTATTTGGTTAATAAAATTACTAATATGGGTTTTTTATGTAGATAACTATTTATAGGTAATACTATTCCGGCATTGATTTAAGGGATATTATGATAAATGCTTACATCTTAGTTCATGTAAGGACCGGGTCTACAGACCGTGCAATAGAAGAAATGAGAAAAATTGAAAATATTAGAAAAATATCAATTATTGCTGGCGATTTTGATGTTGTGATTAGAGTTGAGGTTAAAAGTCTGGATAAACTCTTGAAGGTTACAAATAAAATACAATTAATAAAAGGGGTATTAAAAACCACCACCCATGTAATTGAGAAAGAAATTGTACTATGAGAATAAGAAAGAAGTACCTGTTTTATTTTCTTGCATTTAGTTCTTCGATTATCGCTGCTTTAATTTCAGGCATAGATGCTATACTAAATCTTTATATTGAGAGTCCATTGGTCCTTGGTCTATCAATTTTTATTATGGGTGTTTTCATATCATTCTTATTTTCGTTGATTTTATCCATTAATTACAAGGGAAAGAGTATAGGAGCACGGACAGTAGATCCTACATTTAAAGGGATTAGACTGATAAAAAAACAGGAGATTAAATATCAGTTACTATCTGGTGCTGGAAATGCAATATTAACTATCGGCTATTTTGCTCTTCTAGCAATTATCAGGGATCCATCCATTGTTCTACCTTTTTCCCAGGTTGTTATTCTATATCTTGTTATAATTGAATCTTTATCTGAAAAGGATACACCAACATTAGTGGAGATTCAATCCTCAATAATTGTCACATTTGGGGCGATTCTTGGTTCTATCAGCTTATCTGGAGATTTAAGCCTCGAGGCTTTGGCAATAGTCTTTTTGGTGATTAATCCAGGATGGGTACTATTATCTATTTATCAAAGAAAATTGAAAATAATGAAAATTAATGGCAGTTCAAATGATGCAATTAACATCCGTTTGTGGAATGTTATTGTTGCATGCCTCTTCACATCATTTTTTGTTATGATATATGATTTTTTACAAGGAACCAATCTACTGATTGAGTCATTTTTCGCTACATTTGAATACTTTGGCTGGATTGCATTAATTGCCTTTGGTGTATTTTTCTCATTTATCTTTTATATACGAGCCCTTGGTATTGGTAAGGCAAGTGTTACCCAGGCTGTCAAAGCCTCTATAATCATTTTTTCAATCCCGGTTTCAATAATACTTTCCTATTTTGGATTCATTGATCCAATATTTACAGATCCTGTGCTAATATTAATCAAATTAATGGGTATTGTCCTTATGCTGTTAGGTATACTATCTTTTGCTTTAACCCTTACAAAGGCATATGTCTTTATTAAAATGAAATCCGGTTATCCGATAGAGGAAACAATGAAACAACTATGGGATATTAAAGGTGTAAACAGGGTTTGTGCTGTGGCAGGTGATTATGATTTTATTATTAAAATCCGAACTAGAACTTTGGTGAAGGGTTATGAGAGAATACTCAGAAAAATTGAAACAATAGAAGCAATAAAAGAATATAAATGGCAATCTGTTCTTAAAGAATGGGAAGACATTTAGTTTAAATTAACAAATGTTAAAAAACATATAAATAATTCTTATACATATCTGATTCACACATATGTGTGGTATTGTTGGAGTTATTGGTAATAAATCTGTATCTCGTTTTATATATCATAGTTTGTTTTCTGTTCAACATCGTGGTCAATCTTCAGCTGGCATGATAATGTATGATGGTAACATACATGTTACAAAGGATGCAGGACTTGTAAGGGAAGTGTTTTATGAGGACAGTAAAATCGATGTTCCCGGTTTAATGGGCCTTGGTCACACCAGGTACTCAACTGCAGGAATGGATGATATCAAATCATTAAAAAGAAATGCACAGCCCGAGTATATTATAAATCCTTTTATTACAGCAGTTCAAAATGGTAATATCTATAACTGCTCTGAACTCTTAAAAAAGGCCACTAGACAACCAAGAAATGAATGTGATATACAATGCCTTATCTTACCAATGGCAGATATGCTTTATAAAAAAGAAATAAATGTTGATTTAATCTTTGAATCTTGTAAAAATTTAATGAATAAATTGAAAGGAAGTTATTCGGCTATTTATATCGCAGACTCTGGTGAAAATCCTTTTTTGTTTGCTATTACTGACCCCTATAAGGTTCGACCGCTTGTACTTGGGAAGTATAAAAACACATATTGTATCACCTCAGAAACCCGTGTTTTTAAGAAAATAAACTTTGAGTATGTAAAGGATATACCTGGCGGATCTGTGATAATAATTGATACAAAAGGAAAAATATATGAAAAACAATTAATCAAAAAACAAGAAAAACCCTGCATGTTTGAATTTGTCTATTTTGCAAAGCCAGATTCTCGTATCTTAGGCAGGTCGGTTCATGACTGTCGTTTTCAGATTGGCAAGATTTTGGCTAGAGATTATCCCGTAGATGCAGATGTCGTGGTTCCGGTTCCAGAATCTGGTAGACATTATGCAACTGGATATTCAATGGAATCAGGCATACCAATTGATGAGGGCATTATGAAGGACAAGGATGAGAGGTCATTTATACAGCAGACCCAGGAAAGCAGAGACAAGGTTGTTGAAGAGGGACTTTCATATCTGCACTCTGTCTTGCAAGATAAGAAGGTTGTTTTGATTGATGACTCTATAGTCCGTGGAACAAACATTAGAAAATTAATCAATGGAATGAAGAAGGTTGGAGCAAAAGAGATACATGTCAGGATCGGCTGTCCTGCACTTATAGCACCTTGTTATCTTGGAATCGATATGCGAAGTAAAAGAGAGTTTATCGCTCGTGATAAAGACGGTGGAATAAAGAGCTGGGATCAAATATCAGAGGAGATAGGGGCAGATTCCCTTGCTTATACCAGTATTAAAGGTTTGAAAGAGGCTATTGGATTCGATGTTTGCCGAGGATGCATTGATTTTCCAAATGGATATCCTGAAGAGATGAGGAAAGATGTAATGGAACTTTTCAAGAGAGATAAAAAAGGCGTTAGAGCCTATGAACAATAACTTTTTTTAAAATGATTGAAATTACGACTGGGACCATTGAAGAAAGGATAATTAAACTGCTTAAAAAAAAGTATCCGATCACTATATATGATGTTAAAAAGGAATTAAATCTATCAGAAACAGTTGTGTATAGACAATTACAGAAGATGCAGACCAAGGGTTATTTGGTACTCGAGCCTCTATCAAACAAGACATATATAAGACTGCTAAGACATGATTTTAGATTTGTTGGAAAAAAACGTCAAAGAAAGTTTATAAAACATTCCACTGGAAAAAAACCTCAACAGCCAGATGAATATGATGGAATTATGTATTCTTAAGTGTTGTTTTCAACTATATTGACCCATACTATGTTAATCTCTTGAGGGATCTTGTTTTTTGGCTTTTTTTTCTTTTTCTTGTTCATTTAGTAACGTCCTAATAAATAGTTCTGTAATTTTTAGTACTTAAATATTATGGATATATTCAACCTATGACCTGAATGACCTGTTTATTTACTATCAAAAACTCCTTTAATTCTGCATTTTCCTTTAGTTGTTTTAATAGGTCATAATCTAAAACATGCTCATATGTAGAAATAACCCTGCTTCCACTTGGCGACCAACTTGCAATCTCAATGTTTTTCAAATCAAAGTTTTTCACACTACCTAATATTGAAAATGATTCAGCTCTTATCTTAAAATCACAGTTGATGCATTCAATGACAGTGTCATAAGGCACATAGGGATTATCAGTGTCCTGAATCGGATCTACTTGGACAATTATCATTTTGTTGCCGCATTGAGGACATTTTAACTTTTGATCACTAGATTGATCCCATATCTCAGATAATATATCCATATCCCTTTTACTATATTTTACCTTCACGCAAATCCATCCTATATTATATGCAAACTTCTTACATAAATACTTTTTCTAAAAAAACATAAAAATTCAATGAAAATACACCTATTAACAAATATTGTGGACAATTTGAGAGATATAATGGAGATAAAAATATGAAGTTGTTAACATTTCTAACAGATTTCGGGTCAAAAAGTGGTTATGTTTCACAAATGAAAGGAGTTGCAATGTCGATAACAGATGCAAGAATCGTGGATATATCCCATGACATATCCCAATATAATATTCGTGAAGGAGCTTTTGTTCTCAGAACTTCTGTACCATATTTTCCACTAGGTACTGTTCATGTTGCTGTAGTTGACCCCGGTGTAGGAACAAATAGACGTGGTATTGTGGTCACAACAAGAAGTCAGATACTTGTTGGTCCCGACAATGGACTTTTGATCCCAGCTGCAAGATACCTAGGAGATTTTGTGGTTTATGAGATAAAGAACCAAGAATTAATGTTAAAAAATGTTTCAAATACCTTTCATGGAAGGGATATATTTACCCCTGTAGCATCAAAAATACTTAACGGAATCTCTTTTGAACAGATTGGACCGATTATATATGATTTTGTTGATTTGGATTTTGGCGTTTCTGAGATAAATGCTCAGTCAGCAGTTGGAAAGATAATCTACATTGACAATTTTGGAAATATTGTGACAAACATAGATGGCAATAAATTGAAACAAATAATAGGATTCAATAGAGATATTACAGTAATTATTGAAAAAAAACAGTTTAAAATCCCATTTGTTCAGACCTACAATTTTGCAAAACAAAAAGACCTTTTAGCAACAGTTGGAAGCAGTAGATTATTTGAAATTGCTCAAAATCAAGGAGATGTTGCAAAAATGTTAAAGGTAAACCATGATGATGAAATAAAAGTCCTATTTTGATTAAAACTTGATAATTGCATCAAGTAAACCATGAGCATAATTTATGCATCCGAAGGCAGTAAAAAAATCCTGCTTTTCTAGATAATATTTTGAATCCTCATAATATTGTTTGGCAAGTTGGACAACAGATTCCTGTTTTTCATTTAGTTTTAATTTTTCTAGTTTAGTTATATTTTCTTGAAACATCACTATATCTTTTTCTATTCTGGTTTTTTCGTCCATGAAAATTTCCATTTGTAATATAAATATTATTGGAAAAAGGATATATTGATATTTAATGTTTTATAAAACTCATTGTGTAGCGATTATTTGAAAAAAGAAGAGAAAAAAGGATTTTTATTTAGTTAAGGAATCTTCTCAGTCTGATAAACCTGAACATCATAAATCCTTTTGCATTGACCTCAATTGTATCATCTATTTCGTCTGACTCAACTGTCAATTTAACCTCAACAGGCCAAAAACAGAATTTTGGAAGTTCCTTGATTGTCACTTCGTTTCCAATACCAAGTGAAGAAATTGTCTCTTGTTTGTTCAGAAGCTCTCTTTTAATGATGCCTCTTCTTGTTATTGTTATAGTCCATGTTATGTTTTTAACATCTGCTTCTCCAGTGTTTTCAATTGTGAAACTTATTCCGCGCTGGAAACCAAGTTTAAGTCTTGCGTCCAAGGATTTTTCCTTTTCCTCAATAGTTACTTCAATCGGATAATACGAAGGTGGGCTTGTCTCATTGTGAGGAAAATCTTTTAATTGTGCCGATACTTGATATACACCTTCTGTTTCCCAGATGTGTGTTTGTTCAACGGCATCACCAGATCCGACCGGACCGATCCAATCTGTCTGCGTGTCATCTCCCCATTTGAATCTGTAGAAAATATCATCCCCATCTGGATCTTCTCCAATTGCCCGGAATGTTAATTCCTGGCCTGGTTCACCAAATGTATCTCCCTTTATATCTGGACGGCATGGTGGTGTATTCTTGAGTACAAATATTCCTGCAGTATCGGTATCGACATATGGTTCTTCAAGCTCATATGCATTTACAATAGCAGTGTTAATACCAGAATCGCCACAACTATCATCAATTACTTTTGCCTCGAACTCAATTTTTAATAGTTCTCCGTCTTCCAATGGATCAGAAATATTCCACCATATTGTCTTTTTATCCTCAGAAAATTCCGTTGCTTCAGGGTTCCCAGAACCCTCAATAAACTCAAGAGCACAGGGCAGCTGGTCGACAACACTGATGTTTGTTAGATTATCATTTCCATAATATGTTAATTCTATCTTGAAAGTCACATCTTCGTCCAAATAGACATCGATAAGTTCCACCCATTCTTCTGAATCTATGTTCCAAACCCATTTATCAAAGGTTGGTGGTGGCGCAGTAGTATTTACAAATGCATTATCACTATCTGTTAGATGAATAGGGTCTGGAGCTTGTGAGCAGTTCCACATGTCAACAAAAGCCCAGTTTTCCACAAGGCCACAATATTCAACAACTGTTGAACTGAATTTGATTGTAACAGTCTCCCCCTGAAATAGATTAAATTCTTTTTCTGTCCAGTTATAAATAACATGATTTCCAATTACTGTAATCTCAGGGTCCTCAAAATCCTCACTTGGATATTCAAATAGTTCACTGCCGACATCATATTCAAGACCACAATGATGTAGATAATCCTCAACAACCATGAATTTTATTAATTCAATCTCTTCATGCCAGCTGAATGTTACATCAATTTTAAAATCAACAACCTGGCCCTTTATAACAGATTCCAATACCTCAACCCATTCTTGGCTATCTGGGTCATAAACATATTTATCAAATTCAAGATATGGCGGAGCCTCAACGTTCACTGTTGCACAATCATCTCCATATAAATCGACATGACAACAAATCTCAAAACCAGAAACTTCAACAAAGTTTACATGCTCACCATATTCATCAACTGAAGCAGTGAATTCTATCGAGATGCTTTCATTGACTCCTAAAATTATCTCATAGTCTGCAGAAAGGTTCCAATATACCTTATTGTTATCAATCCAACTCTCTTCATAAGGTGAACTTGAACCATAAATTAAATCATCAGGTAATGTATCAACGACTTCAATGTCAGTTAGATATTCTCCATCTGGGCATGTTTGCCTATATGTGATGGTGATTCTGAATGTTACAGTTTCATCTTTTTCTGCTTCATAATAGTCTACCCAATCTTCAATACCAGGGTCCCATATTTCTTTTATTACTTCTATTCCATTTACTGGACTTGGTGATAACGGATTAGATTTTGTTTTGAATGCACTTACAGGATAGAAAATAGAGCTTATTATCAATAGCGTTAGTACTAAACTAATTTTAATCTTATTATTCATTTATTTCCCCCAATCGATTATTCATGTTCTATTGGTTCTTTATATTTATATAAATTATAGTATATAAATATTATCTTTTAATTTTATTTTTGTTTATTTCATATATTGCATATATTGATTGATATTTTAATTTAACGTATTAGTAAATATAATACATTAAAAATTAAAAATCACGCATAATAATATAGTTCGAAGTTATTTTAAAAATTATATCTTGGAATTTTCTATACCGGAAATTGTCCACCCAATAATATTGACACTGCAACACATAGAAAGGCAGTTACTATACCGACTAATAACATCTGGACTCCGTATTTTATCAAACTTTCATCACTTATTTTTGCTAGATATATACCTAACAATGCTAGGACTATCAATGTCAAAGCGATTGATGAATAAAATGCAATCTCAGTAGCAATAATTTTAAAGTTTGAAAGAAAAAAGGGTGAAATAACAAACATCGCAGCTATCGCAGGTGAAACCCCATCAACAACAGCTGCAAGAATAGTGGCAAATCTGTGAGATTTACCATGTAAACCATTTTTCATATCGCTAAGCATAGCTTTTTCTAAATCTTTTAATCTTTTTGTACGTTCGGCCTTTTCAGTCATGTATGCTCCACTCATCCCAGATGTTCCCATTGCTATAGAGCCTGCAATTCCGGCACTAATAATATAAATCGGTTGAAGAACTCCAGATACATAGGCGCCAATTACAACTCCTAACATGGTTAGCGCACCATCAAAAGCATTCATTACAAAATACCGTCGGGTTATAGGACCAACATTTGATATATCGCGATACTGTTTCCATCTTTTCAATGTTTTTTTTGTTATCATTTATTATTCACTTGTGAAACAATAATGTAAATGGCAAAAGAAAGATTAATAACTTTTGATGGTTTTTTTTTTGATAATTTTATCGTTTTCTTTCCGACAAAACATTTTATCGTTTTTTAAGCGACAAAATGGAAAAGTATATAAATAAACAAATCCACATAATTATTAAAATAATTAAATAAAAATGGTGCAAAAATAATGATTAGATCTAGGTCTATCAGAGAAAAAAACATAGAAACAATAGTGAATGATCTATTGAGATCAAGGGCTAGATCTAAGATTTATATTTTCCTTTTAAGAAAGAATGGAGCAAAAACTGAGGATATAATCAAGGGAACAAAACTGCACCCAAGTACTGTTAGGGAAACTTTATCAAAAATGTATGAACAAAAACAGATTCTTAGAAAAAAGGAGAAAAATGACAGTATAGGAAAAAACCCGTACATCTACTATCCAATTCCTCCTATTCAACTTCTTAAAATCCATGCAAAAGATATTGAAGATAAATTAAACAGAATCGCAAATCTAGGAAACAAAAATAAATTGGGCGGATTAAAAACAGTTAAAATAAAAATCAATGAGGGGGTAAAAAATTTATGATTATTAAACCATTGGCAAAAGTTTTGGCGACTCGTCCAAAAATGGTTCTGATAATCTTTACGATTTTCACAGCTCTTATTGCAGTAAATGCAACAAAGATTTACATGGAATCAAATTACACATCATACTTACCTCAAGATGATCCAACAATAGAATTGTGGACCCAAATTAATGAGGAATTCCAAATCGGTCAAACGATAATTATCATCATCGATCAAACAGATAGGGTCTATGATATTAGAGATTATAAGGTTTTAACAGAGATGGATGAGATATATCTTAATCTATTTGAAAAACCTCTAAAAAATGGAAAAGATACTGGTATTTTATCCATCACGAGCCTTGCTGAATTAATAAAAAGAGAGAATGCAAAGCCGATTTCACAGGGTGGAAATGCTAGGAGGGAAATTCCATTTGATACTAATAAAATATATGAGTATATGGAAAGGTTAACCATCAGCAGTATGAAAGGGACGCTCTACACTGATACATTTGATGTTTCTGTGATAATAATTCAACTGAATAAGGATGCAGATTTCAATAGTATTTTATCTAAAACAGAAAATGCGATTGCCAATAGAGGTACAAACTATGCAAATATGACCTTAACTGGGACTATAGCTATGCAGAAAGCAATTCAGAAGGAAAGCATGAACAATTTCATAATGATATTTCCTATTGCTATAGTTCTTGTATCCGTTGTTCTATTTATATTCCACAGAACTGTAAAAGGAATAATTATTGCCTTCATACCCCCTGCATTCGCTCTGGCGTTAACTTTTGGGATTTTAGGAATAATACAACCCCAGTTAACCATTATTTCTGTTGCAATTGTTGCCCTCCTAATAGGACTTGGGGTTGACTACTCTATTCATCTAATGAATAGGCTTGTTGAGGAGAACAATATTGATGATAATGTAAGCAGAATTGAAAAAATACTAAGATCAACAGGTAAGGCTGTTTTACTCTCCACAATAACGACAATAATTGGTTTTGCATCTTTAATGATTTCCAGTATGTCTCCAATTGTGACTTTTGGTTTTGGCTGTGCAATTGGTATTTTCTTTTGTTTTATATCCGCGGTCATTCTTGTACCATGCCTTGTCGTTATCTTGAAATTTGATAACAAAGGCACAATACCTCGATGGACTAAGTTTGCTGATTTCACAATCAAGAATAGCAAAAGAATAATTGTTCTGGCAACATTTTTGGCAGTAATCTCAATATTATTAATTCCTTACGTAAAGACAGATGTAAATTATCTTGATATGGCGCCAAAGGATATTCCTAGGGTCGATGCCATGTTTGAATACTCAAAGAACTTTGGTGGTGGAAGTAATTTCAATGCCATGATAGTTGAAACAGAACCAAATGGCCTTCAGGATCCAGATTTCATCAAAGCTTTAGTTGATATGGAACAAGAGATGAGGGATGTAATTTCGCATCAGTTCCCACATATAGAAGAAAAGAAAATCGAAAAATCGGTTTATTCATTTGCAGATGAGATTATAGAATACATTGAAATAATAAATCGAAGTGCATTTTTGGAAAAGTTAAATGATTTTATTGGAGTGGACAAAATAATATATGATACAATCGCTGATGGAGGAGTAATTGACAAGTACTATTCTAAGACAATAATCCTTGTGGCGATACCAATAGGTAGTTCAATTGAACAAATTGAGAATGTTGTAAATGAAATAAACGAGATTGCCGATAATTCAAAACTTCCACAGAACGGGCGAGTATCAAAATTAACTGGACAAGATGCTGTTGTTGTTGCTGTAAACAACAAACTCAAGGACGAACAGGTCAGATCAATGATTATCGCAATACTTCTTGTTTTATCTGCGCTGATTTTTATTTTTAACTCATCAAAATTTGGTTTTTTAACAATGATACCTGTATTTTTCATATTGATGTGGGAACCAGGTCTTTTAGTGGTAAGTGACATTCCCCTATCTCTGATTACAATCTCGATTGCTGCGATTATGGTTGGAATTGGAATCGACTATGGGGTCCACATTACACATCGCTTCAGGGAAGAGATCTTTAAAGGTGCATCAAGGCAACAGGCTGTAAGAATATCAATTGAACGAACTGGATTATCGCTTGTAGAGGCAGCCTTAACCACAATTGCTTGTGTTGCATCAATATTTTTCATAAATATTCAAGCATTGCATGAGTTTGTGATAGTGATAATACTCATGACGGCTTTTTCGTGTATAGCAGCTACTTTATTGATGCCAGTATTTTACGGAATAGATACAAAAATAAAAAATTAATACGCTTTTCGTCTAAACTATTGCTTCCCTATTAAGAGTTAATATGCCCTGTGTACTACCAACTATTGCTTCATCTACAAGACCAACAAAAAGACCATTTTCAACCACACCAGGAATACCATTTATTTCGACTTCCATTGCAACCGGGTCTTCTATTCTTTCAAACTCACAGTCAAGTATGTAATTTCCATTGTCGGTTATGAATGGTTCCTTGTTCATTATCTCTCTTAATTTTACAGTGCATTTAAAGTCCTCTAAAACCTTTTTCACCGATGTCCAACCGAACTTAACAACCTCAACAGGTAGGTCAAAATCAATGCCCAATGCCTTGACAATTTTAGAATCATCTATTACAATAATCACCCTTTTAGAATTAAAGGCAATAATTTTTTCCCTAGTAAGAGCGCCTCCTCCACCTTTTATTAGATTAAGGTTTGAATCGACCTCATCTGCACCATCAATTGTAAGGTCAATTTCTGGATACTCTTCAAGGGTAGTTAGTGGTATATTTTGTTCTTTGGCAATTCTCTTTGTATGAATTGATGTTGGAATACCCTTGATTTCTAGACCATCTCTTACTAATGTTCCAAGTTTTTTTAAAGCATATTCAACAGTAGAACCACTGCCAAGGCCAACTATCATTCCGTCTTCAATGTAGTCCAGCGCTTTTTCTGCTGCCAATTTTTTTAGTTCTTCTCTTTCCAAATATTCACCAAAACCTGTAATAACAATTAAGTACAAAAATTTATACTTAATATTTTGTTTATGGGCATGAATATTATGCTTTCAGAATGTGAAGAACATGGTTATTACCGTGGGAAAACCTGTCCTAAGTGCGACAAGGAAGGAAAATTCTTGATGAGTGAAAATGAGATGAACTCATTGAGCAGAATAATTGCAGGAACACTCAGACATTTTCCAGAGAAACTAGGAGTGATGATGGACGGCAAGGGATGGGTTGATATCTCAGATTTAATTGATGCAATAGGAACAGGTAGATCAGGCTTCAAATGGCTGCGTTTACGACATATCGAGGCACTTGTGAATACTGATCCACGAGGAAGATATCAGATTGATGGGGGCATGATTAGGGCAACTTATGGTCATACTATAGATGTCAACCTTGATGACCTTCCCAAAGCAGATTTAGATAAGTATTACTATCCGGTCACAGAGGAAGAAGCAGATATTATTCTTGAGGGTGGCCTTCATCCAATTGATAGGAAAAAGGTACACCTAAGCGGCAGTATCAAAAAAGCTGTTGAAGCAGGAAAGGTTAGGACACAGAAACCATTGATATTGGTCATTGATGGTAAAAAAGCAATTAAGGATGGTTTGAAAATATATAAGGCTGGAAAGGATGTCTATATAACTGATATGATAGATGCAAATTATATATCAAAGTTGAAGGAATCAGAGAGTAAGGAAACTGGAGAGAAGGATTAATTAGGACCATTTTTCTATCACGTTTTTATTTTTGGGCTTGTAGCTCAGCTAGGTAGAGCAATCGGCTCTTAACCGATTGGCCTGGGGTTCGAATCCCCACAAGCCCGTCGCTCTCTCTAGAAGGGATTTTGTTCAAGAGCGCCTAAAAATAAGGGGTTTTTAATTTTCACACTGCCCTCACTGAGATTATTTTCAGCTTTAAGGGTGCGATTAATCCAATCAAAAGGAGCTTTTTTATAATAATCCTTAGCATCTTTGATGTAACTCATGGTTGTTTGTATTTGTGTATGCCCAAGCCATTCCTTAACTTCAAAAACATCAAAATGCTTGGTTTGAATTTTAGATTTTATAAATCTGGCAATAGCACAGAAATCTCTAGCAATATAGTATTGATATTCAGGATAAATCTTTTGAATAATTGGTTTTGTTAAAATCATGATTTATATCAGTAAAAAAGTTAAATTTTTTGAAATAAATAATGATTTTTTTTTATAGCATTAGTTACAAAGTAATATCAAATATCCTAAGGATGAACGGGAAACGAGCAAATATGTCAAACAAGAATCTATGATTATGAATTTTGCCTCTGGGAATGTTAACCTGAAATGAGCTCCAATTAGAAAACCCACCAAAATTATCTTTAGCTCTTGAACTAACGATATATGTGCCGCCAGCAATCCAATTATAGGATTTTGTGAATATTGCATTTGAAGGATATGGACCATCCCAAGGATCAATATTTCCGTCTCCCCAATCAATCTCATAATATAGATTATCATCATCTGGATCGACTGCAACAAATGTATATGTGTAGTTTTCACCTGCTTTGCCATTTGAAGGACCGTCAACATCAGGATCGCTCGGACCTTCGTTTATGCGGTATTGAACAATAAACCTAGATAGTTGTCTACCGTTTATCCATTTCCCTCCAGAGAATGTACCTGTAACAGGATCAAAAATCGTGAACTGTAGCTGCTCACCTCCATTTCCCAATGGTCCCTGATTAGTATCATGAACAATGGCAAACTGATATTTTCCATCTGAAAACTTAATTATTCCAATAAGAGCTGCAACATGTCCGCAGGCTCTAATCTCAACACAATTTCCGAGGTTTAACACTTGCATGATTTCATCGATATCGAATGGAGGGCTGTATACTTCTGTGCCTATTCTATAATTATTATCCTTCATGTATTTTTCAAGTTTGTTCCACCATCCGAATGTACAACCATTATCCCAATTTGTGGCAGTTTTCATGGTTTCAATGTTTATATCTGATTCGTCGAGGTTTAGGTCGTATTGATCTCTTATATATCTTAAATTATTACTGATTCCAGCAGGAACACACTCAGATTTGCCCTGTGGTTGATTGAAAATTGAACAAGGTTCGAGCCAAACAGAATCGACTATTGGGCCTCCGACAATTTCATTCAAGGGAAATAATATTGCATTCTCATCTTTTTCTCCTGAGCGCATTAGAACATTTACAGTTTTCACATCCAAATATAGCTCATAATTACTTGGAATTTCTATGATTTCCTCTTGTGTTAGCTTACATGCATACTCCAAATTAGGGACATTCTCCCCATTAGGGACCTGGAGATTAAAATCAATAACAAATTCATTGCTAATTGGTAGAATAGGGAGATTTTCAACAACCCATATTTCATCTATAGCCAAGTTAAAGAATAATATATCCTGAATTGATTCACAAGTTATACTTGCAGTTCCCCAAGATGAATTATATATAATGTAATCGTCCAAATAGAAATCAATTTGACCAATTTCTATTTCATAATTTATTCCCCCAGTTAATCTAAAAGCTAGACTATCTCCAATTGGTTCCCCATTTTCCTTTGCATTATTATCATTATTTGGGGAGCCTGACCAACGAAACCAACAATTGTTTGAACTTGATGTACTCTGAATTGAAATCCAACCATCTGTCATATCTAAACAAGAATTTAGTTCAGTCTCGAAATGATATAAGTCATATCCTGAATACTGGAGTCCTGTTTTAGTATATGTCGGATATAAGTTAGAAAGTTTGTATACTTCGTTTCCTGGCGATGGACTTTCATAAAAGACTATCTCAAATTCCATTTCAACTGGATTGCAGCTAAGCCAGTTATTGCCACTCCAATAAAGACTTAAACCCCACCATTGAATATTGCAGATGTCTTCATTGACATTGGTAAAATCATCTATACAAAGAAATCCTGCATATGAATCACTTGTATAAAAATCCCAATTCTCCTCAGGTAAATATGGACATTGGGAAAATAATGTGTCCCTATTGCATATATTAGATTCAAACACAGATTCAAAGTTTTTGAAAATGTTATCACAGATGATAGCAGAATTATTTGATTCGGGGTTAAAACCAGCGATTACTGAGAGGGGTGAAAAAATTACAGCTAAGCTTATTAAAATCACAAAAATGTCCTTGTACATAGTCTCTCTGCTAGTTTTATTCATTCTTTACCTCCCCAGTCGGTATCTGGTCCTGATATTGTTAATAATTATCTGTAATATAAATCTATCTATTATATATAAATATCAATAATAATTTGTATTTAACTATTACATTTATCTTATTTTCATTAAAATTATGGGAATTATTTTATGGTTGTTTGATTTTTATAAAATTAGTTATTGATAAATTCCAAAAATTTTAAAACAAAAATCATATGAATAAAAATATCTAGAGTTTCTCCAATTATTATTAGTTAGATAGTAACCTCCTTCATTGTAACCGGTGTATACACCTTTTGCCCATTGTAGATATTCATTTTCAGAATTAGAATTTGTTTTTAAAACGATATAATACATCGATCCAGGCTCTGTATCAATATCTGGTATATCAAATTCAATCCATTCCAAATTTTTTGGAATATCTTTCAATGAATAACTTGCACTAGAAAGATCTGATTCTTTTAAGCTTTTTTTAACTGAGAGGGTAATTTCACCGTTTAAATTGTCGTTCTTATCAATCCTTATGATATATAATTGTATTTTTGTGATTTTTTCAACACTTGGAACAAAGGATTGAGCGCCCTGAGTTGATCCATAAATCTTTGTGCTAGGATACCCCCATTTAGATTGCTCAAGGTCCAAATATTCTAAAACTTCAGATATGGTAATAGATTCACTATATGAATCAATTCCGCCATCATTATCAGATATTGTCAACAAAACATCAAAACTGCCAGCCTCACTATATTTATGTTTAGGATTTTGAAGTGTTGAAGTTGTTCCATCCCCAAAATTCCAAAACCATTCCACAATCGTCCCATCCGAATCAAAAGAGGTATCTGAAAAAGTCACCTCATCTTCTACACCTGGCTCGAATGGTGAAAAAATAAAACTTGCATCAGGAGGTACATTAGCAGGAAGAACATTAATTGTTTTAATGATATAATCAATCTGGCTGTAATCATCTATAATGGTCAGAGAAACATCATAATCTCCTGGTAATGTATATCTATGGCTTGGGTTTTTTTCATTTGATGAATTTCCGTCACCAAAATCCCAATCCCACGAGATAGAATTGGATGATTGGTCGCTGAAATAAATAATGTCCTCAACAGATGGTTCAATTGGAGAAAATGAAAAGTCAGCTTTTGCCCCAATCAAAATATTTTTTGTTTTCAAGCTGTTTTCCCCATCATCATCAATTACGGTTAATACGACATCATATGATCCAGCACTTTCAAACAAATGTGAGGGGTTCTGATCAAAGGATGTTTCTCCATCTCCGAAATCCCAACGCCAAGAAATGATATCACCGTCGACATCATTAGATAGATCAGTGAAGGTAACTTCATTGCCATTGATTGAAAAGGTAAAATCGGCTATTGGCTTTCTGCATGAAACTTCGATATCTCTAGATATTGAATCTGTAGAATAACTGCCTGTAACTTTTAGTGTTACCTGATAAATACCATTATCTGAATAGCTATGGACTGGATTTTTAACAGAAGAAACAGTTCCGTCACCAAAATCCCAATACCATTCTAATATCTCAACCCCACTTGATTTATCCAAAAATTGAATATCCTCTAAGACCGATGGAGCTTCTGGTGAATATTCAAAATCTGCAATAATACTATTTTCACCAACATTGATTTCCTTTGATATGGATTTTACCTCTCCAGAGACAGAGTTGATGGTCAAAATTGCATTAAATGATCCTTCTCTATAGTATGTATGAATTGGACTTTTCAGATTTGAAAAATATCCGTCACCAAAATCCCACCACCAAGATGCTATTTCCTTGTTGGAGCTGCCAATAAAGTTTACTATCTGATTTGTATTTATCTCTTTGGGGTTATATTCAAAATCTACTAGTAATAGATTGTCTGAAACGACGTCAACCCATGTTACCTCTTTGTCAATGCCTAAAGCTCCATACTCAATGTTGAAAAAACCTTCATAACCAAAATCTTGACCCCAACTATTTTTACATATCCAATATCCGCCATTTGGTATACTTGGGTCGTCTCTGTATCCTATCAATGTTACTGCATGATTAACTGCACTGACATATCCAGAATATGGATAATAATCATTTTGATCATGGTTGGCAAGACCCCAATCTATAAAATCATCAGTTGCTAAAAAATTTACACCCAAGGGTCCTTTATCAATTAAAGTTTGTTTAACAAGGTCCTTATTCCCTGTTGTAACATAAGTGCCATAATTTTGGATTCTCCATAGGGTTTCTTGCCAATTTTCACACTTTTCAACACAGTCTATGTCATCTGAAGCAAGATAATTAAAGCAATCCTCAGTGACAATGCCATTTACTGAGTTGCCCCAATATGATTCATCCTCTATGTAAAATAATGCAGAATAAACCCATCCGCCATAACATGATCCAGCTAAACCAAGGCAAGATAAAATATATTGTTCAGAAAGATCAATATCCAAATCTGGGTTATTACTGAGAATATTTATCTTTGCTTCCATCATGGCACATGCTGTAAAAGCCCAGCAGCTGCCACAAGCACCTTGATATTTAACTGATGTTGTCCAATCACTTCCTTGATGATTCTGCCAATTAAAATAGTCTGGTAGATCATCTCTAATTAAATCGGAATTTATTGCATCCATAAGATAGGGCCTAATAACTTCTGTTCCTGGTTTTTTAGGCATATCTGTCATAACCGCACAAACTATGTTGGTCTGGAATCTCATTACTCTATCAATTTCGTTTTTTTTACTTTCTACAGAGATATTATTAGTTAAATTTCCTAATACTAGCACAAGAATTATGGCAAATATCACCTTTTTCAAACCTATCTCCTCTAATTGTTGGATTATAATTGATAATATATTATATAAATATAAATATTTTGATTGGATTATTAATATTTTTAAATTTTTTTAATATATTTATTGTGCTAAATACTTTAGGAGTTCAATTCTATTGTGTTATATCAATTTTTAATTTGATAAAAATATAAATATAAAAAAATTTGAGACATTTTTATCTATAGTCAGTATATTATATTGACTTTAATGCTATTTTAAAAATTTTACATTCCCAGATACAATTTAAAGAAAATAGAAATTGTTTTATAATCCAGCCCTTTATCAAGTTTTAGATAGACTTATATTATATTATACTATTCAATATATTAACAATTAAAACGGAGGATTAGTGTGAGGGGTATTGTTGAGAGATTTGGTGAGAGTGCTGGTAAGATTTGGTCTGTTTTGGATGAGCGTGGTTGTTTGTGTAGGGATGATTTGTTGGTTTTGTCTTGTTTGAATGATTTTGATTTTTTTACTGGTTTGGGTTGGTTGGCTTGTGAGGGTAAGCTTTTTGTGGATGGTGATAGTTTTTGTTTGGGTGAGGGTGTAGTTGGTAGTGGTTTTGGTGTTTTTGCTGGTCGTGTTTGGCGTGTTTTGGATGTTTGGGGTGGTGCTGATTTTTTGACGGTTAAGCGTTTGTCTGGTTTGGATGATTTTGAGGTTCATGGTGCTTTGGGTTGGCTTGGTCGTGAGGGTAAGATTGGTGTGGATGATTGTAATAGGTTTGTGTTGTTGTAGGGTTGTTTGTGAGGTGAGTTGGTTTTTTGCGTGTTGCGATGTTGGGTTGGGAGTATCCGCCTTTTAAGGCGGGTGGTTTGGCTACTCATTGTTTTGGTTTGACTCGTAGTTTGGCTGATTTGGGTGTGAGTGTTGATTTTTTTATGCCTAAGACGGGTCATGGTGTGGTGAGTGATCGTCGTAATCTTAGGATTGTTGAGGTGGGTGAGTGTGAGGTTTTTCCGTATGATCGTCCTGATGTGAAGGTGTTGGGTGGTGGTGGTTTTTTTGATCGTGTTGGTTTTTATAATGATTTGTTAGTGGGTTGTGTTTTGAGGTGTGCTGAGGAGTTTGGTGGTTATGATGTGGTGCATTGTCATGATTGGTTGACGATGCGTGCGGGTTTGGTTTTGAAGGAGGTTTTGGGTGTTCCTTTGGTGGTGTCGGTTCATAGTACGGAGTTTGATCGTTGTGGTTGGTTGTTTCCTAATGATTGGTTTGTTGATTTGGAGCGTCGTGGTATGTTGGGTGCTGATGTGGTTATTACGGTGAGTTATTTTACTAAGCGTGTTTTGGTGGAGCGTTATGGTGTTCCGGGTGATCGTGTTGTGGTGGTTCATAATGCGGTGTATCCGGTTGGTGTTGGTCGTAAGTGTGGTATTGTTTTGTTTTTGGGTCGTTTGACGGTTCAGAAGGGTGCTGAGTTTTTTTTGCGTGCTGCTCAGAGGGTTAGTTTGTTGGAGCCTGATGTGCGTTTTGTTGTGGCGGGTAGTGGTGATTTGTTGCCTGTTTTGATTTCTGAGGCTATTGGTTTGGGTATTTCTGATCGTGTGGTTTTTACTGGTCGTTTGTCTGATGAGGAGGTTCGTTATTTGTATGGTGTGAGTAGTGTTTATGTTATGCCTAGTGTGAGTGAGCCTTTTGGTATTACTGCTTTGGAGGCGGTTAGTGCGGGTACTCCGGTGGTGGTTTCTCGTTCTGCGGGTTTTAGTGAGGTTTTTAGTAGTTGTTTGCGTGTTGATTTTTGGGATGTGGAGGAGATGGCTAATAAGATTGTGGGTTTGTTGCGTTATGATGTTTTGCATAGGACGTTGAGTTTGGAGGGTGGTCGTGAGGTGGGTTTGTTTACTTGGGATCGTGTTGCGGGTCGTACTTTGGATGTTTATCGTGGTGTTGTTGGTTTATGAGTA
>Ga0272442_10002715_pt1 | contig 25365 bp, 19 predicted proteins | sample SSMForm2O_FD_200262 | JGI IMG/M metagenome (GOLD analysis project Ga0272442, IMG submission 200262) | Marine sediment archaeal communities from Little Sippewissett salt marsh, Falmouth, MA, United States - SSM-Form-2O | ecosystem: Environmental > Aquatic > Marine > Wetlands > Sediment ... | reverse complement strand
CGGCGTTGCAGCGGTTCTTTACCACGTTATTCGAAGGGGTGTTGATCACGGACTTCTGGGCCGCGTACAACAGCGTCGAGGCCGTCCTGCGGCAGTGTTGTCACGCGCACTTGCTGCGTGAACTGGACAAGACCGACGAGGCCAATGGCTCGGAGGCCTGGCGTGCCTTTAGCAAGACGCTGCGGCGTTTGATCATGGACGCGATCCGTCTGCGTCGTCGGGAGGACTTCACGCCGGATCGGTATGCGCGTCGTATCGACCGGATCGAAACGCGTCTGGCGCACTTACTGGAACAAGCGACGGACGATACGGATGTGAATCGTCTGTTGAAACGTTTGCGTCGTCACCAAGGGGACCTGTTTACCTTCTTGCATCGCATGGACGTGGCGTACGACAACAACTTCGCCGAACGTCAGATTCGTCCGGCGGTGGTCTTACGCAAGAACAGCCAATGCAATCACTCGGACAAAGGGGCGGCGACCCAGGCGGTCATGATGAGCGTCTATCAAACACTGAAACTACGCGGCCTTAATCCGCTGGAGACCCTCGTCGTCGCCATGACCCAATACATGAAAACCGGCCAACTACCGCCACTACCGGACAAAACCGTTGCAAATCAGTGAGTGCTTACTCGCCCCCGTATTTGACCTGTAGAGGTCAGACCATATCCTTGAGGTTCTTCAGTGGTCGAATCTTTACGACGTTGCGTGCCGGCTTGGCCTTGAACACGGTCTCTTCGCCGGTGAAGGGGTTGATTCCCTTGCGTGCCTTGGTGGCGGGCTTTCGAACGACCGTCACCTTCATCAGCCCCGGCACATTGTAGGCGCCCGGACCCCGGCGCCCGAGACTCTTCTTCATCTGTCCAGCCATCGCCTCGAACACAGAGCTGACTTGCTTCTTGGTCAGCCCGGTCTCCTCCGCGATTCCAGATACGACCTCACTTTTGCTCATCGGTTTTGCCGAAGGTTTCACTGCAGTTGCCGTTGCCATGGTACATGGCCTCCATACACTTAAACAAGCCAACACCTACGGACATAAATCCACCGAATCGGCGGCAATGAATCTGAGCATCCATAGACCGTTTCGCCGTGACTGTCAAGCAGGAAAGGGTTAATTCTGCTGGAAAGCATTTCTGTCGGGCTACTCGGGAAGAAATAAGAGAGCGTCCTCGCAAAGGCCGACAAATTGGGCTACACTTCTGGCTACACCTTTGGTCCTTGCGTTCACTCCTGTTCATCGGGCCCTGTATCGGTTGGAGCGGGAGGTCAATGCGTCCACCGTGAAGGTCCAGTGCAACACACCCGGCAGAGGTAGAGACTACCAAAGCAGACGGACACGCGCTTGATGGCTTGCCGATGTTTCTGGCACGCCGCTCTGAAAAAATCTTACAGAATTTCTATTTTGCCATCAACATCTGCCCCCTGAGAAACGCCTTCTCCGGGGTTTCCGCGGCAGGCATCCTTTGTGTGGTGCCCCTGACGACAGCCCCAGTTTGTTTGTCAGACAGGGAGGTCATGGATGCGCGTGGAGAATTGGCCGGAAAACGTGGTTCTGGTGCATCTGCCCCGTGAAATGCAGAAACATGCCGAGTTGCAGACGACCATCGACAGCGTCGGCAAAAGAGGCGATTCTGACGTCGTGGTTGACTTCTCCGAGGTGGATATCGTGGGCTCGCCGACCTTCTCCCGGCTCCTGGAGCTGCGGAGCGTCCTGCGCGAATCCGGGCGCAGGTTGATCCTTTGCCGGGTGTCCGCGGCAACCAGGGGTGTCTTCACGGTTGCCCAGCTTGGTCGCCTGTTCGACTTCGCCGAGGATGAGTCCGCTGCGTTAGCCACTCTACGTGCGCGTCAATAACCCGGTGCAAGCGACCGCTACCGGCTCCCGGGGCAAACGGGAGAGAGGCCTGCACCCGTCTGGTGCAGGCCCCTGCAAGTGCTCGTTCATCAGACCCGTGAACGCTCCTCATATCACCGGCGGATCATCAATCGGAATACGGCGTGGAGACCACGATGTTGTCTATGTAGACCTTGCCCTTGGCTCCGCTGGGTTGAGCACTGTCCGGGTCGCCCGCGCCGATGGTCATGCTCTCGATCTGAGCCAGATCCAGGCCACTCAAATCGCTCATGGGAATAACCCATTGTTCATACTCCAGGACCAGGGTGGCCTCAGGATTTCCTTGGGGAACCCCCTTCTCACTGCCCAGCACATCCTTGAGCACCAAGTAAATGGGCTGCGCGTCATTGTCGGGGGCCCCACAGAAATACAGACACAGACTCTCTGGAGAACCTTTGGTCAGATCCAGGGGCGGGTCGAAGGTGCGGGTGACCTCCGAGAACAGAGCCGTGCTATTGTCATACTCCATCGGCATGGCCTTGTATCCCTGGTATACCACCTCGGTCTCCGGGGCATTCTTATCAACGCCCACCACCGAGCCATTGGTATCGTCATCCACTCCGTCCATCCAGTTGATCCATATGAAATTGACTACATCGTCATAGCTCTCCATGTCATCGATGATGCCCGCCTCTGGGGTCAGGAAACTCCAGACATCCCCAGCGTAGCTACTCGGCGTCTCGGTGTCGTTGACCTCGACGACCTGCCAGTAATAGGTCGTTCCGTAGTCCAGTTCGAGTCCCAGGTTCGCCAGGTCCAGACTGCCGATCGCTGTCGTATCGATGACCGCGCTACCGTCCAGGACTGTATCTGCGTCCTGGCTGAACAGGACCATGTGGCTGTCTGCTTGCCGTCCGCTCGACCACGCCAGCACAACATCCAGGTCATCGGTGACCATCTCGGCGGCGGGTTGGGGATTGCGGGCATAGACAGGAATGGCATAGAACCGCACCTCACTAAGGCCCACGTACGGAGTCTGACCATATCCGCTGGCGATGGTCAGTTTGACATACTTGGCCAAAGTGCCGCCGAAATCGATCATGGTGTTGGGGGCATAACCCGGCAGGCCGGGCGCCTGGGCCAGGGGCTCCACGCCTTCGAGCGCGGTCCACGTCACCCCGTCCAGAGAGGTCTCAATTGTGACGTCCTGGGCGCCGAATTTGAACCAGGGTTCGAGCCCCAGATTGGAGTTCCAAATCCACATTTGCTCCAGCATTTCCGGCCGCGCGAATTCAAACTGGATCCACGCCGGCAGCCCGGCATCAGACATCCACATATCCGTATCCAACGTTGAGTGCAAATCGCCGGTCAGGCCGGAGCCGTCGATGGTCTTCTCCGGGCCGTAGTAGTCGAGATCAAGAGAACTGGAAGCGGTCGCCGTGAGCCCGGTCACCGGACGGGAGACCGGCTCCACCGTGAAGCTCCAGACCTCCCCTTCATGAGCCGCCGACGGCGAACTACCCACTCCGTCTACGCGCCAGTAGTAGGTCTGCCCCAGAGCCAGTTTTCCGGGGCGAAAGGCCGTTCCCTCCAACCCTTGGACGGCCAGCACGCTGGTGTCACCGTTGCTGACAGCATCAAGGCTTTGACCCAGATACACATTGTGCGTGACGACGTTCTGACCCGGTTTCCAACTGAGAAGCGCATTGTTAAACGTCACATCCGTCGCCCCGTCCTCCGGGCTTGGATGGCTCGCTTGCGTTATGGGGGTCGGCGGCACATACTCCCCTTCATAAAAGCGCGCGTTATCGATCCAAATATCCCCGACCTGGTACCCAATCAGCAGAGCAACCTCGCACCCCTCCAACGTGCTGTCAAAGACCGGCGTGGTGACACTGAATTCCTGCCATTCTTCCGTTATCTCGATCTCCACCGGTCCATACCCTGTTCCGTTCCTCTCCGGCTTCACCTTGCAGCGAAAGACACCATGGCTGGACTTCATGAAAGCGGAAAAGGTGTACTTCTTACCGCTCTCAAACACCAGGTCTTTGTCGTTCGGCTTGACCCATCGGTCCCAGTAATTGCCGGGGAGAGTGGCCACAGTTGCATGCAGACAGTAGGCCCCTTCGTACGGAACGTCGGGTACCGCCGCCCCCACCAGGTCCGTGACCACTTCCAGGTCAACCATGTAGGAGTGCCATGGCTCCACAACTCCATTCTCTAACCCTCCATTTACCAAGAGGTTCTCCTGCCCTTGCACGGGGCCGGGATTCCATCCCAGGAATCCCACCAGAACAACAACGACCAACCACACAGTTTGCTTTTTCATGATGGTTCCTCCCTCAAAAAGAGCCCACCAGGACACACTTGTCCTGGTTTGAATGCTTTCGGGGCGAGAACACCCCGCACACGGGGCGCCTCGTCCCAGCGACCAACGTTGACATCGTCCGTCCACGACAGGACATCCGAGAGCAACGGGTGTTCCGCTCCGAAGCGCACGTGACCGGCAGTCGAATGCCGGCCCCGCGCGGAATGTGTTGTGCCAAGCTCCGGCTGTCGACACCAAGTGATCTCCTCCATAGACTCGAACCCTATCAACCCAGAGGTGGCCCGTTTCGTAGCCAACGACCAAGGTAGACGCCGCCCAATCTATCGCAGTCCAGAAGATGTTCGGCGCAAGGGAAAGGTCGTTTCATTCTTTGGTGACTTTGCCCCTCTGCGAAGAAGACCCCCCGCGGACTCAACAGGTATCCCTTGCGGCTTCGTTCGGACCCTCACAATACCTTGGCTGGACTTGTTCCCCGGCAGCCTCATAACGTGTGCTCCTATACGCCAGCGTCTCAAATATACCACAACACAGGAGCCGATTGCAATACGGCTGGCTTCCAACCTGGCCCATACACCGACCCCACAAGCCCAAATGCACACAAGAGATCTCAAATACAGTGCCTATGAATCGGGCGTTTCCTCGGAATGGGTCGCACTGCTTGACAAGCGCTAGAATAGCGCTGTCGTCGATGAGATCGTGCGATTGATCGTACCGACCTGGGGTACGTGGAACCAGGACCCGTATCGTTTGCCGGAGTTGCGCAAACGTTTAGCTGCAGCGATCTTACGACATTGAGCTCGTCTTCAAGAGCACACTACACGACGGGAGAGTGGTCGTTGTTAGTCGAGCTTGAACCACTCTTCCGCCAATGAATTATCGCTTAGCCAGTTTTCCTCCAGCAACACCAGATCCTCATCATCCACCCGGCAGTCCCCGTTGAGGTCTCCCACCAAAGGTATATAGCCCGGCAGGGACTGGGCCGCTTCACAACTGTCGTTATACACGTTGATCGTGACGCTGTCCGAGCCGGTGTATTCACCGTCAAAGGCTTCCAACTGCAGGACATATTGCCCCACGGCCGATAGCGTGATATTCGTGTCCTCGGCGGTCGAATCGGCAATCACCGCGTCAGGGCTGTTGGGGTCATTGGGTTCACTCACCACCGTCCACTGCACGGTAGGGGTCTGCAACAAGCCATCGTCAATGATGGTCGCGTCCAGATCGCCGGCGCGGACACCCTCGACCAGCCAGGTGATCACATCCTGCCCTGCATCCACTTTGGGAGGCAGATTATCGACGGTGAAAGTGAAAATAGGCCCGAACATCGGGTCGTCAGGACTACCGATATAGGTATCGACGGCCCAGAAATACTGCTTCCCCATCTCCACCGGCACGGTGATCGAAGTCACGTTCTCCTTGCTGACAATCTGCATGGACGCCGGGTCGGCAAACATAGAGAGCGCTTCATAGTCGTCGGTGAAGTAGACGTCGACCGGCACCGACTCACCAGGCACACAGGGATCAGGCAACGTCCAGCGCAGCTCCACATCGCCGGGTGATATGGTATCACCATGGACCGGATACGGATTCAGCTTGTGAATGCCTTTTACCGTGGTCTGCCCTTCGTTGGTGACGTCATAGTCGAAATCGAGCGTGCCGTCGCCGTCCCAGGCGATAATCAACCCGTCGTCGATGTATTGCTGGACGGTCGAGAGTTGATCGCCGTTCAATATCAACGTGCCGCCAGCCACGTTCATTCTGCCGATACTCGCTATTGACATGCTCTGCGCTGAGAAGGTACCGCCGGTCAGATTGAACGTCCCTGAACCGCCTCCGTCTACTTTCGCAGCCTGGCAGAGGGTAAGACTGTTGGTATTGACCGTGCCACCGGACATGTTGAATACTCCCTTGACATTGCCTACGGCTGCGGCATCCCAGGCAACCCAGAAGTTCTGCGTGGTTACCGTTCCCCCGGTCATCCTCAAGTAGGCGGTGAAGTTCGAGTCGCCCTCGTTGACGATGATATAGGTAACCGTGAAGTTCATGCCCCCCTCAATGATCGGGCTGGTTTCCTCTACCGATGCTGCGTTACGGATGAAGGCGGCAAAGTCGCCATCAGGGACCTCGCCCCTGTCCCAGTTGTCCGGGCTCGTCCAGAGATGGTCGGCCGGATCGCCGTCGGTCCACTGTATATTTGTTGCCGCATGGGCGGCGCCAAACAGAGACAACACCAAACCAAGTGAAATGAAGCGTGCCAGCTTCTTACACATGATAGTCCTCCGTTCACAAAAGTTACCATGGCGCATCTTGTCCTCTGGCTACCCACCAGAAGTAAAAGACAGAAGACGGGATGCAGAATACGGATCATTTTGAAATTCTCAGTGCGGATTCGGGGCCTTTGAGTCTTTGGTGACCTCTTCGGACGTGACTGTCCACCTCCTTCCTTCACACGCCGAATACGCGTTGTCAGATACGACAATTGTCGCTGCGACGCACAAGCTTCGCCAAGCGAAATCATACCCCACTGTCCACATTCCTGTCAAGGAGAATTGAAGCAAGACGGTACCTGGCGCACCTGTCAGCGGGGCGTGGGACCGCGTCGCAGCAGTTTAGTGGCAGGAGAATAGTCGATTCTCGGGGGACGGCCATTATCGTCAGGACTTCCGGTTGTTCTCTGTGCTCGGGGTATACGAAACGCCGTTGACAAAGGGCAAGCAGGACCAGACTATGTGTGGGGAGTTTCGAACTGATAAGGAGCGGCAGAACAATATGCGTAAGATGACCCGATTGTCGACGCTGATCAGCTGTTTCGTAATTGTCGTAACCAGTGAGAGTTTGACCAACTCAGCTAAGGCAAGGCCTGCCGATCCCCAGGTTCCTTACAAGAAGCACGACAGCTTGGCTGGCAGTTGCTGGCAATGCCGCCTACTTCCTGGATGCGACAGATTCACTTTCACGATCTACGGATGTCCAGGTCAGCTGGAGTCCCTGAGAGAACTGGTGAGTGTCATGCAGGACAGGGGTTTGGGAAATGGCTTCGATCCTGGCCCGTTCGGCACTGCCGCGTCGAGACCTTTGTTTGAGTATCTCGTCACTGTCGGGTGGCCGATCATCTCCTATCCTCCCGCCTATGGCGAGTTTCAGGTCAAGGAAGGTCGATCCATACTGTCCGATCAAGACGAGGAGGCCTTGCAAGTCCTGGACCGTGCCGGCCTGTTCAACGCCTTGCAGCTGGGAGAATGGGGGTACCATTTCCACAACCTCTCTATTGACGAAGGCTGGTTTCGCAACGTCTATGGCGAGGATTTCGAGAAGTTCCGAGGCCTGATCAAACCGGCCGGCTTGGCCGGCTACGACAGCAAACCGCAGACCCGTCGAGCTTGCTATGAGGCCGTCAAAGACTACTACCTGACCCGCAATCGCTTCATGCGGGGACGGAACATGAGTGTGACGGGCCACTCCCACTACGAGGCTTACGCCGCCGAATGGGGCACGCCGCTTGTGGGTCTGGAGCTTGGTGAGAACATTGCCTTCACGCAGTCGAAGATTGCCTTTGCCCGCGGAGCCGCCCGGCAGTGGGGCAAGCCCTGGTCGGTTCAGGTCAGTCCGTGGTTTCACGGTTCGTGTACGACCAGCGGCCCTTTGCGGAGGGAAGGTCGGTACGCCCGAGGTCTTGATGCAGGTCACTCGCTGAACTTCTACAAACGGCTCTGGCTCCATGCCTGGTTTGCAGGCGCGGCCATGGTTACCCCGGAAAACAGCCTCGCGATCTTCTTTGACAACGCCGAACCGCCGTGGAAGCTAACATCCCATGGCCGAGCCGCGGCAGAGGCGTTCGATTTCATGCAGGCGCACGAACGGGGTATCCCCTACACCCCCGTGGCGATCGTGCTAGATCATCTGGCCGGATACAATGCATACAAAGGCAAACCATGGGGCATCATAGAAAACAGCCCGGGAGACCTGGAGATTAGGGACCTGTTCGAGCACCAACTCTTTCCCGGCTCCGACCATATCCATGCCAATCCGTTTCCAGAGAATCCAGAGCAAAGCTACCTGAGGCCCACCCCGTTTGGCGAGATGTTTGACGTGCTCTTGTCCAGCGCTCGGGCCGACGTACTGAGGAGTTACCCGGTGATTCTGCTGGTCGGTGATATCACCTTTGACGCCGATTTCACCTGCCGGCTCTTTCGGGCGGTCCGTGCAGGCAGTAGGCTTCTTCTGCATCCGCGTCACGCCAAAGCGCTCGGCGACGATTGTGACAGACTCAAAGGCACAGGCGTTGTTGAGGTGTTGGCCGAGTCAGTCAATGCCACTACCTGCCGGCCATCCGCGATCTCCAATGACCGTTTAGCCCGGTTGAATGCGGAGTACTTGCCCGTCGCGATTACGGGCGACCCGGTGCAATACCAAGTCAACCGGACATCTCGAGGGTGGAGCGTCGAACTGGTGAACAATCAGGGCGTCGTCAAGAAGCCGGATCAGCCAGCTGTCGTGGACCCAGAAGGCTCTGCCAGAATACGGTTGCGGCCTCGCGTTGCCATTGAATCCGTCCGCCGATGGTCGGGGACCGATGACGAGGAATTGGAGCCAGCTCCAACAATGTCAATAACTCTCGGTTCCGGCGAGACTGTCTTTGTGGAGTTGGTTGCCAACTGATGTTGGGGCAATTTCGCTTGCTTGGGGCTCGTCCGCTGTAACCACCACAGCTGATCTCGATACCAGCACCATTTATGTGTTTCCCGGAGGCGCTGGCTGTGTACCAGCCAATTCCTGTCGTCGCCCCGTGCGTACCCATTCCGCTGGCAGAGGGCCCGTAGGTCCCCCCTGATCGACGACGTCCGCATCTACAACCGGGCAGTGAAGCCGTAGTTGAAGGTATCTGCTCGGCATGTAGACAAGGGCCGGCGGACCACGGAGCCGCCGGCTCTTTCTCCACGACTTGGCAATACACTCTACCGAGCGCTTACATATCCACACCTGCTTCGTCAGGCGTTTCACCAGACTTCTCATTGACGAGCGTGGCCCATTCTTGCCAGGTCTGGCCGTTGTCGGTCGATCCTTCCCACGTCGCTTCATAGCGTTTCCAGTCGCGCGAGTACTCTCCGACGACACGGGCCAGCAGGATTTCGCCCGTTTTGCTGGTGATCGTGATCTGGTCTCTCCGGACACGTCCATCGAAGGTAAACTCCGAGACGCTGACTGATCCATCGCTCAAGCAGTCACGAGCCACGAAACACTTCTTGATCGGGTCGTAGTTGAGCAGACTGACGCCGTGCAACACATGGCCCTCGGGACTCTTCTCCTGGTACTCGTCGAGAATGAACTGGCCGTCCATGATCAGACGACCCTCCCCGTTGCCAACAAACCGTCCGGCTTGTCCGTAGGGAGAGCTCTCTGCCCCGATGTTGGCCTGCTGGCCCGTCCAAGCCCAATTCCCGGCCAGTCGCTTGAGCATTCTCTTGACCGCCGCCGGCTTGAGCCCCTTGGCCCGTTTCGACGGAGCCATAAGTTGCTCTCTGAAACTGAGTTCGTCATACTGTTCCCACGCTTCGGCGACCTTTCCATCGGCGATCCGGAGCAGAACCATGCCATGACTGACCAGCTTCTTGCCGGTCGGCTCGATTCCCGCATACTCACCTCGATGCGTCCCGCGGAAACTCAGTCGCACGACCACCGTGTCGCCTTCGACAACCATGTCTTCTATCGTGCGTCTGAAGTCGGGAAAGGCAACGCTGAGCTTCCTGATGTCTTGGCAAAGTTCTTCGCGGGTCATCGTCGTTACGCCATCGGGCCCATGCCAGACGAAGTCGGGCGAATGCAGCTTCTCCTGAGCCTTCCAGTCCGCTGCGGGGATCTCCACCATCAGCCGGCGGACCAGTGCCCTGTTTCGCTCTTCTTGGCCATTGTCTCCTCCACCCTCTGCGCTCTTGGCTCGGGTATAAACGATCGTCATGTCAGGCCGCTCTTCTCCTTCATGGATGACGTTCCTGACGGTCATGACAAACTTGTCGGGGCCCTTGTGTTCGATTCGGAGGTTGGTGCTCGACGCCACGGGAGAGCCGACCACCGTCTCCTTTCCGACCATCACTGTTTTCGACAGCACTCTGCCCTGGACCTCACCCCGGGCAACCGTGTGGTCCGTGGCCGAAAGCCAGAGATTGGTGACGCCGTCGCTCGATGCGCCGTCCCAACACAGCACGTCCGTCCACGAATTGAACGTGCCGCCTTCGACTTGGGTCCACTGTCCGACTCCGATGATAGCTCTCTTCCTGGAATCCCATCGGTACTCGACCTGCCCGCGGAACGTGCCATCGGTATTCCACGTGCCCGTCAGGCCGTCCAGGAACGCCTGAACCTTTACCGGCGGCGCCTCGTCCTTGGCCGAACCCACACCCCAAGACAACACCAGTGCACAAACAGTCCCTGTCACGATACACCGTCTCATCCTGCACTTCCTTTCTGCCCCTCGGGCGCCTCATTGATGTGAACCTGCTTGCCTAGAACGGGGGACTCGCCGACGAGATTACCTCCTACAGCCCATCATGAGTCCGCGAGAGTATAGGTTGAGCTGAACGTCTCTGTCTATACGGGAAAGTACGTATTTTGGATGGCGCAATTAGGGCAGAGCAGGCCAGCAGAGAAGCTGAGAGACAATTGCCAGCCACTGAACGCACCCTTGTCTTCTGAAAACGTCAGCAGATGCTTGCTGTCCGGGATTCAACCGATTCGTCTGGTGTGCGCCAGGCTACTGGTGGTCCGAAGCGGGACCGTCATTGAATACAAAGACAAGATAGATGCAGAAAGCATGGCGACGACACTATAAGGTGCGTTCTGGCAGTTTGGCTGCAAGTTGGAGATCACAGGCCTCCAGCAGTTCTGCATGCAAAGAGGATGAATGGTAAAGAGGATCGGTCTTGCCAACTTCGACGATGATCAGGCGCGCGCCAACCATGTACGTCTGGTCTTCGCTTGGTCCACCTCCGCCCGGGAGGTAGAAGCGACTAATAGCGCCCATTGAAGACGTGCTAAGGTTTGCCGTGCTCGCCTAAGTCTTTTGAAAAAAGCGGTTTATGGATTTGCCATTTTTTCGGGATTGGCAGATAATGGGGTTTCTGGTTGTAGTCCAGTTGTAATGATTTCGCGGGCGAAAGAGGGGCTTATTTCAGATATATGGATACTGGAATTGCTGCCCTGGCGGCCGCCCTAGCCTAAAGGATACCCCCCCCGATCCAAAGGGCTTGAAATCTCCCCACGGTTTCCCGAAAATGGTCTCATCTGAAGCCCCAAACCGTGGGGAGTGGTTATGACAGACGTGACGCGCATCTTGAATGCCATAGAGCGGGAGGACGCGAAAGCTACGGACGAGCTATTGCCACTGGTCTACGAGGAGTTGCGTCTACTTGCCGCCCAGAAGCTGTCTCATGAACCTCCCGGCCAGACCCTTCAGGCTACGGCGCTGGTTCACGAGGCCTACATCCGTCTGGTGGGCGATGAACTACAGAGCTGGAACAGTCGGGGTCATTTCTTCGCGGCCGCAGCCGAGGCGATGCGACGCATCCTGGTTGAGAATGCGCGGCGTAAGAAGCGGCTCAAGAGAGGTGGTGACCACGATAGGGTCCGGCTGGAAGACGTTGAGATCACCGTCTGCGAACCCTGCGACGACTTGATCGCCCTTGACGAAGCCCTAGAAGAGCTCGCTGGGATCGATCCGGTCAAGGCCGAGTTGGTGAAGCTGCGGTTCTTCGCGGGCCTGACAGGCGAGCAGACGGCCCTAGCTCTTGGCATCTCGCACAATACTGCCGATCGCTACTGGGCGTACGCCCGTTCCTGGCTTCACCTGGAGATCACCGGCCGGGACAGACAGGATCCCCAATAACCTCCAAGGCAAGGCATGCACTCTGCCAAGTGAATGGCGTAGCAGCTTCTCCAGACAGCGGCAGCACCTGATGCCTTACCTCTGTGCCAGGAGAGGGAGATTTGCGATGGACCGAGACGCCGAGGGGAGACATGTCGCAGAAGATTTTCTGCCTTTCCGTGGGGTAATTGTCAAGCAGACGACGCACTATATACAGGGGGGCAAGGATATGACCGATGGTGGACAAACAAATCATCGACGAAGAAGCGGTTTTCAACGCAGCCCGGGCCATTCGCGAGCCCGGCAGACGGGCGGTCTACGTCCGCAACGCATGCGGTGGAGACGCCGGCTTGATCGAGCGGATCGAGGCCCTACTGCAGGTCCATGCTTGCCAGCACAGCTTCTTGGAGGAGGCGGCCTCCTCGCTGCAACTGACGCTGGATGCGCCGGAGATCATCGATAGGCCCGGCTCGGTAATTGACCGTTACAAGCTGCTGGAGAAGATAGGTGAAGGCGGCATGGGCGTGGTGTATATGGCGGAACAAACCGAGCCCATCCGCCGCAAGGTGGCCCTCAAGATCATCAAGCTCGGGATGGACACCAAGAGCGTGATCGCGCGGTTCGAGGCCGAGCGACAGGCGCTGGCGATGATGGACCATCCCAATATCGCTAAGGTCCTCGATGCGGGCGCGACCGAGACGGGCCGGCCGTACTTTGTGATGGAATTGGTGCAGGGCGTTTCGATCACCGAGTATTGCGACCAGAACAACCTCAGTACCAAAGGCCGCCTGGCCCTGTTCGTGCAGGTTTGTAACGCCGTCCAGCACGCCCACCAAAAGGGCATCATCCATCGCGACATCAAGCCCTCCAACGTCATGGTCACCATGCAGGATGGCGTGCCCGTCCCGAAGGTCATCGATTTCGGTATCGCCAAAGCCACCAACCAGAAGCTCACCGAAAAGACGCTGTTTACCCGCTACGCCCACCTGATCGGCACCCCCGCCTACATGAGTCCCGAGCAAGCGGAACTGAGCGACTTGGATATCGACACTCGCTCAGACATCTACTCGCTGGGCGTCCTGCTCTACGAATTGCTCACTGGAACCACGCCGTTTAGCGAGGAGGAGCTTCGCAAGGCCGGATACATCCAAATGCAGAGGGTCATCCGCGAGCAAGAACCCACCAAACCTTCCACCAAGCTAAGCACGCTGGGTGAAACGCTCACCGACATCGCCAAACGTCGCAGTTGCACGCCGGATCTGCTGCGAAAGACCGTTCGGGGCGATCTCGACTGGATCGTCATGAAGTCGCTGGAGAAGGACCGCGCCCGGCGCTATGAGTCCACGGCCCAGCTTCTGGCCGACATCCGCCACCACGTGAACCGCGAGCCGGTCTCCGCCGGCCCGCCCGGCGCGTGGTACCGCACGAAGAAGCTGCTGCAGCGACACGGCAGGCTGGTGATGATCGTGGCGATCGCAGCAACGGCCATCCTGGCCGGCACTATCGGTAGCACATGGATGTACGTCCGCGCCGAGCAGGCGCGACGGGAGGCGGACGCCGCCCACGCGGAGGCCCAAAGTGTCGCCGACTTCCTGGCGAACGATCTCCTCGCATCGGTCTACCCCGAGCGGGTTAAGGGTACCGAGGTTACCGTAAGCTACATCCTCGAAAGCGCGTCGGCGGACGTCGAGGAGAAGCTCCGCGACAATCCCCTCGCTGAGGCCAAGGTGCGCGACGTCGTGGGGCAGACGTATCAGAAGATGGGCAAATATGCCGAGGCCGAGCCGCACCTGGAGCGTGCTTTCGCTCTCCGACGAGCACAGCTCGGCGCCGAGGACCCGGATACGCTGACCTCGCTGGACCGCCTGGGGTGGCTCTACTGGTTTCAGGGACGCTACAGAGACGCCGAACCGCTTCTGGTCGAGGCACTTGAGACCCGACGGCGCGTGCTCGGAAGCGAGCATCCTGAAACGCTCGAATCGATGGTCCACGTGGGGTGGTTGCGGGAATCTGAAGGACATTCCGCCGAAGCGGTGACGCTGGGTGAAGAGGTGCATCAAGTTGCGTCCGGCGTGTTTGGAGAAGACCACCGTATTACGCTCGAGGCCGCTACGCTGCTGGCGATGACATACCTGATGACCCTCCAAGGCGCCAGGGCGGAGGCCTTGATCCCGCACGCCTACGAACTGAGCCGGCGCGCGTTGGGTGATGAAGATCAGACGACAATTGCCCTTATGAACACGCGCGCCTGGTTATACCTGAGACAAAAGCAATACGACGAAGGTCTGAGATTGGCGGAAAGAGCGCTGGAGATTTCTCAGCGAGTCGCAGGCGAACAGGATGTGCACACGATCCTGGCGATGAGCAACCTGGGGTTGGCGTACATGAGGCAAGAGCGGTACGAACAAGCCGATCAGGCAATGACCCAATCGGCAGAGACAGCGAAGCGTTTTTTAGGCGAGGAGCACGCCATGACATTGTGCTGTTCGCTTCGGCTCGGCATCCTGTATCGTAAGCAGCGACGATACGACGAGGCTGGCGAGTTGTTCCTCAAGCTGTTGGAGGTCAGTCGCCGTGTCCACGGAGAGGACTACCACCTCACCAACGCCCTCAAGTACTGGCTGGAACTATGGACAGAGGGGCTTGCCAGATACGCCGGCAAGCAGGAGACGTCCGGTGACCGTGACGGCGCGGCCACGACGTTGGCCCGGCTGGAGGAGGTACGCCGCGCCCTCAAGGGCAATCCGGAGAACTCGACGGAGGTGCAAGATGAGTAGCTCTATCGGCGAGCAGAAAGGAGGTTCGGGCCTGTGTCGTGATCGAGGATTGGCAAGGTGTTCATAATCCGCATAACAACAAGGATGAAACGCAAAGAAAGGAAGGTGTGAAATGAGACTTGTGTGCAACACAAGGACGGGGGGAACACTGGTGGCGCTCGTGGCGTGCCTGTTTGCCTCCGGCCAAACGGCCCACGGAGACTTCATTTTCAGCGCGCCCGAAAAGGTACCCAACCTGAACAGCCCCCACCTCGATGGTGCGCCCGCGATTTCCCCGGACGGCCTGGAACTCTACTTCGTATCTGCGCGACCACCGGGCGGCCGCCCGTGCGGCTACAACCTATGGGTGTCGCGACGGGACACCATAAAGGAGCCCTGGAGCGCGCCGGTAATGATGGACCCGCCCATTGACCCGATGGGGTCGTGCGGCTCCCCCTGCATCTCCGCCGACGGCCTGGAGTTCTACTTCTCCGATGGTAGTGTACAAGCTACGGGATGCGCTCCCAGACCGGGCGGCTATGGCGGTGGCGACCTGTGGGTTGCCACACGAGCTACACAAGATGATCCCTGGAGCGAGCCGCTGAATCTGGGCGCCGGTGTCAACACCGTGTCCGAAGAAGAGTATCCCTCCGTCTCGGGCGACGGATTGTCCCTTTACTTCGTTTCATATCGGCCCGGAGGTCGCGGTCAGGCCGACATATATGTGGCTCACAGGCACGCTGTAGGCGAACCATGGGGCGAAGCGGCGAATCTAGGCTCGCCGATCAACACGAGCTTGTGGGAAATGGCCCCCCATGTCTCCCCCGACGGTCTGTCACTGTTCTTCACGAAGGGAAATTGGACCACCGATATATACGTGAGCAGACGGGAGACGACCGAAGATCCTTGGGGGCCCGTCACACTTTTTGAACCTGTCTACTTCAGCGGCGTATGTGAATACGACGCCTTTTTCGCAACGGGTGACTCTCACTTCTATTTCTCACGCGGCGAAGATATCTATCTTTCGCAACTGCCGGACCCTTGGGCACTGACGACGTATGACATCTGGCAGGTCGAGGCGACTCCGATCACAGACTTCAACGGCGACGGCAAAGTCGACGGCCAGGACGTGTTGATCCTGACAGAGTACTGGGGTCAGTGTGACGCGGTGTGCGATATCGGCCCGCCACCGCTCGGCGACGGCATCGTGGATCTTCAGGACCTGATCGTCCTGGCCGAGCACATAGGCGAGGAAGTGGACAATCCGAGCTTGGTCGCCCATTGGGCGCTGGACGAGACTGAAGGCATGAACGCCTACGACAGCATCGGCGCGAACCATGGTGTGATGGCAGGCATGCCCACGTGGCGGCCTGAGGGCGGCATGTTTGACGGCGCGATCGAATTGGACGGGATTGACGACGTGGTGTTCACGCCCCTGTCGCTGAATCCTTCCGAAACCTCGTTCAGTGCCTTTGCTTGGATCAAGGGAGGCGGTCCCGGGCAAGTGGTCCTGTCTCAGACCGAAGGCGTCGAGTGGCTCCTGGCCGACGCGGAAGGACAACTCATGACGGCGCTACGGCGGGGGACTTACACGCCGACGCTGGGGTCAGCATTCGTAATTACCGACGGCGACTGGCACCACATCGGCGTTTCGTGGGATGGGTCGCGCCGGCGTCTGTACGCCGATGGAATGGAGGTTGCCGCAGATGCGACCGACATCGGGTACCTCATACCCTCCACCGGTAACCTGTGGATCGGCGCCAGCAACGCCCTGGAGCCCACCAGCTACTTCGCCGGCCTGATCGACGACGTCCGCATCCACACGCGCGCGGTCAAGCCGTAGAGCATCTCACCCACATGGCAACCAAACACGGGCCGGCGGGGAACGGGGCTGCCGGCCCTTTCTCTCGATGCAGATCCATGTCAGCTTGCGCTCGTATCGTGCGGCGTCTCCACGATCCTGTGCCTTGAAATATCGCGCTGTTTATGTCAGAATAGGCCCGCCAGAAGCCTGAAACGGTGGGGAGCCGCCATGACTGACGTCACGCGTATATTGAACGCGATTGAGCAGGGTGATGTGCTGGCTACAGAACGATTGCTGCCGGTAGTGTACCGGGAGCTCAGGGTTCTGGCGGCACAGAAGTTGTCGCGGGAGCTTCCGGGGCAGACACTTCAAGCCACGGCCCTGGTCCATGAAGCCTATCTGCGCCTCGTTGGAGAGGAGAGGCAAAGCTGGAAAAACCGGCGGCATTTCTTCGCCGCTGCTGCGGAGGCGATGCGTCGTATCCTGGTTGAGAATGCGAGGCGAAAGCAGAGTCTCAAGCGCGGCGGTGCCTGGCAGCGGGTCGACTTGAACGATGCACAGCCAGCCAGGATGGCGCCCTCAGATGATCTCCTCGCGCTCGATGAAGCGTTGGAGAAGCTGGGTAGGAGGGACCCGCTGAAAGCGGAAGTTGTCAAGCTGCGTTTCTTTGCCGGGTTGACCGGCGGACAGGTAGCTCAGGCCTTGGATATGGCGCGCTCCACGGCGGACGAGCATTGGGCGTACGCGCGAGCCTGGTTGCGGCTGGAGATCGGCAGGGGCGACACGAACTGCCCCTGACCGACGAGGAAGGGCCTAGCCCCCAGGGCGCATCCGGGAGGTCCTCGAAATAATTCCACGATTTCTTGCTTTTTCTCCGGGCACTTTGCGTCCGGATTTCGCGTTGTAGTATGAGGTAAAGTCATTGGAGAAGTACTGATGCTTGCGGAAGCCAACACAGAAGAGGCCATCTTCAAGGCTGCCATCAAACTGGAGTCCGACGACCAAGCCGCCTATGTGGAACGCGTATGCATGTCTGACCCACCCATGTTGGCTCGACTCCGTGCTCTCCTGGAGGCGCACAGGGGTCCGGAAGACTTCTTGGACAGGCCGGCCGTGTGCGAGGGGATAACGGCAGATGCCTCCGGGTTGACCGAAGGGCCGGGCGATGTCATTGGTCCGTACAAGCTGCTGGAGAGGATTGGAGAAGGTGGCATGGCTGTGGTCTATCTGGCCGAGCAGGCCGAGCCTATCCAGCGGAGAGTGGCCCTAAAGATCATCAAGCTCGGAATGGATACGAAGCAGGTGATTGCGCGTTTTGAGGTGGAGAGACGAGCTCTGGCTTTGATGGATCATCCCAATATCGCCAAAGTGTTGGACGCGGGAGCGACCGAGACAGGCCGTCCGTATTTCGTCATGGAGCTGGTTCGCGGCGTATCCATTGCCGAGTACTGCGACAAGCACAGACTCAGCACGCGCGAGCGACTGGAGCTCTTCATTCCGGTGTGCAATGCCGTGCATCACGCCCACCAGAAAGGGATCATCCATCGCGACCTCAAGCCCTCCAACATCATGGTGACCATGCACGATGGCCGGCCGGTGCCCCAGGTGATCGACTTCGGGATCGCCAAGGCCACGAGCCAACGGTTGACAGACCAAACACTGTTCACCCGATACGCGGAAATGATCGGCACGCCCGAATACATGAGCCCGGAGCAGGCTGAGGGCGGTGGCCTCGATGTCGACATCCGCACAGACATCTACTCTTTAGGGGTTGTCCTGTATGAACTCCTAACAGGAGCATTGCCGTTTGACACAGAGACCTTACGGGAGGCACCACCGGCTGAGATTCGCCGCATCATCCGGGAGGTGGAACCGCCGCGTCCCAGCACGCGATTAATGAGTCTGGGCAAGGAGGCTGAAGAGATCGCCGCACACCGGCAGACCGATGTGGTCGCTCTCACGCGTCGCCTTCACCGAGAGCTGGAGTGGATTCCGTTGAAAGCCATGCGCAAGGACAGGACTCGCCGATATGTGTCCGCTTCGGAATTCGCTAACGATATTGAGAACTATCTGCATTGCGCCCCGTTGATCGCCGCACCCGAATCCGCGCCGTACCGCCTGCGAAAGTGGGTAAAACGGCACCGGTTGTCAGTCGCGGCTGGGCTCGCCATCGCGCTTGCCCTGATGACAGGTCTTGCCGTTAGCACGATGATGTACATACGGGCCCAGCAGGCCCTCAATGCTCTGGCCAAACTGGAGGGCCAGGTTGAAACCGATCAGATTCTCTCTAGAACGGAGAGACTCAGTGCAGAGGGCCGGTATGAAGCAGCCCTGGCAGAAATCGAATCAATTCTGGAGAAGAGGAATCTTGGGCCGAAGGCACAACTGCTTAACGCCCAGCTGCTCTTCCAGGTGGGGCGTTGGGAGGAGGCAAGAAGTGGTCTCGCGGCTCTTGTGAGTGAAGGGCCAGAGATCGCCGGCTCTGCACACTATCTCTTGGCCCGGATCAGCTTCGTGAACGACCCAGTCAAAGCTGAGGAACACAAGCAACGTGCTGAAGAGATGTTGCCGGACACAGCGGAGGCTTACTCGCTGCGTGCGACCACGGCGAGTACACTGCAAGAGACACTGGAATGGCTGTCCAAGGCCTTGAAGTTCGACTCGGCGCACTATCCCTCTCTCAAAGCCCGGGCGCTGACTTACTACGGGCTCAAACGGTATCAGAGTATGTTGGAAGATGCGGTAGTGCTGGTCGCACTGCGGCCCCAAGATTCGCTAGTACCGCATTTCATAAATAGTTCTACTATGTAAAGATTTCACCGCAGGTGGTTCGATAATGGTAATGGCAAGGAACAGTAAGGAACTTGGATATGAAAACAAGGAGGTTTTATCATGCCATTTGCCCCTGCACCGCCATTACCGTTGCGTGCGGGAGATCGAGAGAGGCTGGAGGCGATGGTGCGCAAGCGCACCTTGGCCCAGCGTCTGGTCTTTCGGGCCCAGATTGTCCTCTGCTGTGCCGATGGGCTGCCGCACCGGGAAATCAAGCGTCGCCTGCACACCTCCGTCGACACCGTCATCTGCTGGCGAAAACGCTATGAGCAGGAAGGCATCGACGGTTTGCAAGATCGCCCGCGACCCGGCCGACCGCCGACTTTTTCCCCCTCAGCAGCAACATGAAATCGTCGCCTTGGCCACCCGGCCGCCCCAGGGGGAAGGCCACCCAATCACGCACTGGAGCATGGACGACTTGACCCGGGCGGTGGTACAAAATGGCATCGCCAATTCCATTGGCGTCTCGACGATTTGGCGTCTGCTGGATCAGGCCGCGATCAAGCCCCATCGCTGGCATTACTGGCTTCACAGTCCCGATCCGGATTTCTATCCCAAGATGAAGGACATTCTCGAATTGTACCTCAACGCCCTGAGCCTGCACGAGAAGGGCGAGATCGTCCTGTCGGTCGACGAGAAGACGTCCATCCAGGCTCTGGGCCGCAGATATCCCCATAAGGCCATGCGGCCGGGTGGGGTGGAGCTGATCGAACATGAGTACAAACGTCACGGTACCTGTTGCCTGACCGCCGGCTTGGAGGTCGCCACCGGCCAGGTCATGGGGCTGTTGACTCCGAATCGGCCGGCCGAAATCTTTGCCGAGTTTATCGAATGGGCTTGTCAGACCTACGCCGCGGCACGGCGTATCCACGTCGTTCTCGACAACCTCAATACGCACTATCATGAGTTGACTTGTCAAGTCGTGGCGGACTTCTGTCATTGCCGATTGGGCCCGATCCAGACGGGGCTGCAGCGGAAAGGCTTTTTGACGGATCCTTCCAAGCGCGTGGTGTTCCATTTCACTCCGTCTCACGCTTCGTGGCTCAATCAAATTGAGATCTGGTTTTCCACTCTCGCTCGCAAAGTGCTCCGCCGCGGCGACTTCGGTTCGGTGGATGACCTGCAAGATAAGATCATCGCCTTCATTGAATACTACGATGCGTACTTGGCCAAGCCATATCAGTGGACCTACACAGGTAAGCCCCTGGCCGCCGAAAAGAAGGCAGCATAGTCGTGAAACTTATGAAATGCGGTACTAGGCTATGCGTTGCGAGCAATCGCCCGCCGAGAACTGGGACAGTTTGACGAAGCACTGAAAGACCACCGTCAAGCCCTGAGGTTATGTCATACCCCGGTCGAGCTTGCGGAGGCCCATGACCAGCGTCGGGAGACCTATTTACGACTCGGCGACTATGGTGCCGCCCTCCAAGATGCCCAGCACTGTGTGGTCCTGCAGCCGGAGGAATTCCGGTACCAGTTTGGCGTATTTGCTGCCCTGTTCTGGGCGATGGATTACGAGCAGGCACAAGCGCAATACCGTCATATTGCAACAACCAGTCCGGAGTGGCATCGCCTCTTCTCCGCGACTTTGCAAAAGCAGGTCTTTGACATTCTTGCCTCTGCCAGAGACCTGCACTTGCCTGCGGAGGTGGCGCTCAAAGCTCCTTTCTATCTCATGCAAGAGGCTGCTGCGTGCTACGAGCTAATTGCGGAGAGGGCCACTCGTCTCGTTCCTGGCGGTGCGTGGTCGTGCTGTTGGTCACCCGACGGCACGCAGATCGCGTACGCACGTGCACCCTCTTACGCCTGGAGTTGGGGTCCGCCGCTGGTGGCCGACGGATTTCCAGCGATTGGCAGTGGAAAGGGGATCGAAGTCTTGGACATCGCGTCGGGGCAGAAGCGTCTGCTTACGACCTTTGGCGTCTGTCCCTCTTGGTCACCGGATGGCCGGCTTATCGCCTTCTCCGACAAACGTTATCCACCCGGTGCCGCGGAAGTATGGGTTGTCCCGGCGGTGGGAGGACGACCGCGACAAGTAGCCTTGGGCTACCAGCCGGGCTGGTCACTCGATTCTCGCACCCTCTTTTTCCGTTCGACAGCCGACGGTGCGATTTGTCAGATCCGAATCGACGAGCCTGGCCTTGCACCGGTGCATATTATGGAGACGCCGGGTCGTTACCCCCGCTGGTCCGCGGTTTCGCCGAGTGGCAGATACCTCGCGCACGAATATGCGCACGAGGTGAGTATCGTGGAGCTATCCTCTCGTTCTGTGGTCGCCCAATGGCAAACGCCCTGGCCCCTCTTTGGATGGAGATTGACTTGGTCCCCTGACGAGAAGCACTTGGTGGTGGGGTCGTCATCATGGTACAGCCAAACGGGCACCTGGGTCCTGGATATCGAGGAGAAGCAGGCACATGCGGTCCTGCCTGCCCCTGCCGATCTACTGTCCATCGCGCCTGACGGATCGAGAGCGTTACTTTCAACCTTAGATGAATTGTGGTTGGTTGATATTGACGCCGGGACCCCGTTGACAGAGGCGTTTGGCTCGCCCATGACGCAGGATGAGTTCTTGTCAGACCGGCTGCACGAGTGGACCCAGCGCATCGACACAGACCCTACACATGCGGAGCACTGTTCTTCCCGCGCGCTCGTCTACATCTCGCTGGATCTATATAACCAGGCGGATGCCGACCTCACGAAGTGCACAGGCCTGGTAACCAGCAACGACGATCCTATGATTTACGCCATGTGTTGGTGGGCCCGGCGGTACTGCAGCTATCATCTGTATGAGGGCGGAGTGCTGCTCGGCCGTCACGCTGCACAACTCGTTGAGCGCTTCCCTGACGCTGAGTTCCTTGCGGGTCGCGCCTGGATTCATCCTGCCAGAAACCTCGCGCGGCTTTACGAGAGCCGTGGCGAGGTGGACCTCACCGAGAGATGGCGCATGCGCTTGCCCGCGGACAGTGGCGACTAGAGAGAGGCTGCAAGAACTTGGTCCGCTGCCTGAGCACAATGGTTTGACGGCCTTTGTCAGAAAAGGAGGGTAGCTTCTATGGGATTGGGAAGTAACCCACCGTTTCAATGACGTGCTTGGGCGGAATACAAGTCTGTAGATGATTGAAGTGGGGACTACCCTGGATGAGAGGTGTCATTATGTACACGAAAAGAAATGTAGTGACTATCAGCGTTGTAGTATTGGGTCTACTCACGCTCACAACAGGCTGGGGCGTCCTGGCGAACGATACCCTTGCGCCGGGCAATGACTATGAGAAAAGCATTCAGTGGGACCCGGGTTGGGCGTTGGACGGAACTTGGATCGTAGTCGCACCTACCCCCTTGGGTAATATGATTTTCAGAAATACCTATATTGCGCAGGATCCGCAGAAAACAAGATTTACGGGTGATGTGGAGCAGATAAACTGGCCCCCCGTGTTGATCGACCTTTACCCGGATGTGGAACGCATCAAGATCGCCCCGGCGCCGGTGATCAGGACTGGTTTGAACAGTTATGAAGGGACAATGATTGAGTACTTCACCAAGGCAGGCGGACCGGCGGCGGAAGAGATCGTCGGCATTGGGGTCATACACGGAAGTATGGAGTTCGTGGGCCCCGATTCGCTGGAAGGCCAGGGTACGGGGGCGTACTACTTAGCCGCCCAGGACACCGACGGCGATGGCCTGCCGGATGAAGGACAGGAACCTGTACTATGCGTGCCCTGGGCCTACAGCGCGACACGTCTGCGAACCGTAGCAGGTTGCGTACCTGTACTGTCATCTGAGGAGCCAAGCGAATAGACGAGGAACGCATAACCGCATCAAGATGTACGAGGACGTGCGGTTTGACTTCGCTCATGACACGTAGTGAACGCAGTTGAAGGGGCATGGTTGCCGCCGGCGTCGCCCACGGTAGGAGTATCAGGTAGGCAGTCACACCCGGGTCGGCAGCTTAACGAAGTTGTAGGCCCTGTTTATCTGAAATCGTTCATTGAAGCCGTGCTACATGAAATCTGCGTTTTTGGGCCGAAATTGAGGTGAGGTCAGCCCAGACAGTCGCTGTACCCCCAGACTCAGAGAGCCTTTGTTCTCGCAGGTGCTGCCGTGGCGTTGACGGAAAAGATGTCTATCACAGGCATAGTTGCTGCATCGTTCGCCAGCTACTCCGTTGCTGTTGCCTCCGCCCATGCCCTTCGCAACCACTGCATTTCTTCCTCGTTCAAAATCAGCCCTGGAACTCGCCCTTCAATCACACGGTAGTCTTGCCACGCCACATCCGAACCGCGGAGGACTCCTTCTTTCTTCAGCGGGTCGTATTCGAATTCCCACTCTTCACCATATCGATTGTTGAACCGTGAGTTGTAGCGACGGCCTACTATCATATGTTCTCATCGATTCTGTAGACCATATCGACATTGTTTCCGACAACGACACACGCGTATCAGACGGCCCTCATATCGACGTCTGATACGCCCTGACCTTCGCAATATAATCTGCGATCCCCTACGATCCATGCGCCAGGATTAAACCTGTCTCATCAAGCTTGTGAAGAAGATCCCCGTTCTTCTTGGCAAGTTCTCTCAGCCTCCTCTTCTTGTGTGGCGTGATCTCAGCAACTTCCACAACAATTGCCGCAAGTTCCGCAATTCGTTCATTGCCTGATACAGCCAGCTTTCTTAGACGTGACACGTTTCTGTCCGAGATGTGTGATTGGCGCATATAGCTGAAGATCTCATCTCGGCACTCAATTTCTTGCCGCTGCTCTTTCGGCTGACGGGCACACTGCTTACAGATGTGCATTCGGTGACCCTTGCCGGAGAATGCCTCGCTTGGCTTTTGGTTGCCACAGACCTTACAGTAATGTCCGCGCCGTTTTGTCATGATCGCGTTGGAGAGACATTTGAATCAGGACTGCCGTCGAGCATCTACGCGAGCCTCATCGGGCAATCTTCTGCGTCTCATATTCCCATTGTATCCATATATGTCGCTGCAATATCGTTTCACCAATCGTCGCTTGCCCGCCATTTCGCCAGCATTGATCGCACTGTGTCTTCCACACTGGCACGCGCATCGAGTCGGTCCCAACCTCTCATCAAGAGTCTATTGTACCGTGTCTCAACGTGGCGCACATGAGCCACGACGGCTAACCGAACGGCCTGTTCATCAAGAGCCTTCGCCGCCGCAGACCGACCCACTCGTCCGCTGTATTTGGTGCAAGCGTGCTCCGCTATGGATCTTACGGTTTCGGGAGGACATTTCGGATAGAGCTGCTGAACCGCCTCGGCGAAACGCTCAACGTACGCAAGGTCCAGTGCGGTCCTCCGGTCCGCCTCACGCATACGGCGCTGGGCTCGTGCGTCTTCATCCAACAAGCACTCGATTTCGGCCTGTTTGAGGGCTGGTTCCTCAACCAGTAAGCCCTGCCGTTCGTACCGCTTTCGCGCCTTGCTCCACTTCAGGACAACGGCGGATAGGGTCGAGTGCTTCTTTGCGCGCCGGGTCAGTGCGGCGTCACCGGAGGGGAGAAACACGAGATGATCCAGGTCCGCGCAGGAGAGACATAAGGCTCCCTTGTCTTCTTTCAACGTGATCCACGCGTTGCTGCCAAGGTTTGCCTTGCACTCATCACATGTGGATTCCCTCGATGTGATGAATACCTTCAGACCTTGTTGTTTTGGCCGGCGCTCATTCACAATGAACCATTCTGTCGATGCTCCACATGACTTTCAAGAGAAAACGCCTTTGTGTTCCGTCGACAAACGTGTTCCCTGCCGCTCTGCGGATGGCACCTTCAAATGACAAGTAATGTGCCCTCCGAGTCGCCCTCGTCGGACCCTATAGGAAAAGCTACCAGAGAAACCGGTCTTCTCGCCCAATCTGCCCTCCTGTGTGCACTCAACCCATGATGACCAGGTTTCTGGTGCAACCACAAATTATAAATATGAGTGGTCCGAAATTG
>Ga0272442_10002714_pt1 | contig 25366 bp, 15 predicted proteins | sample SSMForm2O_FD_200262 | JGI IMG/M metagenome (GOLD analysis project Ga0272442, IMG submission 200262) | Marine sediment archaeal communities from Little Sippewissett salt marsh, Falmouth, MA, United States - SSM-Form-2O | ecosystem: Environmental > Aquatic > Marine > Wetlands > Sediment ... | reverse complement strand
CGATCGCCACTGGAATCCTGGTGTTGCGCATCGTCGCCTCCCCTCAGTTCACGACGCCGGCAGCGATCAGGTACGCCCTGAAATCGCCGACGTCGTACGAGCCATCGTTGTTGCCGATCACATCGAGGAAATCGCGGGTCGGCTCGGGGAGCAGGTTCGGGACTCCCATGATCTCGTCCGCGGCCGCCGCTTCGTCGATCTCCGAGAACCTCAGACCGACGAGTGGCCAGCCGGCTGCCAGGGTGGAGCCAGCGGCCACCTTCACGATCGTCCCGTCGCTCTGCCCGACATACAGATCGGAATTGGTGGTCCCGTCGGAGTCTCGCCCGAACACGCAGCGGCATGGATCCACCAGCTGCGTGCTCCAGGCCTCGTTCAGCCAGTTTCCGTCGAGGTCGATGAGGACCAGCCGATCGATATCGCCTTCGTCGATGCCCTCGTGGGCCCAGTAGCCGTTGCCCGCCACATCGAAGGCCAGTCCCCACCAGCGATACGGATGGACTCCCTGAAGCTGTTGCGCGACCCCGTCGACAAGCTTCCAGAGGGCGCCCGCAGAACCGGTCAGGTAGAGGCTGCCGTTCGGAGCGGGGTAGATGCCCCGCGCGGCGATCCCGTACAAGTCGATGGTCGCGATCGCGTCCAGTTGGCGGCCCATCGCGTCGAAGTGCCACAACGTGTCCACGGCGGCCACCCACACGCTCCCATCCTGAGCGGTGACGATGCCGACCCCGCCATCCACCGGCGCGAAGTCCGTCACTTCTCCCTGTGGCGAGACGCGGTGCACCATGGCATTCGTGTGGCTGGTCACGAGCAGCCATCCGAATGCGTCGAACGTGACCCAACGCGGGTCCGGGACCTGGTCAGTGAACAGCGTCACTCCGCCGGCCGGATCGATGCTCCGAATTTCCCCCGTGTTGAGATTCGCGAGGAGGAGGTTTCCGACCGAGTCGAACGCCATCCGACAGGCAGCGCCGAGACCCTCCGCGAACACTGTCGTAGGGTCGCCCGGACCCTGAGCGAGCACCGTGCCGGGCCCCGCGACAAGGAACGCCGCCGCGAGGACTGCGACTCTAGCACGCATCTTCCTGACTCCTGTGTAAAGCCACCGGCGTCGGAGGGGACGGCACCGGATGGATGGCAGACTCACCGGCGCACATGCCGGACGGCCCGCGGGAAAACGGGCGAGGGGAGGAACCGAAAACTAAACGCCCGGGGGCACGGCGGACAGGCATCGCCGGCCCCGTCGCGAGGGCCTACTCGTACCGGATGGCCTCCATCCGCTATTCCGCTCTGAGGCTTTCCACGGGGTTCACGCGGGTCGCTTTCCATCCGGGGAGGAAGGCGGCCGCCAGGGCCACGAGGGTGAGAACGACGGCCGTACCGAGGTAGGTCACCGGATCCAGAGGTCGGACTCCGAAAAGCAGGCCCCGTGCGGCCCAAGCGGCGGCGGCCGCGCCCACGACACCGAGCCCGAGGCCGATGAGGGTGAGTCGGAGGCCTCGACTCAGCACCCACCCGAGGATGTCCGTGGGTCGGGCGCCGAGCGCCATGCGCACGCCCAGTTCCTGCGTTCGGCCGCCCACGAGCTGGGCCAGCACCCCGTACAGGCCGAGCGAGGCCAGAATCAGGGCCAGGCCGGCGAATGCCCCCAGCAGAATCGTTCGGAACCGGCCCTGGGCCAGGGAGTCCGCCACGATGGCCGTCATGGGCTCGAGGTCGGCGATCGGGACGTTCGGGTCCAGTCGGCCGACCGCCGCACGAAGCTGCGGGGCCAGGGCCGCCGGGTCGCCGGCCGTGCGCACGACGAGGGTCGAGGTGAACCGCGAAGTCATCGCCTGGGGCCAGTACATCGTCGGGTTGGACCCGTCCTGCACGCCGCCGAGTCGCACGTCGCCTACCACGCCGAGGACTTCCATCTCAACTGGCGGGTCCCACCCCGTCAGCACGATCGAGCGGCCCACCGGATTCTCGCCGGGGAAGAACATCTCCTCGAGACTGCGATTGATCACGACTACCGCCGGAGCGTCGTCGCCGAGTCCGTCCGTGCGATCAAACGTTCGCCCTCGGAGAAGCGGTACGCCCATGGCTTCGAAATACCCGGGGCTCACGACGCGTCGTGTTGCTCCCTGCCGGTCAGCCGGGGTCGCCGCGGGTCGGCCCTCCGCGTGCACATAGTTCCACGGCCCGCGTCCCCCGGTCACGGGAATCCGCGTCGTCACGCCTGCTGCCTGGACACCGGGCAGCGAGCGAACGTCGTCGAGCAGGGCGTTGTAGAAGTCGTTCGTCGGACGCTCCTCCCCGTATACGGCACGGGGCAGCTGGATCTCGGCGACGACCACACCCTGCGGGTCGAAACCGAGCTCTTCCCTCTGCATCTCGAGGAAGCTCCGGATGAGCAGTCCCGATCCCACCAGCAGAACGAGGGATAGGGCGACCTGTCCGATCACCAGGCCGCTCTGAAGCCGCAAGCTGCCTCCGTGCCGAAGACCGCGCCCGCCTTCCTTGAGAGACTCGGCCAGCTGCAGTCTCGGGGCCCGGATCGCCGGCGCGAGTCCGAACAGCACTCCCGTGACCAGCGACACGACGAGGGTGAACAGCAAGGCCGTGCCGTCCATCTCCACGAACGCCAGGCGGGGAAGGGAGCCTCCGCCGAGAGTGGACATGGCCTTCAATGCGCCATAAGCCACTCCCAGACCGAGCAGGCCGCCCGCCAGCGCGGTGATCGTGCTCTCCGTGAGCATCTGCCGGACGATGCGTGACCGGGATGCGCCCATCGCGACCCGGATCGCCATCTCTCCCTGGCGACGGGTGGCCCGGGCGAGCAGAAGGGCCGCCACGTTGGCGCACGCGATCAGAAGCGCCAGCGCGACCGCGCCGAGCAGCATCCACAGCACGCCGCGCACGCCGCCCACGAACACGTCGAGCATCGGCATCGCCTGGGCGGACCAGTCCTGTTTTGCGTCCGGGTGATCGGTGGCGATGGCCGCCGCGATCAATTTGATCTCGGCGTCGGCCTCCTCCACGGTGGCATCCGGTCCCAGGCGCCCGACCACGAAGAAGTTGTTGTTTCCTCGACCCTGGGCCATCCGCTCGCTCATGCGGAAGGGTCGCCATACCTGCGCCCACGACGGGAAGGCGAAACCGTCGGGCATCACGCCAGCGACCTCGAACACGGTTCCATCCAGGGTGATTGTGCGCCCGAGAACTTCACGGTCGCCGCCAAACCTGCGCTCCCAGATTCCATGCGAGAGGATCACGGGATTCCCGGCCGCCTCTTCCGCGTCCTCCTCCACGAAGGTCCGTCCGATCACGGCGTCGACACCGAAGGTCCGGAAGAAGTTCGGCGATACCGCAGCCCCCGAAAGGACCTCTGGCTCCTCGCCGCCCGTGATCACCATGTCCTGCGGAAACAGACCGTACGCAGCCAGGTGCTCGATTGCCGCCGAGCCCGCTCGGTAGTCCCGCCAGTCCTCGGCCGCGACGGAATTGGGATTACCGTCGGGAGTCAGCGAGCGCACCCAGACCAGGCGGTCCGCCTCCGGGTAAGGCAGGGGCTCGAGGAGCACCGAGTCCACCACGCTGAACATGGCGGCGTTAGCTCCGAGACCGAGGGCGAGGATCGAGACCAGTACGAGAGAGAACAGGGGACGCCGCGCCATGGAACGCAGGGCGTATCGCACGTCGTAGAGAATCGAGTTCATTGTCGGTTCCGCATCGAGTCGGGTAGGTGAGCGGGCCTATTGTTACTGACACCCCGAGTCGGGCAGGGGTTGGCGCGACCCTCTGAGAAAGTGGGAAAGTGGGAATTCTCGAGAGGGTGCCGAACGACAGTACCATCTTCGCGGCCGATTCCTCTGGCAGTTGCCCTCACCTCCCGGATCGGGCGATCTTGGGCGCCATGTCCGAAGCCCACAGATACCAGCGGTTCTTCGCCGAAATGAAGCGGCGGAAGGTCTTCCAGGTGGCAGCCGTGTACGGTGCCGCCATGTTCGGCGTCCTGCAGGCCGCCGACGTCCTGGTGCCAGCGCTCCACCTGCCGGAGGGATTGATCACCCTGGTGGCCGTTCTCGGCCTGGTCGGGTTTCCGGTCGCCCTGGTGGTGGCCTGGACGTATGAGCGCACGGGTGCTGGACTCGTCCGAACAGAGGACGCAGCCCCCGGTGAGCTTACGCAGATCATCTCGGCGCCGGCTGCGAGTCGCTGGCCGGTCGGGCTCGCCGCGGCGGCCGGCACGGCCCTTCTCCTGGTGGGCGGATGGCTGGCGCTCGGCCGGCCGGCAAGCGGTGAAGTGGGCGCTGGCGGCCTGGCGGCGGGCGACACCGCGGCTTCCGCCGCGACGGTGTCCATCGCCGTGCTGCCGTTTGAAGACATGAGCGAAGGAGGGGACAAGGAGTACTTCTCCGACGGGCTCTCGGAAGAGCTGATCGATGTGCTCGTGCGGGTGGACGGGCTGCGGGTCGCGGCGCGCACCTCGTCGTTCGCCTTCAAGGAAAGCACCGCGGACATACGCACGATAGCTGACTCGCTCGGTGTGCAGACCGTGCTCGAGGGCAGCGTGCGTGCGTCAGGTGACCGGCTCAAGATCACGGCGCAGCTGATCCAGGCCTCGGATGGGTTTCACCTGTGGAGCGAGACCTACGAACGTCAGCTCACGGATGTCTTCGAGGTGCAGGAGGAGATCGCGACCTCGATTTCCTCGGCGCTGCTCGGTACGCTCGGCATCGAATCCAGCGCCGATTTCAGCGTGACGCGAACGGATATCGATGCTTTCGAGGAGTACCTCCTGGGGCGCGCCTTCCTGAGTCAACGAGGACCTGCTTTGCGGCGTGCCGAGGAGCACTTCCGCAACGCGATCGCCATCGACTCGATGTACGCTCCGGCCTGGGGCGGGCTTGCGGAGGTGTTCGCCGTCTACCCTTACTACGTGCCGATCGATATCGATGAAGCGATGGGCGAGGCCGAGACGGCGGCGCGGAGGGCCCTGGCTCTGGATTCGACCTCGGCCAGCGCGCGGGTGGCCCTGGGAAGCGTACTGCGGGAGCGACGGCAGTGGGCCGACGCCGAGCGCGAGCTCCGGAGGGCGCTGGACCTGGCTCCCGAGAGCTCGGAGGCGCACGGGGAGTACTCGCAGTACCTGGCGTACGTCCGGCGTTATGACGAGGCCATGTTCCACGCCGACCGCGCCCTTCAGCTGGATCCCCTGTCCATGCAGAAGCTCGGTGTCGCGGGTCTGTACGCGCTCGTGGCCGGACGTGAGGAACTCGGCCTTGAGCGTCTGTGGCGCGTGCGTGGCTGGCGCATAGGTCCGGCCCTGCTCACAGAGCACCTGGTGGCGAGGGGGCAGTACGACGAGGCGAGGCGTGCGGCGGAGATCGAGCCGGACCTGGTGGAGTTCCTTTCGACGCTCGTCGAGGCGGCGCGGAGTCCCGCCGGTTCGGTGGAGAGGCAGAGCGGTCTCTCTCTGGTCGTCGATGAGAGGCCCATGGACCTTGGCGGTGGGATCGCCCAGCCCGCCTGGCTGATCTATCTGGGCGAGCCGGGCCGGGCGCTCGACCTCCTCGAGGACATGTTTACCCGTCCGGTCATGGGGCTGGAGACTCTCTGGCAGCCGATGTACGACCCGCTTCGACAGCAACCGCGATTCCAGGCGATCGTCGACGGGCTCGAGCTACCCGAATGACCCCCCAGTTCCACAACTTGTCGAGGCCGCGGCTTGCGAGCACCGACCTGGGCGACCGAGACATCCACGTGTGGAAGGCCCGCCTGGACCTGTCGCCCGGCCCTCGCGGGCGCCTCGAGCGGACGCTGTCACCGGACGAGCGGGAGCGGTTCGGCCGGCTTCGTTCGGATCCGGACCGGCTTCGGGCCACGGCCAGCCGGGGCCTGTTGAGGCACATCCTGGCGGGATACGCCGGGAGACCAGCGGCCGAGCTTCGTTTTGCCTATGGTCCGGCAGGGAAGCCCGAGTTTGCTGAAGCCGCGAGCAGCGAGACGCTTCGTTTCAACACGGCGCATTCGGGCGACTTGTTGCTCGTCGCGGTGGGTCGAGCGCCATCCCTGGGAGTCGACGTCGAGCGTATCCGACCGGTCGCCCGATGGCAGCATGTCGCCCGGCGGGCGTTCTCCGGTGAAGAGCTGCAGAGGATCGAGGCTCTTCCCTGGGAGAATCGTGACGAGGCCTTCATCACCTGCTGGACGCGGAAGGAAGCCTGCGTCAAGGCGGTCGGTGAGGGGGTGTGGTCGGCCTTCAACCGGTTCGAGGTCTCGGTGGAGCCCGGCCAGCCGGCGTGGTTGATGTCGCTGGACGGCGATACTGCCGCTGCTGCCAACTGGTCACTGTACCACCTGGAGCCGGCCCCCGGCTTCGTGGGGGCGCTGGCGGTCCGCGGGACCGGGTGGCGCCTGCGGACGGGAACGCTTCAGTCGCTGGAGCTGGAAGCCTGAGACCTGCCTGCAGTTGCCCTCCGCGCCCGAATCGGGCGATCTTGGGCCGCCGAACCGAGGCACGACCAAAGCGACAGACCGGGAGCGAAGTGATTTATGGCAGGTACCCCCGCCTACCAGAGGCTGTTTGCGGAGTTGAAGCGCCGGCAAGTGTTCAAGGTCGCCGCCGTGTACGGCGCTGTGGCCTTCGTGGTACTGCAAGTCGCCGACATCATGGTGCCGGCCCTGGTCCTGCCCGAAGCGCTCACTCGCGCGATCGCTCTCATCCTGATCCTCGGCTTCCCTATTGCCCTGGTCATGGCGTGGGCCTTCGAGCTCACGCCGGAGGGGATGAAGCGCACGGAGGATCCGACCGAAGCCGAGATCGAGGCCATCGTGGCACAGCCCCGCTCCCGCCGCTGGCCCAGCGGAGTACTAGCGCTTGCCGGAATCAGCGCCCTGGTGGTGGGGGCGTTCTTCGTGCTCCGGCCGGAGGTGACTTTCCGCGGCCCGCGCGCGGTCACGGCCGGCGAGGCGGGGCCGGCGATCGCGGTGCTTCCGTTCACGGTCAGCGGGCCGGAGTCCGAGTTCTGGCGCGAGGGCATTGCAAACACCCTGGCGACCAACCTCAACGGACTGGCCGGGCTGCGGACCGTGTCGAGTCGCACGGTTCTGGCGCGGTGGGACCGGGCGGTGGGGGATGGCGAGGCCCCGGATCTCGAGACCGCCCTGAGCGTGGCCCGGCAGTCCGGGGCGGCCTTTGCCGTCGTCGGAGACCTCGTCGTGGCGGGGAACCGCACGCAGGTGTCGGCCGACGTGTACGACGCAGAGACGGGCCGGCAGCTCGGGCAGGCGCGCTCGGCCGGCTCGGTGGAGGGCGACAGCGCGTTCGCCCTCATCGACAGGTTCACGGTGGAGATCGCGCGCGTTGCACCCACGCCAGAGGAAGCCGTCGTCTCCGCGGTCCAGCTGGCGCGTCTCACCACCGCTTCGGTGGATGCCCTCAAGGCGTACCTGGAGGGAGAGGCCCACTACCGGCGGTCCGACTTCGTGGCCGCCATCGAGGCCTATCAGCACGCTGTGGACATCGACTCGACGTTCGCCATGGCGCACTACCGCCTGTCGAAGTCGTACGGCTGGGAGAGGGGGAATGGCACCTCCGGCGGGCACCACGAAACGGCTCTTCGCCTCGCCGAGCGGCTCCCGGAGCGTGAGCGTACGCTGGTGGAGGCCAACGTGGCATTCCTCGACGGACGGGTGCACGACGTGATCCGGACCATGGAGGAGGCGGTGCGCCGTCACCCGGACGATGTCGAAGCCTGGTTCCTGCTGGGCGACACGTATTACCACATCGGAGACCAGGCGCTCGTCGACCGACTGGCCGAAAGCGAGCGGGCGTTCGGGCGGGCGCTGGCGCTCGATCCCTCTCTGGGGCCGACGCACATTCACCTGATCGCGAACGCCTTCGAGCTGGGGGACAGTTCCCTCGTCCGGCAGCGCCTGGATGACTATCGGCGGTATTCCGGAGAGAGCCCGACGATGCGGGCCAACGAGCTCGCGTTCGACCTCGCGTTCGGAGACCCTCCCACCCGGGATGCGGCCCTGGCCGCGCTGGACACGATCTCGTTCCAGGATCGGAACGCCTTCGCGACCGTGCCCGCATCCCTGTTGCACCCGACGATGCTCGAGTTGAGGGCAGAGGTGACGCAACGGCGGCTGGCGAGCGGCATCGGCGACGACAACCTCGAGTTCCTGGCGGCGATCGGACTGGCGGAGACCGCAATAGACAGGGGTCGCTGGGACGACTTCCAGGCAGCGGCAGCCGATCCCCGCATGGACCAGGCGCGCGAGTTCGAGACGTACGGGGCCCGGCTGGCCGGACTGCCGGTGCCCGATTCGATCGTGGAGCAAGACCTCACGCTCACCCCGGCGGACACCCTTCCCGATGGCCGGAACCTGGCCGGGGTGTTCCTGGCCGCGGAGTTGGGGCGCGCAGCCGAGGTCGAATCGAATGTCGAGCGCTGGCGAGCGCTGGCGGCCATCGATCGCGCGGAGGGCAACGAGGGGATGGCGGAAACGGGGATCTGGCTGGCCGACATGGTGGAGGCCCGCCTCCAGTGGAGCTTGGGAGATCCCGAGGGAGCCCTCGCACGTCTCGAGCCTCTGCAGCGCGAGGCCACAGGCTGGCAGTTCCTCGAGCCTCTCAACGAGATCCAGCGAATTTGGCTGGCCGATCTCAACCTCGAGCTCGGGCGCCGATCCGCGGCGGAGACCTATTACCGCTCGCTGACCCCGTGGGCGCGGGCCGTTCTCGCCCTTGCGCGCCTGAGAGACGAGGCGGGCGACCTGGACGAGGCCGCCCAGTATTACGCCTGGTTCATCGAGATGTGGAAGGATGCGGACCCCGAGCTTCAGCCGCAGGTACAAGAGGCACGGGACCGACTTCAGGAGATCGTCCGCGAGCGGGGGTAGTCAGTGAGTCGTCTGGCGAGAGTGATTCTGGTGGCGTTCGTACTTCCGACGATCATGGGCGCCTGCGACGACGAACCGACGGGACCGAATCCCGGCGAGTCATTCACGCTGGCCGTGGGTGAGAGAGTCACACTCGACGCGGTGCACACGTCCGTCCGCTTCCGGGAGGTTGCCGAGGATTCCCGCTGTCCGTCTCGAGCGCAATGCGTCTGGGCCGGTGATGGGGCGGTGGTCCTGGAGATCGCTCCGGCTGGCAGTGATGCCGCCGAAGACACACTTCACACGAACCCGGAGTCCGGACCGGGCGCCGTAGTGCTCGCCGGATACGATCTGACGCTCCTCCGGCTCGATCCGTATCCAGACACGCCCGGTGAGATCGGTCCCGACGAGTATACGGCCACGCTGACCCTGTACGAGCGGCTGGAAGGGTCGTCGGAGTAGCGCCGGGCCAACCCTGTCTCCATTCGTCCTGTCTAAACGGCGACGAGCTCACACCGCACATACCATGGCTCGAATCCGGAGACGATCTGGACATGAGGAGAATCGCCCGCAGCGCCACGTTTCCCGTCCTTGCATTCCTCGCCACAGCCTGCGGCTCTGGAGCGGATGACACCGCCTCCGACGCGCCCCTCTGGACCGCCGCTATGGACACGATCGGTGACACCGTGGTGGTCCGAACCGTATCCGGGCAGGTGTGGGAGTCCGATAGGGAACTGATCTCCGAGGTCAGCATCGGAGTCCTCGAGGGTGAGGACGTGTACCAGTTCGGGAGGGTTCGCGCCTTCGACGTGGACGACGCGGGCCGGATGTTCGTGTACGACTCGCACGTTCCCGTGATCCGCCTGTACGCTCCGGACGGAACCTGGCTCAGAGACATCGGCCGGGAGGGGGAAGGCCCCGGTGAGTACAAGCAGCCGGACTCCGGACTCGCGATTCTTCCGGATGGGCGGGTCGCCATTCGCGACCCCGGTACCGGGCGCATCACGCTCTACTCCGTGGACGGCGAATACGACGGATTCTATCGCATCGCCGGCAGCTTCAACACGAGCAACCCGATGATCGCCGACACGTCCGGCACGCTGGCGACCCCGATCGTCACGAACCTCGGAACGTCGGTGTTCGAGTGGAAGAGCGGTCACGCCCGGTACTATCCCGACGGCACGGTGGACACGGTCGAGACCCCGGACCTGGGCTACGAACAGGCCCGGATCTCAGCCGAGAGGGAGGGGAGCAGCAGCATCAACTCGGTTCCGTTCAGCCCGGGGCAGATCAACGCGTACAGCCCGTTCGGGTACTACATCGTGGGTGTGAACGAGGACTACTCGTTTGATCTCGTCCGACCGCAAGGCGTTCTCAGGATCGCCAAGATCTTCGAATCCGTGCCCGTCGATCCAGGCGAGGCCGCTGCGGAGCGCGAGGCTGCGACCGACGACTTTCAGCAGAGCTACCCGGGCTGGAAGTGGAACGGCCCGCCGATCCCTGACAGCAAGCCGGCCTTCCACCAGATCTATCCCGCGGCGGACGGTCGGATCTGGGTCCGCGTTCCCGCGCCTTCCGTGCGTTACATGGATGCGGCGGAGCAGAAGGCGGAGGAGGAACGGCTGGGGCGCGCCGTGAACCCGTTCCGCGAGCCCGTGCGATTCGATGTCTTCGAGTCCACGGGTGAGTACCTGGGGCGCGTCTCGGCGCCCGACGGATTCTCCGCCCGCTGGCCCCCGCCGGTCTTCCGTGGCGACACGGTGTGGGCCATCGTGCGCGACGAATACGACGTACAGCGGCTGCACCGGTTCCGGATGGAGGCCATCACCGCGGACTGACAGGATCGTCAGCTCGCGGTTGCCGTGAGGGCCTGATCGCGGCGATCTTGGCCGCATGTCACAAACCCCAGGCTACCAACGGTTCTTTGCCGAGCTGAAGCGGCGGAGGGTGTTCCGCGTCGCCGCCGTCTACGGCGGTAGCGCCTTCGTTGTGCTCCAGGTGGCGGACGTGGTGGCCGAGGGGCTGAACCTGTCACCGGCCGCTCTCCAGGCGGTCACGCTCCTGATTCTGGCCGGATTTCCGATCGCCCTGGCACTCGCCTGGGCGTTCCAGGTCACTCCCGAGGGACTGCGACGCACCGATCCCGCCACGCCGGCGGATCTCGATGCGATCGTGGCCCAGCCGCGAGGCCAGCGCTGGCCGGCGGGTGTGCTCGGGCTGCTTGGCGGCATCGCCATCGCGACGGCCGGGTGGTGGGCGCTCGGGCCCCGGCCCGCGGCGGAGGACGATTCCGTGCGCGAATCAGCGGCCGATGTAGCACAGCCGGCTGACGTCTACCTGGCGTCGCTTGCCGTCCTTCCGTTCGCCAACCGGAGCGACAACCCCGAGAACGAGTACTTCACCGACGGCGTGCACGACGACATCCTCACGGAGCTCTCACGCCTCGAAGGTCTCAAGCTCATCTCTCGCACGTCGGTGATGCGGTACCGGGACACCGAGACGAGCATCAGGGAGATCGGGCAGGAGCTCGGCGTGGCCACGGTGCTGGAGGGCAGTGTACAACGTTCGGGCGAACGGGTCCGCATCACGGTGCAGCTGATCGACGCTGACACCGACAATCACCTGTGGGCCGAGACGTACGACCAGGAACTCACGGCGGCCAACGTCTTCGCCATTCAGAGCGACGTGGCCCGGCAGATAGCCTCGGCGCTGGAGGCCACGCTGGTGGCCGGAGAGCCGGCGGAGGGCCGGCCCCCACCGACCGAGAGCCTGGAGGCCTACGACCGGCTCACGGAAGCGCGGTTCCTCCTGTCGACCCGCGACCAGGAGAACATGCGCCGGTCTGTGGATCTTTACGAGGAGGCGATCGCCCTGGACACCAACTACGCCCCGGCGTACACGGGACTCGCCGAGGCGTACCTGGTCCTGTATTCCTGGGACCAGCTCACGCTGGAGCAGATCAAGCCGGTTGTCGAGTCCGCGCTGGATCGGGCCATGGAGATCGATCCGTTGCAGGGCGAGGCCTACACTGCCCGCGCATTGTTCCTTCGCAACCTGGGCCGGTTCCACGAATCGGAGAGGGACTGGAAGAGGGCCATCGAGCTGGTTCCGGGGCACGCCAACACGCGCCACTGGTACGGGGGCATGCTGTGGGAGGTCGGCCGATTCGACGAGTCGCGGATCGAGATGCGCCGCGCCCTGGCGCTCGATCCCCTGTCCCGGATTATCAGCGCGAATGTAGGCCTTGGAGAGTACTTCGCACGCGACTACGGCGCCGCGATCGCCCAGTACCGGAGAGCCCTGGACCGTTATCCCGATTTTTCTTACACGTGGATACTGCTCTCGCTGGCCTACTCGCTGAACGGCCAGCACGAGGAGGCCCTCGAGGCGGGACGGACGGCGCTGGAGATATCGCCGGGTGACCTGAACTACACGCCGGTCCTGGCGTTCGTGGTGGCCCGGGCGGGCGACGAGGCTGAGGCCCGGCGCCTGATGGAGTCGGTCACCGGCTCCGATCCCACGCGCCTTGCCCTTGCTCACGTGGCGCTTGGCGAGACGGACGAGGCTCTCCGACTGGTGGAGTTGGCCGTCGACGAAGGGTCGCCGTTCCGTGCCGAACTGGGCGATCCGGCCTACGACCCGATCCGGGCAGAGCCACGCTTCCAGGAGGCCATGAGGCGGGTGGGCTTGATCGACTAGAGGGGATCCGATATGGCTGCCGGAAGCACGAAAGCCGTCGTCGCCGCCATGATCGCCAACGCGATCATCGCCGTAGCCAAGTTCGGCGCGTCGGCGATTACGGGCAGCTCGGCCATGCTCTCCGAGGGGATCCACTCGGTGGCCGACACCGGGAACCAGGCACTGCTGCTGCTCGGCAATCGCCGCAGCCACCGGCCGGCCGACCGCCAGCACCCGCTCGGCTACGGCCAGGAACTGTACTTCTGGAGCCTCATCGTCGCCATGATCCTTTTCGGGCTCGGCGGTGGTTTCAGCATGTACGAGGGGATCGCCCACCTGAGCCACCCGTCGCTGCCACAGAACCCGGGCTGGAACTACGGCGTGCTGGCCCTCGCGTTCGTGGTGGAGGCCACTGCGCTCCGGGTGGCGCTCAAGCAGCTCGCGGGGAAGGGGAGCGGAAAGACCCTCTGGCAGCGGGTCCGGGACAGCAAGGACCCTCGCGTGTTCGTGCCGGTGGCGGAAGACATCTCGGCGCTGGCGGGCGTGCTCGTCGCCTTTCTCGGTATCTTTCTGGCCCGCGCGCTGCACATCCCCGCACTCGACGCGGCCGCCTCGATCGTGATCGGACTGATCCTGGCGGGCGTGGCCATCTTCCTGGGGTACGAGACCCGCGACCTTCTCGTCGGCGAGGCGATCTCGGAGCGGTTGAGCAGGGAAGTGGAACGGATCTGCCTGGAGGACGCGGACGTGGAGCGCGTCGTCCGAATCATGGGAGTCCATCTCGGGCCGGACGACATCCTCCTCACGCTTGGCCTCGAGTTTGCCGCGGGCCACGACATCGGGGAAGCGGCCCAGGCCGTGGAGCGGATCGAGGAGCAGATTCGGCGTCAAGATTCTCGCGTCACGCGCGTCTTCGTGGAGCCCGAAGTTTCGACCGACCCGGGGGGACTGGAGACCCCGTTCTAAGCCGCAGTACTACGCATTTCTACGGGCACGCCTCTTGCCAACTATCCCGTGTGTCACATCGACGTAAACACCGAAAAAACAAAGTGTTACATGAGTTTCGGGGTGGTCACATTTGACAGGACTTCCCAATGGCGGTCAACTTGTCACATCGTCCGTTGCGATCGCAGCTGGCCGCTCACCATCCATGTCATGGAGGTCAACCATGAGCAGGTGGGTTAGACACTTCCTGGTCTTGCTTGCAGCGACCGCTGTGAGCGCAACACAACTACAGGCGCAGGCGACCGGAGAGGTCCGAGGAAGGGTCATTTCCTCCGACCTCGCTGCTCCCCTCGTCGACGCCACGGTGATGGTCGCGGGCCAGACCGTGCTGAGCGAGACCGGCGGCTTCTTCGTCGTGCCCAACGTGGCGGCCGGGGTCCACACGCTGCGGGTCCAGTTGATTGGATACCGCACGTTCGAGACCCAGGTCACGGTCACGGCGGGCGGCACGGCAGACGTCGAAGTGCGGCTCCAGGTCGCGCCGATGGAGATGGATCCCATCGTGGCCATCGGCTACGGCGAGGTCCAGACGAGCGAACAGACCGGTGTCGTGACGGCGGTGCCGGAAGAGGCGTTCAACACCGGCCGTATCGTCGCCGCTGAAGAGCTGATCAAGGGGAAAGTGGCCGGCGTCCAGGTCACCGAGAATAACGGTGGCGACCCGGCCGGCGGGATTTCGGTCCGGATCCGCGGCGGTACGTCGATCACGAGCAGCAACGAGCCTCTCTATGTAGTCGATGGCGTGCCGCTCGGTGTGGGCGTATCGCTGGGTCCGCTGCTGAACCCGGACGACATCGCGTCGTTCACGGTCCTCAAGGATGCCTCGGCGACGGCCATTTACGGATCTGCCGGCGCGAACGGCGTGATCCTGATCGAGACGTCGTCGGGCCGGCAGGCGGCCGGTGGCGCAACGCGCGTCACGTATCAGGGCAACTTCTCGGGCTCGACCATTTCCGGGCAGCCGAACATCCTGGACGCGGAGCAGTTCCGCGCTGCCGTCCAGGCCGAGGCACCCGACCAGTTCAAGTACCTGGGAACAGCGAACAACGACTGGTATGACCAGGTGACGGAGAACGGTTTCGGCCAGCAGCACACGTTCGGTGTGGCGGGCGGGGGCGACAAGATGGATTTCCGGGTGTCGCTCGGATACCTGAGCCAGGACGGCGTGGTCAAGCTCACGGGTGTGGACCGGGCCACGCTCAACTTCGCTTACAACCAGCTTCTGTTCAACGACCGCTTGAGCCTCCGCGCCAACCTGCTCGGGTCCCGGTCCGAGGGGCGGTTCAACGGGAATCGGGCCATTGGTGGCGCTACCAACATGGCCCCGACGCAGCCCGTCCTCCAGGCGGGCAGTCCCTTCGGCGGGTACTTCGAGTGGGATGACAACCTTGCCACCAACAACCCGGTGGGTGAGTCGAACCTGGTGTTCGACGAGGGCGTCGGGTACCGAAGCGTCGGAAACGTCACGGCAGAGTATGCCCTTCCCAAACTCGACGGGCTGTCCGTGACCGGTCGGCTCGGATACACGTCCGACAATACCGAGAACGCGTTCTTCGCTCCCTCTTTCGCCAAGTACCAGACGGAAGGCGGGCAGTTCGGAACGGTCAACCGCAACAACACCACCGCCTTCAACTGGCTGACGGACCTGTTCCTCACGTACGACCAGAACTGGGGGCAGCACGGTCTCAACGCCACCGGAGGCTACTCGTTCTACAACGCGCAAACGGATAACGCGTTCCAGGAAGCGCAGCAGCTCAGCACCGATCTGCTCGGACCGTATGGCGTGCCGGCAGCCGACTTCCAGCGCCAGTCCCTGGACATCCAGGAGAGCAAGCTGTCGTCCTGGTTCGGTCGGGCCAACTACAGCTTCGCCAACAAGTACCAGTTCACGGCGACCATGCGTGCGGACGCTTCCTCCCGGTTCGGCGCGGACAATAAATGGGGTTACTTCCCGTCGTTCGCCGGAGCCTGGCGTCTGTCGGAAGAGTCGTTCATGGACGGTGCGGACTGGTTGTCCGACCTGAGGCTCAGGGCCTCGTGGGGTAAGAACGGAAACCAGGCCTTCGGCAACTACCTGGCGTACAAGACCTATTCGTTCGGCGAGCTCACGGCCCAAACGCAGTTCGGCGACCGGTTCGTGTCCACGGTCCGGCCCAACGCGGTGGATCCGAACCTCAAGTGGGAAGAGACGGCCTCCTGGAACTTCGGAATCGATTACGGATTCAAGAACAACCGCTACTGGGGGTCGATCGAGTTCTACGAGAAGACCACGGATGACCTGATCTTCGACGTCATCGTGGCGGGTGGCAGCAACCTCTCCAACGTGGTCACCACCAACGTCGGCTCGATGAAGAACTCGGGTCTCGAGCTCACGCTCAACGCGATGTTCATCGAGGGTAGAGGTGACGGGTTCACGTGGGACGCGAACTTCAACTTTGCCTACAACAACAACGAGCTCACCAAGATCAACCAGTTTGGCGGCGGCAGCGAGCAGATTCTCGCCGGCGAGGCCATCTCGGGTGGTGTGGGCAGTTTCATCCAGGTGCTGGAACCGGGTGAGTCCGTCAACTCGTTCTTCGTGTATGAGCACATACTGGACGGGTCCGGAAACCCGATCTACGAGGACACGAACGGGGACGGTACGATCAACGACCAGGACCTGTACGTGGACCGCAACGAAGACGGGCAGATCAACCAGGACGACCGGGCGGCGAACTACAGCCCGGCCCCGGACTGGATCATGGGCCACACGTCGCTGATGCGGTTCAACAAGTTTGACTTCAGCTTCACGCTGCTGGCCAACATCGGGAACCGCGTGTACAACAACGTGGCGTCCAGCACGGGCTTCTACGACCAGTTGCGGGTCTCGGCGCGGCCGAGCAATCTCCATGAGTCGGTTCTTACGACGAACTTCGTGAGGCCGCAGTACTTCTCCGATTATTACGTGGAGAACGCCAGCTTCCTGCGGATGCAGAACATCGAGCTGGGGTACACGTTCCAGCAGGCGCTGAACGGAATACGGCTCTACGCAGTGCTGCAGAACGCGTTCACGATCACGGGATACAGCGGCGTCGATCCGACGGCATCCACCAATGGAATCGACAACAACCGGTACCCGCGCACCCGGACGTTCAGCGCGGGCATCAACGTTGCCTTCTGATACCGGGAAACGACGAGCGAAGACACAAACAACGGATGAAGCCATGAGAATCAGAAAGATTACAATGTGCGTCGCCTTCGTCGCGCTCCTGGGAGTGGCGGCCTGCGACGTCACGACCGAGCCCAAGAGCACGGTAACGGAAGCGAACGTCTTCAACGACACGCAGTCCTACGAGGCGTTCCTGGCCAAGTTGTACGCCGGGCTATCGGTGACGGGCCAGCAGGGCCCGAACGGCAACTCCGACTTCTCGCGCCTCGACGAGGGATTCAGCCACTACGGCCGCCAGTTGTGGCAGCTGCAGGAGCTACCCACGGATGAGGCGGTGCTGGGCTGGGGCGATGCCGGCATCCCGGAGATGATCACGATGGGGTGGGCCTCGTCGAACCAGTTCGTGCAGATGATGTACTCGCGGGTGTTCTACCAGGTGTCGCTGGTGAACGAGTTCCTGCGCGCGACGTCGGACGAGAAGCTGGAGGAGCGTGGGCAATCGTCTCTGCGCGACGAGCTGGCGCCGATGCGTGCCGAGGCGAGATTCCTGCGAGCGTTCAGCTACTGGCACGGAATCGACCTGTGGGGGAACATCCCGCTGGTCAAGGAGGACTTCGAGCTCGGGGCGACGCCGCCGGAGCAGAGCGATCGGGCGACGATCTACCAGTACGTGGTGGACGAGCTGAACGACATCCGCGGCGATCTGCCGGCAGTCGGAGCGGCCGAGTACGGCCGGGTCGACCAGGGCGCGGTCGCGATGCTGCTGGCGAAGCTGTACCTGAACGCCGGCGTGTACATCGGCTCGGACCAGAACTCGCTGGCCCTGACGGAAGTCGAGCGGGTGATCGGTGGCCCGTATTCGCTGGCGACCAACTACCAGCTCAACTTCATGGCCGATAACCAGAACTCGCCAGAGACCATCTGGGCGGTGGCGCAGGACGGCGACCGCACGCAGCAGTGGGGCGGCCTGACGTTCCTGATCCACGCGGCGGTGGGTGGCAACATGAACGCCGCTGACTTCGGGATAGACGGTGGCTGGTGGGGCATTCGGGTCCTGCCGGAGTTCGTCGCGAAGTTCGAGGGCGGGGCGGCCAGCGCGGACGGCCGGGCGCTGTTCTTCACGGACGGCCAGAATCTCGAAGTGGCGAACATCAGCAACTTCAACGACGGGTACGCCGGATCCAAGTTCACGAACGTCACGTCGCTCGGCGTTTCGGGGGCGCACCCGACGTTCCCGGACACCGACTTCCCGGTGTTCCGCCTGGCGGACGCGTACCTGATGTATGCAGAAGCGCATCTGCGCGGCGGTGGCGGTACGGCGGCCACGGCGGTGGGCTACGTCAACGAGCTGCTGGAGCGCGCCTACGGCGACCAGAGCGCCAACATCACGGCGGGTGAACTCACGCTCGAGTTCATCCTGGACGAGCGGGCCCGCGAGCTGTGGTGGGAAGGTCACCGTCGGACCGACCTGATCCGCTACGGGCTGTTCACATCCGGCGACTACGTGTGGTCCTGGAAGGGTGGTTCACAGGCGGGCGTCGGGGTGGCGGACCGGTTCAACCTGTATCCGCTGCCGGCTTCCGAGCTGCTGGCGAACCCGAACCTGACGCAGAACCCCGGTTACTGATCGCGACTCGCGAACGCCGGATCGTTCACTCGAACCTTCAGCCCGGTCGCTTCACGGCGGCCGGGCTGAGCCACTTCTTGGAGTCCGGAATCTCATGACCGCAGGTGCGCACCGTCCCGGCTCCCACAGTCGCCATACACGGCGGTCCTGCCCTATAATCGCGCATGGATGAACTCAAGGCACTCGGATCCCTCGCCCGGGCGATGGGCGTCTACACGGAGTATATCGACGGCCTCCGTCAGCCCGTGACGGTGGCCCCCGAGACGCTGGTGGCCGTGTGCGCCTCGCTGGGCGCTTCGGTCGCACACCCGCGCGATGCCGCGGCCGCCCTGCGCGCGTTCGAAGCGGAAAAGGGGGCCGAGGTCCTTCCTCCGGTTCTGGTGGCCTGGGACGGAGTCCTGCCCGACGTTTCAATTCCAACCAGAGGTGCGGTGCACGTCGAGCTGGCCCTCGAGGAGAGCGGTGAGTTCCCCCTGGAAGTGGACGGCTCGTCGAGTGGAGGGGTCCGGCTGCGGGCGGCCGAGCCCATTCCGTTCGGCTATCACCGCCTGACGGTCGAGGCGTCGGGGGCAACCCTGACGTCCACGGTCATTTCGGCCCCGGAACAGGCCTGGCGGAGGCCCGGATCGCACCGGAGTTGGGGCGTGGGGGGGCAGCTGGCTGCCTTTCGTTCGTCTCGCAGCCGCGCGTTCGGCGACCTACGGGACCTGGAGACCGTGTCGCGGTGGGTGGGCGAGCGGGGAGGGGACCTGGTGATGGTCCTTCCGCTGCTTCCGACCTTCAACTCCGAGCCGGTGGAGCCCAGCCCGTACTCCTCTGTGAGCCGCCTGTTCTGGTCCGAACTGATCCTCGACCTGGGCGACGCGCACCGGCCGGCGCCCGCGCCGAGCACCCTCGACGTGCGACCGGCAGACGCCGAAGTCCGTGCAGCCCTGGCGGGGCTCGCGGTCCCGGAAGCGAGCCTGCTCGACGACGAGCTGGTGCGTTACGCCCGTTTCCGCGGCGCCCAGAAGCGGTTGGGCCGGGATTGGCGGTCCTGGCCGGCGAAAGCGCGGGCCGGGCAGCTGACGCCCCGGCACATCGACGCGGAGGAAGAACGCTTTCACCTGGTGGCGCAGGCCCTGGCCCGCCGCCAGTTGGGTGAGCTCCGGGAGGATCTCGAGAGAGACGGAATCCGCCTGGGTTTGGACCTTGCCGTCGGCGTGCACCCGGACGGGTACGATCCGTGGTCCCGGCAGGCACTGTTCGGCGACGGAATGTCGGTCGGCGCTCCGCCCGACGGGGGATTCCCGAGCGGTCAGGACTGGGGCTTCCACCCGGTCCTTCCCGAGGCCTCGCGGCGCGAGGGTCACCAGTACCTGGCGGCGTCCATCGCGCACCAGGCCGCGGTCTCGGGTGTGCTGCGGGTGGACCACATCATGGCCTGGACCCGGCTGTACTGGATTCCGCACGGCTTCGGCAAGGACCAGGGCACGTACGTCTCGTATCCGGCCGACGAACGGTTCGCGATCCTCACCCTGGAGTCGAATCGGAACCAGTGCGAATTGGTGGGCGAGAACCTCGGGACCGTGCCGCCGGAGATCGGCGACGCGCTTCCGCGGCACCGCATCTGGGGCATGTACCTGGCGCAGTTCACGGCGTCCGAGGACCCGAAGGTGTCGCCGGCCACCGGAGCGGATATGGCCCTGATCGGCACGCACGACACCCCCACGCTGGCCGGCTGGCTTGAGGGCGTGGACATTGGTGAACGGGTTCGTTGCGGGCTGCTGGAGGAGGCCTCGGTTCCGTGGGTTCGGGAGGAGCGTTCGCTGGCCACGGGCAGACTGGCCGACCGCCTGGGAGCGGACGTAGACGACCCGCAGGCGTACCTGGCGGCGCTTCTCGAGTGGCTCGGCCGGTCCGAGAGTCCGCTGGTCGTCCCGTGGCTCGAGGACCTGTGGCTCGAAGAAGAGGGCGTGAACCTCCCGGGCACGCGGTCGTCCGAACGTCCCAACTGGCAGCGCCCCATGCGAATGCTGCTGGACGAGGCGCTGGCCGACCCCGACGTTGACGCACTGGCGCGACGACTTTCGCGCGCACGAGGCCTCGCGGAGACGCGCACCACCGACTGACGTACCGACAATCCACTAACGAGGACCAGGTCCCCATGGAATCAAGCGTTTCCCCGGCTTCCACCGAGCTCCGACCCAAGCCGCGGCTGACGTTCTGGGACATCTGGAACATGAGCTTCGGGTTCCTGGGCATCCAGTTCGGGTTCGCGCTCCAGAACGCGAACGTGAGCCGGATCTTCGAGACCCTGGGCGCCAGCGTCGAGAACATCCCGATCCTGTGGATCGCCGCGCCGGTGACCGGACTCCTGGTCCAGCCGATCGTGGGCTACATGAGCGATCGCACGTGGAACCGGCTGGGTCGCCGCCGTCCATACTTCCTCGTCGGGGCCATCCTGGCCTCCCTGGCCCTGGTGATCATGCCCAACTCGCCGACACTGTGGGTCGCCGCCGGGATGCTGTGGATCATGGACGCCTCCATCAACATCTCGATGGAGCCGTTCCGCGCCTTCGTGGGCGACAACCTGCCGTCGGAGCAGCGAACCACGGGCTTCGCGATGCAGAGCTTCTTCATCGGCACGGGTGCCGTCGTGGCCTCTATTCTTCCGTGGCTCCTCACCAACCAGTTCGGGGTGAGCAACGAGGCGCCGGAAGGCGTGATCCCGGACTCGGTCCGCTGGTCGTTCTACCTCGGCGCGGCGGTGTTCTTCGTCGCGGTCCTGTGGACGGTGATCAAGTCGAAGGAATACTCGCCCGAGGAGATGGCGGCCTTCGAGGAGAACCAGGAGAGGGAGGGCTTCGCCCGGGAGGAGCGCACGCTCGAGGAGTACGCGGCCAACGGCGTGCGCCAGATGCGCGTGGGCGCGGGGCTGTTCATCGTGGGCGGGCTGTCCTCCGCCTGGCTGGCCAGTGCAGAGCTGTACCAGGTGATGATCCTGTCCGCAGGCATGGCCGTGGTGGGGGTCCTGCTGGTCATGTCGGGATTCCTGCAGAAGGCCGGCCGGTACGACAACGGCTTCGTGACGATCCTGAACGATTTCCAGGACATGCCCCACACCATGAAGCAGTTGGCCTGGGTGCAGTTCTTCTCCTGGTTTGCCCTGTTCGCCATGTGGATCTATACGACCGCGGCGGTCACCAGCTACATCTACGGCACCACGGATACCACCTCGGCGCTCTACAACGAGGGAGCGAACTGGGTCGGTGTCTCGTTCGCCGCGTACAACGGGGTGGCCGCCCTGGTAGCGTTTGCCATTCCAGTGCTGGCCAGGCGCACGAGCCGGAAGATCGCCCACTCGATCTGCCTGGTGTGCGGCGCGGTGGGTCTGCTGTCCGTGTTCATCATCTCGGATCCCCGGCTCCTGCTGGCCTCCATGGTGGGCGTCGGGATTGCCTGGGCGAGCATCCTCTCGATGCCGTACGCGATCCTCACCGGGTCGCTGCCGCCGTCGAAGATGGGCTACTACATGGGCGTGTTCAATTTCTTCATCGTGATTCCCCAGATCGTGGCGGCGGCCATCCTGGGCTTCTTCGTGGGACGCTTCTTCGGGGGCGAGGCCATCTACGCCCTGCTCATAGGGGGCGTCTCGCTGGTTCTCGCGGCGGCCCTCACGCTCCGCGTGGACGACCAGGACGACGTGGCAGCCGCGGTCGGGTGACGACGGAAGGGCAGCGAGAGGTCGGTTCGAACATGAGGAACGGAATTCGGACGCTGGTACTCGCGGGGTTCTGCTCGCTTCTCCTGTCGGCGTGCCGCTCCGGGGGGCCGGCTGTGGTCGTCGCGCCCGGCACTCCCGGCCCGGCGGACAGGGGGGCCCTCGCGCCCGCGGACTTCTGGAACTCCGCCACCATCTACTTCCTGCTGATCGACCGGTTCTACAACGGCGATCCGAGCAACGACCTGGCGCTCGGTCGCACGCGAGAGGGCGGGGTGCTGCGGACGTTTCAGGGCGGAGACCTGGCCGGCGTGCTCAGAAGCTGGAGGAGGGCTACTTCGAGGACCTCGGGGTGGACGTCCTCTGGATGACTCCGTTCCAGGAGCAGAACCGGGGTGCCACGGACGAGGGCACGGGCCGGACGTACGCCTACCACGGCTACTGGATCCAGGATTGGACCGCCGTGGATCCGGCTCTGGGAACCGAGGAGGACCTGCGCGCGGTGGTCGATGCGGCCCACGCGCGCGGAATCCGGGTGCTGATGGATGCGATCGTGAACCACACGGGCCCCGTGACGGCGGAGGACCCGGTGTGGCCTTCCGCCTGGGTCCGCACGTCGCCCAGGTGCGAGTTCAGGGACTACGTCACGACCGTGGACTGCACGCTGGTGGCCAACCTCCCCGACTTCCTGACCGACAGCGACGAGGAAGTCGAGCTTCCCCCGCAGCTGCTCCAGAAATGGAAGAGCGAGGGCCGGCTGGAAAGGGAAGTGGCCGAGCTCGATGCCTTCTTCGAGCGAACGGGCCACCCCCGCGTCCCGCGCTACTACCTCATCAAGTGGCTCACGGACTGGGTGCGCGAGTACGGATTCGACGGGTACCGGGTGGACACCGCCAAGCACTTCGAGGAGTGGGTGGGAGCGGAGCTGAAGGTGGAGGCCGAGCGCGCTCTCTCCGATTGGAGGACCGCCAACGCCGACCGGGTCCTGGACGATCTTCCATTTTATATGATGGGTGAGGTGTACAACTATAACATCAATAACGGACGCTATTTCGACTTCGGGGGCGGCGACCGCGTGGACTTCTTCGACTACGGGTACGACGGACTGATCAACTTCGACTTCTCCAACCGGACGGACGAGTCGCTGGACGACCTCTTCACGAGGTACTCGGCTTCGCTGCTCGAAGGCGATCTGCGGGGCGTTTCGATCATCAACTACAGCAGCTCGCACGACGACGACACGCCCTGGGACGCGGCGCGGAGCCACCCCTTCCTGGCCGGCACGCGTCTGCTGCTGGCGCCCGGCGGCGCCCAGATTTACTACGGTGACGAGGTGGCGCGGCCCCTGGTCGTGGCGGGCGCGCGGGGCGACGCGAACCTGCGTTCCAACATGTCCTGGCAGGCCATGGAGGGCCCGGCCTACATGGCCGAGATCCTGGAGCACTGGCAGAAGCTGGGTCGTTTCCGGCATGACCATCCGGCGGTGGGGGCAGGCGAGCATCAACGGCTCCGGGTGGAGCCTTACATCTTCAGCCGCACGCTCGAGAAGGACGGCTACATCATTGACCGGGTGATCGTGGCCATGGACCTGGAGGCGGGCCCCAAGACGATCTTCGTGTACGGGCTGTTCCCCGACGGTACCGAGTTGCGGGATGCGTATTCCGGGGCAAGCGGGACCGTCACGAACGGGGAGATCGCGCTGGATACGGATTACGATCTGGTATTGCTGAGTGCAGAAGAGGTGGCCCGGTGAGACAGTTTTCCCGGGGCCTCATGGTACTCGCGCTGGGCCTGCTTGCTGGTTGCGAAGCCGCGCCGCCGAGTCCGGACGATGGGGGCGCACAGGAGACCGGAGTGGAAAACGAACGGGAGGAAGACCTGGCGATACGTTTCCGGGCCGCGATCCACGGCCCCAGCGCGATCCGATTCACACTTGAGGGGGCAGAGCGGCCCGACTCGGTTTCGGCCTACCGCCTGACCGACGGCGCGGGACTCGAGATCCCGATCGCGAATGTGCGTCCCCATGGCGAGGCTGGTGCGCTGGTGGTTCCGGAGGCTCCGGTCGATCCGATGCGTGTGCACTACCTGGAGATCCCCGAGTCCGGCCTCCGGGCGCTGGTCCGGCGCGATCCGCTGTTCCGGAAGATCCACTCCGACAAGGCCCTGGGCGCCGTCGTATCGGACGGCGGCGCGACGACCACGTTCCGGGTGTTCTCGCCGCGGGCGACCGGGGTCCGGCTCTACCTGTACGCGGACCGGGACGATGGGTCCGAGCGGGCCCTCAAGGTCATCGACATGGAAGTGGACGAGGACGGCGTGTGGGAAGCCACGGAGGATGGCGACCTGCGCGGCCGGTGGTACGACTTCACGGTGCATGGTCCGGCCGACCCCGGAAACTGGTTCTGGGAGACGCACCCGGTTCACATTTCCGACCCCTACGCCCTCGTCAACGACGATTCGCACGGGAAGTCGCTGGTGTGGCGGGATGGGCCGCCGCCTCCGCCGGTCGTCGGTGGACGGCCGGCCATGGAGGATGTGGTGGCGTACGAGGTGCACGTGCAGGACTTCACCGATTTGCTGCCGGTAGCGGACGTGGAGACGGGGACCCTGCCCGCCATGGCCCGACCGGGCCTCACGAACGCACACGGGGAGCCCATCGGATTCGACTACCTGGTGGACCTCGGGGTGAACGTGGTCCACCTCATGCCGGTCCAGGAGTACCTGCACTACCCGGACGACGAGTGGCGGGAAGCGTTCGAGGACGATGACTTCGCCCGCGACATGGGGATCGATCGCGAGAACTACCAGTGGGGCTATCGAACGACCCACGCCTTCGCCGTCGAGAGTCGGTTCCGGTCGCGGGACACCGACCCGGGGCAGGAGCGGGAGCAGTTCAAGGCGCTGGTGCGGGCATTCCACGAGCGGGGAATATCGGTCGTGATCGACGTGGTGCCGAACCACACCGGCGAGAACATGGACGACCGCCACCTGCTGCTGAACTTCAACGTGCTGGACCTGCCCTACTACTACCGCACGGGCCAGGAGCTGGAGCACATCGGGGCCTTCGGAAACGAGACGAAGTCCGAGGAACGGCCGATGGTGCAGCAGTGGATCGTGGACCAGCTCCGCCACTGGGTGGACCACCTCGGGGTGGACGGCTTCCGCATCGACCTCGCCGGGCAGATCGACAGGCAGACGCTGCAGCGGGTGAAGCGGGAGCTTCCGGCGGACCTGATCATCTACGGCGAGCCGTGGATCGCGCCCAGCGATCCGGACGTGGCCGCGAACCCCGAGTGGTCCTGGTACAAGGAAGACGCCCCGATCACCTTCT
>Ga0272442_10002713_pt1 | contig 25376 bp, 19 predicted proteins | sample SSMForm2O_FD_200262 | JGI IMG/M metagenome (GOLD analysis project Ga0272442, IMG submission 200262) | Marine sediment archaeal communities from Little Sippewissett salt marsh, Falmouth, MA, United States - SSM-Form-2O | ecosystem: Environmental > Aquatic > Marine > Wetlands > Sediment ... | reverse complement strand
TGCCAGTTCCTCGTCTAGCGTGGTTTCGCCAACCCCGAGCTCGTCCCCGGCCACAGCGGCCTCTTCATCTGTGTCCAATTCCGGCAGCTCTTCTGTATCCTCCAGGCCCTGTGCGGATTCAACTTCCGCCTCTTCGAAAGCCTCCGATATCGGGGCTTCCCCGCCGACCTTATCCTCTCTCTCTGATTCGAGGCTCCCGAAAAGGGAATCGATTTCCTCCTGAGTTGCGGCAGCTTCGGCAGGCTCTTCCTCCCTCTCCTGTTCCGGGAGCTCTTCGGCGGTTTCAGGAAGTTCTTCCGGCAGTTCTTCCGACAGTTCTTCCACCTCTTCCTCATCTTTTTCAAGCCCGGCCTCCGTGCCGGAGACCTCTTCAACAGCGGCGCCTGCCCCGGTCAGAGTCTCAGGCGGTGGTTCCACCTCTGAATACCGGGCAATCAGACTGTCCAGGCGTTCCTGGATCGAGCCGAGCATGGCCTGAGAGTTCTCGATCTGCTGGGAGGTTATATCCTGGGCTTGAAATGCGTTCAGAATGTCTGTAGCATCGGCGGCGGCATCTTCCAGCAGCCGGCTTACCTTGTCCGGGAGGGATTCGTCCAGTTTTTCAGCCAGGAACTTGTCCACGGCGGCCTTGATCCGCACCCCGAGCTCGCGCGCTTCCTCGTTCTCGAAAACCGCGCTCAGTTTATCCCGGGTATCCGGCAGTCTGAGCAGTTTCTCGAGACTGCCAGTGATCTCTGAAATCACCTCGCCCTCGGCAACGACACGCCTGGAGACCTCCTGGAAATCCCGGCTTATCTCATCCAGTCTGCCCAGCATGGAGTTCACTTTGTCCAGTTGCCGGCCTGCCTCTGGTATCTTGCCCGAACTTTCCCTGATCGATTTGTCCATCTCGTTCAACATGGGAGTCATTTTCTGAACAAATATCAACAGCTCTTCCAGGAAAGGAACGAACCGCAGCCCGAAAGCGAACATGGATTTCAATTCATCGAGCTTGCTCAGAAATTCTTTTCTTTCTTTTTCTTCCATTATTAAGCTCCTTGGACCTTCGGCCGGCTGGTCACCTTTAACCGGCCAGGTTTATTCAGTTCAGAGTCATTCTGAAAACGCTTTTTACACTTTCTCTTTTAATTTCGGGTGTTTCGCCAGATTTTTTAGTTAAACTTTCCTGCAAGGCCTGAGCTGACCCGGGGTGAGCAAAAGTTTTCAGTAGATGAAAAAATCACCGGACAGGATCTTCCGCAGGAGAACAAACCCGGAGACAGCGGCTGTCTCGAACCGCAAATCGGCCCGGCCCAGGTGAATGCAGCGATAGCCTCCGGCTGCGATCTCTTTCTGCTCCCGGGGACTAAACCCTCCCTCGGGACCGACAACCAGAATGTACTCCCGGCCCGGCGCAAGGGATTTTCGGCAAGAGCGCTCCAACGCCTCCTCTGTAGCACTTTCCCGGTCAGAGCCGCTGTTTTTAACGCAAAAAACAGGGAAAAGCTTTTCAGCGGCGGCTGATTCGAGAAATTGTTCGAATCGAGCAGGCTCCCGGATCAGGGTCAAAAAAGGGCTGCGCGACTGTTTCATGGAACTCAGCGCTACGCGGCGCAGCTTGTCGGCCAGTTTTTCAGCATTCCCGGCAAAAGAAACATACTCGGTCACCAGGGGCACGATCCTGTGGCAGCCGAGTTCCGCCAGTTTCTCCACAGCGATGCGCATCCTCTCCGGTCGACCCAGGGCAACAGCGACGCTTATCCTGAATGCAGGCGGCCGGGATTGACTTGAGGAGAGGACCCGGCCTTCGAGCCTGCTGCCGGTAGGTTTTTCCAGTTCAACAGTGTAGCTGCCTCCGAGCCCATCCAGCACCTCGACTATGGCTCCCGGCTCGAGCCGGAGAACATTCCGGATATGGAGCCCCTCTTCGGAAGGAAACAGCGCCCTGCCGCCCAGGATGCTGTCCGGCGGTACGTAAAAGGCACTCGTTTCACATTTTTTCTTTCCCTGTTCGAAGGAGCGGCGTGCCAATCGAACTCTCCTGTAAAACCTCTTGCAAGCGCGGTGGAAAAACACGCCCGAGCCCCGGGCAGAGTGAAAAATGCTCCTGGCTTGACCCGGGCCGGGAGCCTGATTCGAACCACCGGAGGAGTTTTATTATCACGGGCCTGAATATTCCGGTCAGGGCGCAAAAACCGTATCTGCTGCGATGCTGAAAGCCGGGGAGCTGTTAGAAAAGTGTCTCCCTGCCTGGAAAATCTTCGATTCGAGCCCGGCTAGGTCCTGAAAGCTTCTTTCATGCGCTTCCAGAAACCCCGTCCGGCAGCGGGCGGACTCTGGCTTTCCACTTTGCTCAGCTCGGCGAACAACTGGCGCTCCTCAGCAGACAGCTTGGTGGGAGTCCAGACAGTGACCCGGACAAGCTGGTCGCCGCGGCCGGTGGAGTTCAGGTGAGGAATGCCCTTTCCGCGCATCCGAAGGACTTTTCCTGTTTGCGCGCCCGCGGGTATAGTGACCCTCGCTTTCCCGGCGAGAGTGGGTACTTCCACCTCGCTTCCGAGCGCGGCCTGGCTGAACGAGATCGGCAGGTCGAAGAGGATATCATCCCCGTGGCGCTCGAAATTTTTGTCTTCTTCCACCTCGATCAGAACGATCAGGTGGCCTTTCGGGCCGTTGCGCACACCTTGGTTGCCCTGGCCTCGGAGAGTAAGGTAGTTGCCCGAGCTGACCCCTGCCGGGATTTTAACCTTGATTTTCCTGTCTTTGCGCACTCGCCCTTCACCGGAGCAGGTCGAGCATAAATCCTGTATGATCTCTCCGGATCCGTTGCAGCGGGGGCATACACCCACGCTGACAAACTGTCCGATAAAGGTGCGCTGGACTTTTCTGACCTGCCCGGAACCGTTGCAGTCAGGGCAGGTGGAGGTTCTGCCGCTTCGTGAGCCAGAGCCGTTACACTGCGAGCAGGTCTGGTACATGTTTATCTTGAGGGTTTTCTCTACCCCTTCAGCCACTTCTTTCAGACTGAGCCCGAGCCGCACCTGGAGATCGCCGCCACGATCGGCGCGCCTTCTGCCGCGCGCTCCGGCAGTCTCGCCGAAAAAATCATCGAACCCGAAACCACCGAAATCACGCATGAAAGCGTTCAGGGCATCGTTCAGGTCGAAACTGAATCCGCCGTAACCGCCGCCGGCGCCGGGTGCGCCTGTAAAGGCCCCTGCATGTCCGAAACGGTCGTACTGGGCGCGTTTCCCTTTATCCTTTAATACTTCGTAAGCCTCCGAGACCTCTTTGAACTTTTCCTCAGCCTCCTTGTCGCCCGGGTTTTTATCCGGGTGGTACTTGACTGCGAGTTTTCTGTAAGCTTTCTTGATCTCGTCTTCTCCGGCATCCCGGCTCGCTCCCAAAACCTCGTAATAATCTCTCTTTGCCATAATTAGCTCTACATTCCTCTTAAATTATGCACTGTTTTCTGTAAAATCTCTCCCCAATATTATTTATCCAGCATCTGCGAAAGCATGCGGCTGGTATATTCGACAACGGAGATAACTCTCTTGTAACTCATTCGCGTGGGCCCGATCACCCCGATCATACCGCGCATCTTTCCCATCCGGTAGGTGTCGGTGACCAGGGTAAAATTGGCCAGCTCGTTCAGCTCGTTTTCAGAGCCGATAGTGATATGAAGGCCGTCCCGGCTGGCCCGTTTTTTCATCAGCTCAATCAGCAGGTGTTTCTGGTCGGTCAGGCTGATCAGAGAGCGAAGGTTGCCGTGGTCGCTGAACTCCGGCTGTGAGGCCAGCTTGGAAGTCTCGCCGAGCACCAACTCCCGGTCTCCCTCTCCGAGTTCGAACAGGGAATCGGCAGACTGGACGAAAATGTTGAGCGGGTCCTTTTCGTCCTCCACTGCGTCTTTGAGCCTCAGCGGTGCAGTCCGGCGGATTTCGAACAGAGTCAGGCCGGTGAGCCTTTCTCTGAGCCTGGCCGCGAGTTTTTCCAGCCGCATGTCCTCCATCGAGCTTTCCAACTCGACAAAGATCGTTTTCACCATGCCCTGCCCGATTGTCAGCACGAGCATGATCCGCTCCGAGCTCAGCCGGATCAGGTCCACCCCCTCCAGGACTCCCTCGTCCACGAACGGTCCCATTCCGAAACCCAGTTCGAAAGTGATCACGCTCAGGGCCTCGGCGGCGCGGTGCAGTATATTTTCTACAACCGGGTCTTCCCGGATCTTTTTCAGGGCTTTCACTGCGGACCTGGGCGCATTGTGCTGAAGGTGGATGATATTTTCCACATGCAGCCGGTAGGCCTTGTCAGTGGGTATCCGGCCCGCGCTGGGGAAAGGCTGGTGAAGGTAGCCTTTTTCCTCCAGGTCACCCATCGTGTTGCGAATGGTAGCCGGGCTCAGGCCCAAGTTGCCGGTCCGGGACAGATTGCGTGAACCAACCGGCCTGGCGGTGGAAATATAGTTGCTGATCACCGCCTCCAAAATTCCTTGTTCCCGCTCGCTCAGATCATCCGCTCCGAGCTTATTTATTCCCTTGTCTGCCATAGGCTTATTAAAAAGTTACAATGGTTTTCCGAAGTCCTTTTACTATGCCAATTTTAAATTTTTTTGTCAAGTTCAAACCTGCCTGTGCCGGTCAAGCGTTCGATAATCGTGTCGTGGAGAAGAAACCCTTTGTCAGTCAAGGCGACCCGGCCATTCTCAGCGCTGCGCACGAGGCCGCTCTCGATCAACTCCGCCAGGATTTCCCCGGTGTGATGGCCATTAAAACTTCGGACCAGGTCCCGGTCTACACCCCCGGCAAGGCGTAACCCAAGTAACATCTGTTCAAAACGGACCTGCCCGGGACTGAGGCGCTCGCTCTGGCGAACGGATAAAATCTCTTTTCCGGCGGCCTCAAGATAAGCAGCAAGCTCAGGCGGATTCCACATCCGCAGCCCCGGCGGCATAAACGAATGGGCCGAAGGCCCGCAGCCCAGGTAAGCTTTCCTTTCCCAGTAAAGCATGTTGTGCCGGCAGATCGCCGCACCATCTTTCGCCCAGTTCGATATCTCGTAATGCAGCCAGTCCGATTGCGCAATCAGCTTGCAGGCGGCGAGATACTGCCGGCAGTAAGCATCCTCGCCGGCAGGGGCATACTCCGGGAGGCCGAATCCGGAGGCTGTTTTTTCCAGATGATACCCGTAAAGCGAAAGGTGATCGACTCCGAGACCGGCTGCTGTTTCCAGCGAGCGTAAAATCGAATCCGTGTCCGAGCCGGGACAGGCGAAAATGAGATCGATCGAAATCCGCTCGAAGCCCCCCCGGCGTGCAGCCTCCACAGCGCTGTAGTTCGCCTGTACGCCGTGAGCCCGGCCGAGCGCGGCAAGGGCCTGGCTGTCAAAGCTCTGGCAGCCGATCGAGAGGCGGTTTACCCCGGCCGAGCTGCATCCGGCGGCCCATCGGTCTGTCAAATCCTCGGGATTGCATTCGACAGTTATCTCCACATCCGGGGCCAGGGGCCAGAGAGACTCTATGCTGCCGATAACCTCTTCGATCCGCTCAGGGGCTAACAGGGACGGAGTCCCGCCGCCGAAAAAGACACTTGCAACCTCATTATCCGCAGTGAAATGCTCCTCTCTGGCTGCCTGAAGTTCGCTCATGAGGGCATGCAGATAACTTTCAAGCAAATCCTGATCGCTCGCCACACTGTAGAAATCGCAGTAGGGGCATTTGCTGTGGCGGCAGAAAGGAACGTGAACATAGACTCCGAAAGGTTCCGTATCTCCCTCCTGGCTAACCCAGGCTGTAGAGCTTGCCCGGATGCTCGCGCACAAGCTGTTTTATCACCAGCCGCAGAAGGATACCCAGCAGATGGGAGACATCCATTCCGAGTTTTTCGGCGAGCTCGTCAACGTGAAGGGCCTCGCGGCCCAGGCCCTCGAACACCAGGCGCTCCTCAACGCTCAGAGCGGGTTTTAATTTTTCCTCCGGACTGTTTCCGCCGCCTGGAGCGGTTTTGGCAAGCAGTACGCCCATTTCTCCCAGGATATCGTCAAGCGATTTGACCAGCTTCGCTCCCTGCTGGATCAGCGTGTTGACCCCCTCGCTGAGTACCTTTCTCGGGTCTCCCGGGACTGCGAAAACATCCCGGTTCTGGTCCGCTGCGTAAGAGGCGGTCAGCAGGGCGCCGCTTTTCGACCCGGCCTCGACCACCAGGACCCCACGCGAAAGGCCGCTGATCAGCCGGTTACGGCGCGGGAAATTATGGGCCTCCGGGGGTGTTCCCATCGGATATTCGCTGACCAGGCAGCCCTGCTCGCAGATCCTTTCGGCGAGTTTTTTATTCTCCGGGGGGTAAATGATATCCGTACCGCAGCCCAGCACGGCCACGCTCGTACCGCCACAGGCAAGCGCTCCCTCGTGCGCCGCCGAATCGATCCCGCGGGCCAGTCCGCTGACCACGGCAAAACCCGCCCCGGCGATACCTGAGGCCAACTCGCGGGTCGTATTGCCTCCGTTTATACTCGGTTCTCTTGTGCCGACAATAGCAAAGCACGGGGTGTTGAGCGATTCCATGTTGCCGCGGACAAAAAGCATCGGAGGCGGATCATAGATCTGGGACAGGTATGCGGGATATTCGCTCTGCCAGCGGTAGAGCGGGCTGGTAGCGCTGGCCTGCATTGCCTCGATCTGACTATCGACGGCGCAGTCGTCCCACTGCCTGCCGGCAAGCCAGAGGCGTGCCTTTTGGTCCAGAAACCCGAGTTCCTCCAGCCGGTTGTAGTCTGCCCGGACAGCCTTGGCCGGACCGCCCAGAGCATCGAGCAGGCGGGCCAGTTTCACCGGGCCGACCCCGGGGGCCATCATCAAGCGCAGCATGTCGCGCAACTCTGACTGGGAGCCGCCTTTCATCCGAGTTCGTCCTGTGCTGGTATTTTCCGAATGTATGAGGAGCAGTTCAAACCGGGTTTCCCGCTTTTGACCGGGCTGTGCTGGTCTCGGCGAGTTTGGCTGCAAGGGAGCGTTTCAGCTCCTTCAGTCCCGCGCCGGTCACCGCGCTGATACCGGTGATCATGAACAGCTCCCTGTCATTGATTTCCGGCAGTGCCGAACCCGGGGCAACCAGATCCATTTTGCTGAAAACCAGGCAGCGCGGCATGCGCGGAAGCTGTTCGGAATAACCGGCCAGCTCTCCGCAAAGAGTGCGGTACTGATCCTGTGGGTCCGGCGCGGTTATATCGATCAGGAAGACCAGAACCCTGGTCCTCTCGATATGGCGCAAAAACTCGTGTCCCAGCCCTTTGCCGCTGTGTGCGCCTTCGATCAGTCCCGGAATGTCCGCCACGACGAAAGAATTCATGCCGCTGACTGCAACCCCGAGGTTGGGAGTCAGGGTGGTGAACGGGTAGTCCGCCACTTTGGGGCGCGCCTCTGAGATACGGCTCAACAGGGTCGATTTTCCCGAGTTGGGAAAGCCGACCAGGCCTATATCGGCGATAAGTTTCAGTTCGAGCTGAACGGCCTTCTCCTGCCCCGGCTCGCCGTCCTCGGCAAAATCAGGGCTTCGGCGCGTAGGGGAGGTGAAACTCTCGTTTCCCCGGCCGCCCCTGCCTCCCCGAACCGCCAGTACGCGGTCGCCGTGTTCGGTGAGATCGGCAATCAGCTCACCGGTGTCGGCATCGGTGATCAGGGTGCCTGCGGGAACGCGGATGATCAGGTCCTCGCCTGTGCGGCCTGTACGGCTGTTTCCGCCGCCGTGCGCCCCTCGTGGAGCGGCGTAATCCCTCTTGTACTTGAAATCCATCAGCGTGGTCAGGCCCTCGTCCGCCTCGAAATAAATGCTGCCACCTTTGCCTCCCCGTCCACCGCAAGGCCCGCCACGGCTGTTGTGCGGCTCCCGGCGGAAAGCGATCATGCCTTTGCCGCCCTCACCGGCTTTCAGAGTTATTTTGGCCCTGTCAACAAACATCTGCTCGATCTGCTCTCTGCAAAAATTTTCAGTTGCGCAGCCCGGTTCCCGTTTCTGTATTCACCGGAGATCAACACTTCCCCGTTCAACCCATATTGTCTATCAGGGCCTGGCCGAACTCGCTGCATTTGAGCAGCTTCGCGCCGTCCATCAAGCGCTCCAGATCGTAAGTAACGGTCTTGGCCTCGATAGTGCGCTCCATGGCCTTGATCACCAGCTTGCCTGCTTCCTGCCAGCCCAGATAATCGAACATCATGCAGCCTGAGAGGATCAGCGAGCCCGGGTTCACCTTGTCCTGTCCGGCGTACTTGGGTGCGGTTCCGTGGGTCGCCTCAAACAGCGCCATCACATCACCCATGTTGGCCCCGGGCCCCAGGCCGAGCCCTCCGACCTGGGCGACAAGGGCATCAGACATGTAGTCGCCGTTCAGATTGGGCAGGGCAAGCACGCTGTACTCGCGCGGCCTGGTGAGTATCTGCTGAAGCATGGCGTCAGCGATCCGGTCCTTAATCAGGACCTTGCCCTGGGGGAGCTTGCCGCCGTGCTCGTCCCAGAGAGCTTTCTCCGTGATTGTCGAATCGCCGAACTCATCGCGAGCCAGCTCATAGCCCCAATCCCGGAAAGCACCCTCTGTGAATTTCATGATATTGCCCTTGTGCACCAGAGTGACGCTTTCCCGGCCCATATCCACAGCATACCGGACCGCCTTGCGCACCAGGCGCTTGGTGCATGTGATACTGATCGGCTTGATACCGATACCGGAGTCGAGACGAATATCGGTGCCCATCTGCTCGTTGAGGAATCCGATCACTTTCTGCACTTGGGGGCTTCCCTGCGACCACTCGATACCTGCATAAACATCCTCGGTGTTTTCCCGGAAAATCACCATATCCACCAGTTGGGGGTTTTTCACCGGGCTGGGCACTCCCTTGAAATAGCGCACCGGGCGCACACAAGCGTACAGGTCGAGTTTCTGCCGCAGAGTGACGTTGAGACTGCGGAAACCTCCGCCTATCGGAGTTGTCAGCGGGCCCTTGATCGCCACGAGATATTCCCGTATCGCCTCAAAAGTGTCGTTCGGCATCCATTCGCCGTAAAGCTCGCTGGCCTTTTCGCCGGCGTATATCTCCATCCAGTGGATTTTCCTTTTGCCGCCGTAGGCCTTTTGTACCGCAGCATCGAAAACTTTCACTGCTGCAGCCCAGATATCCGGTCCGATACCGTCACCCTCGATAAACGGAATGATCGGATTATCAGGAACGCAGAGCTTGTTGGCGGCATCCGCGGTAATTTTGCTTCCGCCGGCCGGAGGAGTCAGCTTCAGCTTTGAGTTCAATTTCCCCCCTTAGTGAAGATGGTTAAAGCACCAAGTCATTTTTATTTGCCTGTCGGCCCGATCCGTCTCGGCTGCAGCGACTGGAAAAGCCGCAGCTTTTTTCTCTCAGAGATTCGGGTAATGAATAACAACATGATTTATAACTGCTTCCGCTTTAACCGGTTCATTAAACCGGCAAGGCAGAATATAATGTATGTGCTGAGCCGCGGCAACTGGTTTCGGGCCGAGTTTAAAAATAAAAAAGCCGGTGAAATATTTTCACCGGCTCGCGTTTTGCTGGCAATTGAGTCATTTTAAAGCGATGTGAGGGTGGCCTCGCAATTTTCACAGTACCAGCGAATGGCGTAATTCATCGTACCGCATTTGGGGCATTCGACAGTCTTTTTCTTTATCGCGTCAATAGTCTGATCGACAGTCAATATCTTCTCTGCGTCTTCGGCCTTTTCGCCCAGGCTGAACTCCAGCTCGACTTTTTCATCCAGGGAAACAGCCCTCCCAGCCACGAAATCCCTCTCATCCCCGCCTTCCGGGATATCCTCTTCCTGCAGGTCAATGGTGCCGGCGGGCAACTGCTCCTCTACCGGTTCAACCGGCTCTTCCGACGGCGGCTCGCTGCTGCCGGGCTCCTCGATCAACTCCTCTGCCTTTTCTGCGGACTGCTCTTCAGGCAGCGGGGCAGGTTCACCGGCCTGCGGGGACGGCTGCTGCTCCAGTTCCTCCGGAGCTTCCTCAATGTCCCCGGTACTTTCCGGTTCTTCTTCCGGCTGCTCTTCAGGCAGCGGGGCCTGTTCCCCGGCCTGCGGGGACGTCTGCTGCTCCAGTTCCTCCAGAGCTTCCTCAATGCCCCCGGTACTTTCCGGTTCTTCTTCAGGCTGCCCTTCTTGCAGCGGGGCCGGTTCCCCGGCCTGCGGGGACGTCTGCTGCTCCAGTTCCTCCGGAGCTTCCTCAATGTCCCCGGTACTTTCCGGTTCTTCTTCAGGTTTTTCTTCTTCCGCAAGCTGTTCAGCAGGCTCCGGCAGGCTCTCGACCGCTGTTTCGCTGTCAGCCTCCGAATTCCCGGCCGGGACCTCTGCGGGAGGCTCCTCATCTTCAGACAAATTGACTGCGGCGTTCATAATCGCATCCAGGTCCATAGAGGCCTGCTCAATGCCGGTTTCTGCCTGCCCGGCTGTCTGCTCTGTTCCGGTTTCGATGTCATTGGGCAAATCAGCTTCATCGGGTGCCTGAGCGGCTGCCGATTCCACGGCAGATTCCTCAGGCTCGGCTTCCTTCTCTGAAAGCGGGGCGGCTGCCTGCTCAAGTAAAACTTCTTCCGGCTCCGGGGCCGTTTGCTCCGGCATGCTCAGGGCCGGAGATTCCTCTGCGGGCTGTTCAGCCTGAGTATCCGTGCTCTGTCCGGAGGACTCAGCGAATATTGCGTCAAGGTCCGTACCGGGAGAGGATTCATGCTGCCGGGACAGGCTTTCCCCGGCCCCGCTCCTATCTTCCAGAGGCAACTGGGCCTTTTCCTCCTCCTGCTCCTCTTCCAGTGACTGCAGGTCAGGCAGTTCAGCCGTAGCGGCAATCCGGTCTTCCTCAGTTTCGGCAAAGGAAGCCGGCTCCATTTCCCTTTCACCCTGCTCTTCGTCTTCCGGAGCTTCCGGCTGGAGCGCTTCCTCTTCACCAGCGGGGGCCACTTCCTGCTCAGCCTCAGCGGGTCCCTCGCCCTGGGCCTCTGCGGTTATTTCAAATGCAGTCGGGGCTTCTTCGTGCAGAACGGGGCTTTCTTCAAGCAAATCCGGGTTTTCCTCTTCAGGGGCGCTATCTATCGCTGCCGTCTCGACGAGTTCCTGATCGGTAACACGCTCGATCGATTCCACAAGCAGCCCTGCGGAGGGATGTTGATCTTCAGGCGCACTTTCCGAGTCTGCCGGCTGACTGATTTCAGGCCCGGCAGGAGCCTCCGTCTCGATTTCTTTCTCCGCCTGCTCATCCTCAAGCCTCTGCTCAGGCTCACCGGCCCGGAATTCGTCCACCGGGATTTCTTCCTCCAATCCGGTTTCGGGCAAAGCCTCCGGCTCCTCCAGGGGTTCAGCAGGCTGTTCAGCCAGCTCTTCCACCATCGCAGCTTCCGCCTCCGAGGCTTCATCCATCGACCGGCCGATAGCCTCCTGCTCCTGTCCGGCCTCCCGGGCTTTCTGCTCCAGCTCGGCTTTCAGTTCCTCGATCATACCGTTGCCGGCTACTTTTTCAAGAAACCCGGCCAGTCTGCGCTCCTCGCCGCTGTATTTGCGGATGGTCTCAGCAAATCGTTTCATCCTTTCCGTATGCTCGGTGGAGATCCTGTCGTATTGCTCCTGCGAATATTCGCCGAGGGCATAGCGCAAGGCCAGTTCCTGGATTTTTTCCTCGTGAGTTTTTTCCAGGAGCCTGAGCTGGTTCGAGAAAAGGCGGATTTCCGACAGTTTGATCTCATATTCGGCCAGGCCCAGGCCGACTTCCCCATCCACGGCTTCGAGGTAGGAGGAGTATTCCTGGCGCAGCTTCTCATACACATAGTCTGAGATTCTCTCCCTGTACTTATCGAGGAAATCCAGGCGGCGGCGGCAGCGCGCTTTGAGTTCGAGCAGCTCGCCCAGGCCGCGGCCCATGAAAACTATCCCGACAGGTATTTTGTTTGCCTGTTTCTCCATGCTCAAGTCTCTATTATTACTCCAATTGAGAAAGAACGTCCTCGAGCCGTTCCATGTTGACCCTGTAGTTATTCACTTTAGAGCGGTAGTATTCGATCTTTTCCCGCTTTTTCCTGACTATTTTTTCGTATTCCTCCTGGGTGTATTCACCAAGAGCATAGCGCACTTTAAGCTCCTCGATGGACCTTTCACCCAGTTGTTCAGCATTTTCCAGGCGCGAGACCAGATCCCTGTAATCACTGAGGGTCCGCTCGAAGTTGCTGGCCTGGCGGCTGATTTCGCGGTTCAGGTTGCCGAGACGCATCTGGTAATCAGATTTCACGCGCTGGTAGACCTCATCGGCGACTTCCCCGCGCCTGGTCTCAATCAGGTGAAGCAGTTCCTTCGTCCGGCTGCGCTCTTCCAACAAAGGAATTATCTTGTCTCCATCGATAGCAGCACTGGTCTTGTCGGGTGCGGAATCAGGTATCTTCAACATCCTTTCATCTCTTGGCTCGGTCAGATTTATGATTTTCTAAGCTGCTCTTTTTTATTAAGTTACAGGGTTCTTCAAAAACTTCGACTGAACCGCTTTCCAGCCTTATCTTATCACATTATTTTAAAAAGTGTCAAGGCCTTTTTCAACCGGACGGATTGAGTTCGGCCTTTTTCAGAGAGGCTTCCGGAAGGCACCGAACAGGCAGATAACTGAATACATTACAATGGATTACATACCCATTGACAGACAATTACACTTTTATTAATTTTCCCCTTGTATTAATGTCGGTCAAAAAAAGTTTCGCCCGATATCCGATTGGCGCAGCTTCCCTCTCGCGAGAACTCTCAGAGCCTTTTTAATCGCTTTACTATCTTCGCTGGACGGGTGAAATAATTTGTTAAGACTGTTAATCCCTTTGTGTTTTTTCGGCCTGAATTTTTTAATTTCATTCAGCTATCGCTTTAAAAAATCACCGGTTGCTGCATTCCTTCTCCGTAGATCAGTTTTACAGTTTTCAGGTTCCAAGTACCTGCAGCCGCAAAACCAGTGATTTCGTTCACTGCGTTCAGAACCGAATTTTTGTTCAGTTTGATTACAAAACCCAAGTTAAAGCCATAACCCGATCCGACCGTTTGGTAGATAAGTCAGGTCAGGTTAGATGGTTATGACCTCCTGGAGGCATTTAATGCAGGAAATCGATCCCAAAGCTTTGGCCAGCGAAATCAAGGCAATCGTTGCGACCGAGGGCAAACAGCGAACCCGTTTGATCAACATTGTGCGTAAAGTGCAACAATCCTACGGGCAGGTATCCGATCCGATGATCGACGTGATTGCCGAGGCGCTAGGCATTGAAAGAATCGAGGTAGAGGGTGTGGTTTCTTTCTACCATTTTCTGAGCAAGGAAAAAGTGGGCCGGCACCCGATCTATCTAAATAACAGCGCAGTTTCGGAAATGATGGGTTTTGAAGATGTAGCCCGCGCGTTCAAGGAAGCGGCCGGTATTGATTTCGGCGAGCAGACTGCGGACGGTCTGATCTCGCTGCATAAAACCTCCTGTATCGGCATGAGCGATCAGGAGCCGGCCGCCTTGATCGACAACCTCCCCTTTACCAGCCTGACCCCGGAAAAAGCGCGAAAAATAGTCAATGGCCTCAAAGCAGGTAAAAGTGCCGGGGACCTGGTGCAGGAATTCGGCTACGGGGACGGCAACAACGCGCATCCGCTGGTGCGCTCGATGGTCAAAAACCACCTTCAGAAAAAAGGCCCGGTTCTTTTTGCCGAGATGGAAATCGGTGCTGCTGTGCGCAAGGCTGTTTCGATGACGCCGGAAGAGGTGATCGAGGTAGTGAAGGCAAGCATGCTGCGCGGCCGCGGCGGAGCCGGATTCCCCACCGGAATGAAATGGGATTTCTGCCGCAGGGCCACCGAAGAGCCCCGTTACGTTTTCTGCAATGCGGATGAGGGAGAGCCCGGTACGTTCACAGACCGGGTATTGCTGACCGAGAATCCCGATCTGGTGTTCGACGGCATGACCGTGGCCGGCTATGCGGTCGGCTCACAACACGGTATCCTTTACCTTCGGCAGGAATACCAGTATCTGTTCGCCTTTCTGGAAGACCTGCTGGAGAAGCGGCGCAAATCTGGGCTTCTCGGCAAGAGCGTGGCCGGCAAGAAAGGTTTTGATTTCGACATCCGGATCCAGCTCGGCGCCGGCGCATATATCTGCGGCGAGGAATCCGCGCTGATCAATTCGACCGAGGGCAAGCGCGGCGAGCCCAGGGACAGGCCGCCGTTTCCGGTTCAGTCCGGTTTCCTCGGCAAACCGACCCTGGTCAACAATGTCGAGACCCTGGCCGCAGTCGCCCGCGTAGTGGAGCAAGGTGCAAAGTGGTTTATCTCTTTCGGCAGCGGGCAGTCCACGGGCACAAAGCTGATCAGCGTATCCGGCGACTGCAAGCGTCCCGGTGTCTACGAGCTTTCCACCGGCCTGCCGGTGCGGATGATCCTTTCAGTGGTGGGTGCCGAGGATTCCAGGGCTGTCCAGGTAGGCGGTCCCAGCGGCTCTTTTATCGCCGAAAAAGGATTCGACCGGAAGATCTGTTACGATGACCTGAGCACCGGCGGAGCGATAATCGTGATCGGAGCCGGGCGGGATATCCTGAATGTCGTTTACAATTTCACCTGCTTCTTCGAGGAAGAATCCTGCGGGTGGTGCGTACCGTGCCGGGTGGGCACGAAACTGCTCAAGATAAAGCTGGAGAAGATTCTGGCGAGTAAAGGCACTCGCAGCGACCTGGATGAGATAGAGCAGTGGGGGAAAATTATCGGGGCGACTTCCCGTTGCGGTCTCGGCCAGACAGCCGCCAACCCGATACTGACCACCCTGGCCAATTTCCGCGAACTCTACGATGAAAAGATCAAAGAGGATGAATACCTGACCGGCTTTGATCTGGCTGCGGCAGTTACCGATGCCTGCGAAGCCACAGGTAGATATCCCAATCTCGAATAGAGGAAATAAAATGAGCGACAAAATCAAGTTTTTTCTGGACGGAAAGGAATATTTCGGCAAGCCCGGCCAGTCGATTCTCCAGGCTGCGGACGACAACGGGATTTATATCCCGCGTCTTTGCTACTATAAGGATCTCTCGCCTAGTGGAAGCTGCCGGATCTGTACAGTCAATGTTAACGGCCGGAACATGGCCGCCTGCACTACTCCGATAGCCGAGGGTATGATTGTTCTGAGCGAAACCGAGGATCTTAACAATTTTCGCCGGGCCCTGGTGGAAATGCTGTTCGTGGAGGGCAACCATTACTGTCCGTTCTGCGAAAGGAGCGGCAACTGCGAGCTTCAGGCCCTGGCCTACCGGCTCAAGATCATGGCGCCGCGCTTTCCGTTCATGTTTCCGGCGCGCTACCTCGATGCCACTCACCCGAAGATATTTATCGACGGCAACCGCTGCATCCAGTGCGGCCGCTGCGTGAGAGCCGCAGCCGAGATTGATAAAAAGCCGATCCTCGGGTTCATCGGGCGCAGCGGATCGGTTCGGATCAAGGCCAGTTCCTCAACCGGGCTTGCCGGTGTGGATATCAAGCCGGAGGACGCCTGTGTCAATGTCTGTCCGGTCGGCGCGATAATTGTCAAGGAAACCGCCTACCATACACCGATAGGCAAACGGACTTACGATTACAAACCGATCGGCGCAGAGATCGAGGAAAAAGCCGCCAAGGCCTGAATTTTCTGCGCTGGTTATAATCCGGTAACTGGAAAAAATCAGAGGACCAAGATGTCTAAACCGAAAATTGCAACTACTTCGCTCGCAGGCTGTTTCGGCTGTCATATGTCGCTTCTGGATATTGACGAGCGGATCCTGCAGCTGGCCGAAATCGTTGATTTCGACAAATCACCGATCAACGACATCAAGCGTTTCACCGACCATTGCGCAGTCGGCCTGATCGAGGGCGGGTGCGCCAACGCGGAAAATGTCGAGGTTCTGCGATCTTTTCGCAAGAACTGCGATATTCTGATTGCAGTGGGCGAGTGCGCCATTATGGGCGGCCTGCCTGCGATGCGCAACGGCATCCCCCTGGTGGAATGCCTGCGCGAGGCTTATATCGACGGGCCGAGCGTGGTGGACGGCAACATTCCCAACGACCACGACATCCCGTTGCTGCTGGACAAGGTTTACCCGTGCCAGGAGGTGGTGAAAATCGATTATCACCTTCCGGGCTGCCCCCCTTCGGCTGACCTGATCTGGGAAAGCCTGGTGGCACTTCTATCAGCTAAAGAGGCAGATTTGCCTTATGAATTGATCAAGTATGAATGAAAATGGAGAACAGTCGTGATGAGCATAGCTAATCATGTTGAACACACAATGAAGAAGGTGGTCATCAACCCGATAACCCGCGTTGAGGGTCACGGCAAAGTGACTATCATCATGGATACCGAAGGCCGAATCATCTCGACCCGTCTTCATATCGTCGAGTTCCGGGGCTTTGAGCGTTTTATTCAGGGCCGGCCTTACTGGGAGGCGTCTGTTGTGGTGCAGCGGCTTTGCGGTATCTGCCCGGTGAGCCATCACCTGGCTGCAGCCAAGGCGATGGATGTAGTGGTGGGCGTGGGGCCGGACGGGTTGAGTCCCACTGCCGAAAAGATGCGGCGGCTGATGCACTACGGTCAGATGCTTCAGTCTCACGCGCTGCATTTCTTTCACCTCTGCTCGCCGGACCTCCTGTTCGGTTTCGACTCGGACGTGATGAAACGCAATGTGCTGGCAGTGGCCCGGGAATACCCGGAAATCGCCAAACAGGGAATCCTTCTGCGGCGCTACGGCCAGGAAATTATCAAGGTCACGGCTGGTAAAAAGATCCACGGAACCGGCGCAATCCCCGGCGGGATCAACAAGAATCTCACCATCGAGGAGCGGGACGTCCTGCTCAAAGACATCGACCAGATGATCGAATGGGGACAGGCCGCGGTGCAACTGGTCAAGAAGGTTCACGGCCAGAATCCGGCCTTTTTCGACAGCTTCGGCTCGTTCCCGTCTAACCACCTGAGCCTGGTGCGCGAGGACGGAGCGCTGGATTTCTACCATGGCAATCTCCGCGCCGTTGACCAGGACGGTCTCAAGATTTTCGACCAGGTTGACTACGCAGATTACCTGAAGCATATCGGGGAAGAGGTCCGTTCCTGGAGCTACATGAAATTCCCGTTCATCCGTAAACTCGGCAAGCGCAACGGCTGGTACCGGGTCGGTCCGCTGGCGCGGATCAACTGCTGCGATTATATTCCCAGCCCCCTGGCCCAGAAAGAGTTCGAAAAGTTCAGGGCGTATACGGATGGCAAGCCGAACAATTTCAGCCTTCACTATCACTGGGCGCGGATGATCGAGTTGCTTCACGCTACCGAGATAATCAAGCAGCTGCTCAACGACAGCGATCTTCAGGGGAACGACCTTCTGCGCAAGGGCGAAAAGAAGGGTGAGGGCATAGGGCTGCTCGAAGCTCCGAGAGGTACGCTGTTTCATCATTACCAGGTGAACGAAAACGACCAGATCACCATGTGCAACCTGATCGTTTCGACCACAAACAACAACGAGCCGATGAACCAGGCAGTGGCCCGCACAGCCCACCAGTTCCTTTCCGGCAAGACCATTACAGAGGGACTGCTCAACCATGTCGAGGTTGCGATCCGGGCCTACGATCCCTGCCTGAGCTGCGCCACTCACGCTCTGGGGCAGATGCCCCTGATTGTCGAGCTGAGAAACAGCAAGGACGAACTGATCGGCCGGGGTGTGCGCGGAGGAAAATGACCGGTGAAAACACTGGTAATCGGTTACGGTAACCCGGGCCGTACGGATGACGGATTGGGCCCGGCCCTGGCGGAAAAAGTCGAGATCTGGCGGAAACCCTCGATAGCGGTCCTGGTCGACTACCAGTTGAATATCGAGCACGCCGGCGAGGTGGCCGAGGCCGATCTGGTGATTTTCATCGACGCCTCGATAGAGACGTCTGCCCCTTTCCGCTTCTACCGCCTGGAGCCGGCTGACAGGAACGATTTTACAACGCATGCAATGGCGCCGGAAACTGTGCTGGAAACCTGCCGGAAAGTCTATGGAAAAGCACCTCCGGCATTCGTCCTGGCCGTTCGTGGCGACAGTTTCGAGTTGAGTGAAGGTTTCAGCAACACAGCGGAACAGAATATGAAAAAAGCCGAAAGATTCCTCTCTGAACTTCTGCAGCCGGGAGACCTGAAGGCTCGCTGCATGGGGGCCGCAGGCTGTTGAAACTTTACAGACAAAATGTATTTATGCACATACACGATAACATTTCCAAGTGATATCAAGGAGATTTCAAGATGGCAACTTCCGAGCAAAAGCTGGTCCTGGTTATCGATGACGATAAGGACATTATGGAAGCGATAAAAATCATGCTCGAGACCGAAGGCTTTGCGGTTGAGACCGCGTTAAACAGAAAAGTGGGATTGGAGAAAGCCACCGGAAACTGTCCGGACCTGATCCTGGTGGATATGATGATGGAAACGGTCGATGCGGGCGCTAAAGTGGCTGAAGATATCAAGAACTCGGGCTGCAAGGCCCCGATTCTGCTGCTCAGCTCGATCAGCGACGCCACGAGCTATAACCTGGACATTAACGCGATGGGCTTTGCCGGATCGATTCAAAAACCTGTCATGCCCTCAGTGCTCATTCCCCTGATCAAACAGAAACTGGGAATGAAATAAAATGTGTGAAACGTGGTTCCAGCCCCGTACATTCTTTCTAAGACCAATTTTATCAGAATTACCTTAAAAGCACCTAGAGCATACAACAGAGATGACTGAGCCAGTATCGATAAAAAATCGAACAATAAATAAAATCCGCCTGATCCACCAGGCCGAACTGGTCGAAAGACTCGGCTGGCTGATCCGTGTCAGATGGCTTGCCGCTATCGGGGTCAGTTCCACTATCCTGGTGGCTACTGCCATTTTCGACCTGCTGGTTGACCGGAATCTGCTTCTGCTGATCTCATGCGCCATCCCCCTGTGCAATATCGTTTATTATTTCTATTTCAAATGGCTCCTTACCAGGAAAGATCTTGCTGCCCGGTGCTGGCGGGTGGCTTTCCTTGCCAATACGCAGATCTCGGTGGATCTGGTGATACTTATCATTCTGATCTACACCTCCGGCGGCGCGGAAAATCTATTCTTTTTTTACTTTATCTTTCACATGATAATCGCCAGCATCCTGCTTTCCACCACTGCCAGCTACCTTCAGGCCACTCTGGCCGTGTTGCTGTTCAACCTGATGCTGCTTTTCGAGGGGCTCGGCCTGCTTCCGCATCATCGCCTGTTTCCTTTTTTCGAGGAATCGATTTACGGCCACCCGGTATTTCTGCTCGGACTCTCCGCTGTATTCACTTCCACGATCTACCTCTCGGTTTACATGGCCACCTCGATCACCAGAAGGCTCCGGATGCGAGAGGAGGAGCTGATTCAGCTCAAGGATTCACTCGAAGAGACAAACCGCGAGTTGAGAGAGCTGCACGAGTACCGCAGCCATTTCATCCTGAAAGTCGAACACGAACTGAAAGCTCCCCTGGCTGCTATTGAAAGCCTGATCGCGGTTATTCTGACAAGTTTCACAGAAACACTCGCTCCCAAAGTCAAAGAGCTGCTTTCCAGGGCGGAGAAACGCTCGCATGTTCTTCTGGAGATGATCCGGGAGCTGCTGGAGCTTTCGCGGATCCAGACAGCGGATTACCGGTTCGATTTAAAGCCCCTGAGCCTGGAGTCGATGCTGAACCGTTTGCTGGGAATCCTTCGCTCCCAGGCCGAGGACAAATCTCTCAGCCTGGAGCTTAATTTCCCAGGGAGCCTGCCCCAGGTGCTGGGCGATGAAAAGGCCATAGAGCAGGTGCTGATGAACCTTCTGAGCAACTCCCTGAAATATACGGAAAGCGGCGGGGTAAATGTGAGGGCCGTGCACGAGGAGGGTTTTGTCAAAGTCACCGTGACTGACACCGGAATCGGGATGAGCGAGGAGGAGCTGCAAATGATTTTCGAGGAATTTTACCGGGGCGAGAAGGCCAAGGAAAACTACGAGGGCACCGGGTTGGGGCTTTCAATTGTCAAGGAGATAGTGGAAGGCCACGGCGGCAGGATCGAGGTGGAAAGCACGCCCGGAAAAGGCTCGCAATTCATGGTCTGGCTGCCAACGGCCTGACTCCTGCCCTATTCTTCATCCCTCCATCATTCAGCCTGCTGCGAAGCTCAACCGTTTCAGGCTCAAGCCGTCGATATATTTTTTAAAAAACTTATTGTGATTTCTTCTTTTTCTTCTTGAAACCGATCCTGTGGAAAGGATTGACCTCGGCAGAGGCGATATTGAAAATGTGACCTTCAACTCTCCGCAGGTAGCGCATGTAAAGGGCGACTATCGCGCTCTGAGACGGAGTGAGGGTCACCTCTTCGTTCGTGATCAAGTTCGTGATCATCTCCCGGTACCGGCTGTTAACCTCCAGGTGCGTTCTTGTCAAACCACCCGCCTTTTCCCTGATCTCGTCCCCGCTTTCAAAGATATCGATCAATTTCTGGATGCGCTCGATCAGGGTACTCTCAAATTTTTTGAGGCTGTTCTCGAACTCCCCGGGTTTGAACTTGCCCGGAAAGTCCATGGCCAGGTAGCCGATATCCTTGGTGTGGTCCCCGATGCGCTCGACATCACGGACAATGCTGATCAGCGCCAGTGCGGTTTCCAGACCTGCCGTACCGCTGAAAGCAAGGTGAGTCAGCAGCTTCTTTCTCACATCCCGCACGTGCTGGTTGATCTGGCGGTCACGCTCCCTGATCTCCTCGATCGAGACGCCCTCTTCTGTCCAGAGCAGTTTTATCGAGTCCTGAAAAAGGCTCAAATCCTCCTTGAGCATCTCGACCACCTGATCGTTTGCCTGAGCCAGAAGATTCTCCGCCTTGAACATTTTTATCAGCGATTTAAACATCAGTTCACCTCATCAGGAAAATTGCCGCTATGGGTATTACGAAAAAGATCAGAATGATATAAAAAACTGCATTCCCCCTATGCCGCACGGTATGCGCTGCCAGCCTGTTCGCGATCCCCACTGGAACGAACTGTATCCACCAGAAAATAGCGATCCCGCAGATATTAAACATCAGGTGCGACACCGCCACTGCGAGCGCGCTCGCATTGCCCGTAGCAAGAGCGGCCATTATCGCGGTGACCGTGGTACCGACATTCGCCCCCAAGGTATATGGGAAAACCCTTTCCAGCCTGATCATACCCGCCCCGGCGAGCGGCACTATCAGACTGACTGTCGCCGAGGAGCTCTGGACCAGGGCAGTCAGCAGCAGCCCGAACAGAAACCCGTGATAGGGAGTTTTAAAGATAGTCTGCTCGAAAATCACCTCGGCCCGGGACATGATCAGGGCCTTCATATAAAGCACCATATAACGCAGGGAAAGAAAAAGCAAGACCAGGGCGAGAAACAGGGTTAACCCGGCCGCGGCTTTCGGGCTTGTGAGGTTCTTCCCCAGCAGGCCCGTAATGGCTTCAGCAACCGGGCCGGTGATTATTTTGAGCGGGCTGGCGAAAGTCATGCCGCCGATGTCGATCAGCAGTTTCTCGAAAAAAATGGAAATATGTTCCAGGAACCCGGTGAAATACTGCAGGGGGAAAAGTATCGCAACGCTCAGGATATTGAACGTGTCGTGTACGATGGCAGCCGAGAAGGCACGGTGGAATTCCTCCTTGCGCCTGATGTGGCCGAGCGAGACGATCGTGTTGGTTATCGTGGTCCCGATATTCGCTCCCATCACTATCGGGATCGCATTGTGAATGCCAAGGGTGCCGCTGGCCACCAGACCCACGACTATCGAGGTGGTTAACGATGAGCTCTGGGTCAGCGCCGTGGCCAGCAGGCCGATAAAAAGCCCGGTGATCGGATCCCCGGTAGTGCTGATAAGCTTTTCGGCGAATCCCTTGCCGAATAGCTTGAAAGCACCGCCCATCAACTGGATACTGAGGAGGAAAAGATAGAGAAAAAAAAGGAATAAGATAAAAATGAACAGATTTCTCAGCCAACCGGTCGATTCATTATCCGCCATCATATTCAAATTTCCCGCTGTCGTTCTTTCGATTTGGATGGGCTGATCAGGATCGCCGGCTCCGGCAAATCAGGATCCAAAAGGCTGAATAATTTCGGGTAAAAATTTAACATTTTTCATTCAAAAAGCAACCATTTTACTCACAAGCCCTGCCTGCCATAACTAATTTATTTTCAACGCGTTACAGCATTCAGATCTCAGCACAATCCCTTTCGGTAATAATCCGGGTACCGCCGCTTGCACTCACCTGTCCAGGCTGCGCAGCAGGTCCCGGCGCAGGGCTGCGAGCTGTTCGGGCCTCAGAGTGCCGAAAGATACCCGTCCCGCATCGTCAAAAAACTCGCTGATCGTCTCCCCTCCAAGGTCCACCCTGCTTGAAACCGCCATTGCCGCCTGCTCGAGAGTCCATCCCTCGCGCTCGGCCAGCATGTGCAGCAGTGTCGCATCCGCGGTGCCCTGGCGCAGGGCCTTGAGCCTGAGACTGGCCACCGGCCCCCGGATACCGAAACGCACGCCGGGGTAGAACACGGCCGTATTCTGGAAATTCTCGTAATTTTTATCGCTGGCGATTGTCTGCCAGGGCAGCAGGCCGTCACCGCCGTTCAGATATACTTTCAGCGGCCAGGCAGTGGCCGTGAGGTTTGTCACCTCCAGATTGTTGAAAGAGCCGTAGCCGCGGATTTTCTCGCCGAACTTCTCCTTTCGCCAGCGTAGGAAGGCGTTTTTCTCATAAAAGAAGCTGCTTACATAGCTCACGCTTCTCAGCCCGTCCCAGAGGCCGAACTGAAGGTGCGGCCGGCTGACATCGATCCTGAAGAGCATGTCAACGTCCCGCACGTTTCCCACCCCTTTCATGAACAGCTTGCCGAACCAGCCGATCGCCTTGAAATCATCCCAGTGGTAAGGCTCATCGAGCAGCCACCATGAGACACCGTTGCCGGCAAAATTCCCCTCCCTGCTTTTCCAGTAGTACTTGTTGTTCAGGTAGACCTGGAACTCCGTTTCGGTCCACCCGTTCTGGCGGAAGTGGTCCACGAATTGCCTCAGCACAGCGACCCATTCCTGTTCGTAGGCCGGGTCGAAGGCTCTCTCCACAGGCGGCGCCGTGAGCGCATGCTCGTTGATCATCCCGGTATAGGACGTATCGGTCGGGGTGAAGCTGTAGTATTTATTCAGGCTGGCAGGCCAGTTTTCGAAAAACGGCAGGTACATCACGGCTATCGGGCCCTCCCTGTCCGTTCCGGCAAAGGCGCTTCCGTCGAGGTAGCGGCTGAACCGCCTGTCCCAGTGCGACCAGTCGGAAACTCTCATCGACTTCCCTTCACCTTCGAGCAGGGGAGCGCCCACATCCTTGATAGTACCGGTCTGGGAATAGGGCAACTGGTTGATCGCGCAGAGATGCTCGTGGGCCATGCGATAGTACTTTTCCTCGATCTCATAGTATTCGTCCGAGCTGTTGTCCAGCCCGTACTGCTCCCCTACGCCTGAGTAGACATTCATCTCACTGATAAAGGGCAGTTTTACCGGCAGTATGGCCTGGTGCACGTTGATCTTTACGCTGATGTTTCTCGCCAGCAGGCCCCTGGCGCCGACCACTACTCTGCCGCTGTAATTGCCCGGACGGCTGCCGCGAGGGACGTAAAACTCCACCAGAAGAGCCTGGTTGCGCTGTGCGGCGACCTTGTTCACTTTGTCCGGCACGCTGAATTCGCCGTCAAGCGGCACCGCCGCCTCGGGGTACCAGGCATTGTCATTCTTCGATTGCAGATACCAGACCTTGAAGACTTTTTCCGGGAATTTCGAGCGCGCACCACCCGGGCTGTTTACCCAGCCGGCCTGGATCGAAATATCGCTCAGGCTCCCCTGCGCCGGCTCGACAAGCAGTTGGAAAGTGGCAGTGCCGCCGCGCGGTACATCCAGGTTTACCGTGGTTCCGGAAGCGTCCCAGAGGTGATTTTCGTACATGTAGTCGTAGTTGCCGTCTCCCTCCAGGTTATAGACCGCAGGGTTTTCCTCCAGCAGGCGGCTGTTCACCGGGTTTACCTTTTCGTCAACTCCGCAGGCCCAGACCCTGATCCGCCCCCCGAGGCTCGGCCTCTTTTCCCTGGCGAGCACCGGGGGCCGCAGCGCCGGTGAGGCGATCCCTGTTGCGAAAACCCACTCGCTCCTACGCCCGTAACTGTCGACCGTACGCACCCCGGCATGCACAGCAGCCTCGGTCAGGCCTCTCAGAGACACGGTGTCCTGGACAAGCTGCGAGATACGCGGCAGAAGGTAGCGCGGCACAGGCCGAGCGGAGTCTGCATTGCGGCTGTCCAAAGGATCGGGTGATGTGACCACTTCGTAATACGAGCCGTGCGCATCGTCTTTCCCCCCGGGCGTGATCAGTATCCTGGCCCCACCGCTGGACAGACCGGCAAGTTCGGGCGCACCGGCGATCTGGACATCTTCCGGGGGCTGCGGAGCTCCGGGAGGTGTGTCCTGGACGTTCACTTCCAGGTAAGGAGCAAACGAGTCCGAGTCTCGGCTGTTGAACCGCTTATCGATAAACGAGCCGTTTTCATCGCGAAGTTGTCCCTTGCAGTCATGGAGCACCAGGCCGAAAGACTCTCCGTTAATTACAGCTTCGGCCATTTCCGGCGGTACATCCACTGACTGCCAGCCCCCTGATTCCCGGCGCACCTGCTGCTCGGCAATCAAGGTATTGCCGTGAGTCATGATAACATCAGTTACATCGCTGCCCGGCCCGGCCCAGCGCTGGGGTTTCCTGGTTTCCGGGTCGATCCGCACATAGGCGGCACAGCTTGCAGCGGGATCCGTGCCGAGACCGGTGCCCCGGCCCTCGATCCAGTCCGCACTGATCGTGGAGATCGCGAGTTTCACCAGCGGCGCCTCGCCCTGCCGGTGAAGCCAGAGCTTTGCCCGGCTGACTTTCTTTCCCTGCGCGGCAGAGACGTCGAAACCGAGAAGAGCGGCATAGTGCGCGCCTTCGACAAACAGGGGTTCAGCAGCGCCGAAATCCCTTGTGGGCTCACCGCGGTACATCCAGAGTACTGTATCTTTAATCACAGGCAGCTTGACAGTAGCCTTGCGCACACAGGAAACCAGCGATAGCGCCAAAAAAAGAGCCAGGGCGGCAGCAGTAAAAAACCGACGGCCAGAATACATCTTCCCTCCTTAGACCTGTGTTGTTCCGTGATGCTATAATATTTAAGAGACCTTTGATTTAATCGCCGTATAATATTTCTCGCGAAATTCGTTAAAGTTTGTTAACTTGTTGTGGTACGGAAAGATAAACCACAACAAGGAGTTTTTCAATGGTCGGCAAGCCCAAATCTCA
>Ga0272442_10002712_pt1 | contig 25388 bp, 17 predicted proteins | sample SSMForm2O_FD_200262 | JGI IMG/M metagenome (GOLD analysis project Ga0272442, IMG submission 200262) | Marine sediment archaeal communities from Little Sippewissett salt marsh, Falmouth, MA, United States - SSM-Form-2O | ecosystem: Environmental > Aquatic > Marine > Wetlands > Sediment ... | reverse complement strand
GTCGAAGGGCTATTGACTAGAATGCCCTGAGCTTGTCGAAGGGCTTTGAGTAGAATGCCCTGAGCTTGTCGAAGGGCTTTGAGTAGAATGCCCTGAGCTTGTCGAAGGGCTATTGACTAGAATGCCCTGAGCTTGTCGAAGGGCTTTGAGTAGAATGCCCTGAGCTTATCGAAGGGCTATTGACTAGAATGCCCTGAGCTTGTCGAAGGGCTATTGACTAGAATGCCCTGAGCTTGTCGAAGGGCTATTGACTAGAATGCCCTGAGCTTGTCGAAGGGCTTTGCTTGGTTATACTTTTTGTTTATGATTTTGGGGTTAATTGTGTGGTATGTCTATATTTTGGAATGTTCAGATAAGAGTTATTATACGGGGTACACTAACAATATAGATGAGAGATTAAAACGCCATAATAATGGTCGAGGATCGCCTCATACAGCAGCAAGGTTACCAGTAAGACTGCTTTGGCATGAAATACATGAAACTAAAGAGAATGCGGTTCAACGGGAAAATCAAATTAAAAAATGGAGCCGGGCAAAAAAGCAGGCACTTATCGAAGGAAGCTTAAAAGAACTGAAACGATTATCAAATAGTTAGAGGCTCTAAACTTTATCCAGTAGTCTTCAGCCGCGAAGCCGAACTTGTTCGCAAAAATACTGAATTATATTCTATATTCTCACAACCCTGCAGCCGCCAGCCAATTCTTCAAAACGGACAAATCCCTTTGCATAGCTTTCAGAACTTTTTCCGCTGGAATGCTCAGGCTTCGAGCCCCTTTATTGGCTCCACCAAGCTCGTATTCAAAATGCAGACTCAGCGGCCCGGTAACCCCTGCCTGCTTGACCAACTTAAAATAGGCTGGAAAATCGACCATTCCCACTCCCAGCGGACAATTCTGACATTTCCATCCTTTCTCCGTTTTCAGCCAGAGAAAATCCTTGGCTATTATCGTGGTAATATAAGGCGTAAGCAGGCGAAAATGAATCGGCCACGCCGTACCGCCTTCCACCGTAGCATGTCGTATATCAAACTGACACCCCATCCATCGTGGATCCAGTTCTTTGACCAGCTCCCAGATATCCCAGACCGCAGCCCCAACATTTCGGCTGCCCGCATGATTCTGATATGCACCTTGTATATTATACTGCTTATTCATAGCTGCCAGTTCTCGAAACTTGGGTTTCAATTCATTCAGTTGTTCAGGGATACTATTATTTCTGTCATAATATAGCGGCCCCATGCGATAATAACGAAACCCTAACTTGCTCGCAGTTTCCAATATGTCACGCGTGTATTTATCACTCGGATCACGTATGTCCGTGGTCATCATCGATATTTCCAGGTCGGCCTTTTTCATCGCCTCCACCGCCCTGGGCAGGTCATCTTTGACACGTTCGGGCACAACATGACCACCCGGCCGAACCGTCAGATCCAGACCGTCAAGCCCCAGCCCCTTAGCCGTCTGGGCCATCTCCGGATACTCTAGCCATTGCAGATGTTTGGAAAATAAGAATATCTTCATTTTTGGATTATTGCTGCTCGATTTGTCTTCTCCCCTTGCCTGATCTACCAGTGGCCCAAGCCCCACTGCTGCCGAAGCACCTGCCAAACTTGACAAAAAGTTACGTCGTGATATGAAGCATTCTTTTGTCCTCTGCTGCTCAAGCATATTACACCCTTTTCATCAGTTATTATTTCGTCTGTCGATTTTTCCAGACACGCTGCCCAAAGGTCTATTTTCTTTGCGGTCGTGTAATTATATATGACCTTCCGGACATGCAACCCGCAAAATCTTCTTGATCACCTGTGCTTCCACCGGATCAGTCACATTCACCCTGCCTTCATCCACCAGCATCATCACTGCCGCGGCTGTAATGGGTTTTGACTGCGATGCGATCCAGAACAAAGAATCCGTCTGTATCGGCTTGTCGGCGGCAAGTTAAAGTAAACACAAGACGATGAGCGATACAATGCTTATAGATGCTCTTCCATTGGACATGATTGTCATTCCCCTTAAGTGATAATTCAAGTTTGACCAACGTAAAACATTATGTTCCGTTATTAATCTCGCCTCACGAACTTACGGGTAAAGTCGAGCACTGAGCGCGTGAAGGTCCACTGCCCGGAATCCGGTGTCGACTTCGACGGCAACTCCAGCCAACTCTGGATCACATATTGGTCGGGCCGACCCCGTACCATGGCGTAATTATACCCCTGCTGCATAATCGAGACGTACCATGTCGAGTCGTCAGCCAGCCCCAGGCGTTTCAGGGCAGGCTGTTCCGAGGCCCAGTAAATCAGGCTGAATGGCAGTTTGCGTTTCCGGCAAAACTCTTCCAGTTTTCGCACATCTCCCCAGCACCCGGTGTCCTGGACGATGAAGTTTGCCCAGTTCACATCCAGCCGATAGAAGTCGAGTCTCCGGACACCTTTCTCTGTCAGCCGCTTCTCAAGGGCCTCGATCCACCAGTAGTGGTCCTCCAGTGGAATCGAAGGAAACGTTTCGATATCCCCGACCAGCATATCCGGATACTGCCTGCGTACCCGTGCAATGAAATCGGCCGTTTCTTCAAGCGCGTAATCGTCTGATCTGTTGATGTGTTTGCGGCAGCAAAGCAGTGGCTCATCCAGGGCGACAGCGTAGATACTCGCGCCGAGTCTGCGAAACCGTTCCCACTTGGGCTTTTGTGCCTCGAATGTTTTGGCTCCGGTTTGCCCCCAGGGCTTGACCGCTCCAACTTCCAGGGCAAACTTGACCTGCCACTGTTGCAGTTGTCGGAACCACTTCCCCAATTCCTCGTCGGTGAATTGTCGATCCAACTGGTGATCGGTGAACTGGAGCACATCGATCACCGAGCAAGTCTCCTTCCAGCCGTCCGGATTCTCAAAGAGTTCGCGGAAACATCTTGCATTATCATAAGACGGAGGCCCCATCCATACCGCCGGTTGAGAATTGTTCTCTTGGCCAACAAGCGGGGATACTATCGCAGCTAAAACAAGCAGGGCGACTGCGACTGGAATGTTAGCACTTCTCATGATTCTCTTTCCAGGTAAAATGCAGCACTCTGTTTTATAGGGATACATCCGGCTTTAGCCTCCTAACGTGTCTGAGCCGTTGTCTTTATGACCTCACCGTTGAGGCATACTGTGACCGGTCCGGCTGTTTGTCCTGTGATACGGTAGTCCGTGACCTTCCCGTCTTTCCATGCGATGTCCACGGTATATCCGCCTCGGGCGCACAGGCCGGTAACTCGACCGTGTGACCAGGCGGCAGGTCGATTTTTTGCACCATTGCAATATCTGCGGGATCCTTTGACGCGATCAATAAAGACTGTTTACCGTCCTTATAATTGTTGCAGTCCGCAAGAATGGTTGGTTCCCGACCTCCATTAATCGCCACGCAGCGCCAGCCCTGCAAAGGTGTTTCATTTTCAAATGACGGATTTTCCAGGCCATCTGAACATGTCACTGCAATAGACAAAATTATCAAACTAAACGCATAATAGCGCGGGGTAAGATAATTTGGTAAAAGATCAATATTGTCCATATTGGATTCCAGCAGAGGTTTTACACTTTACCCATCGGTGCCTGAAGTTTATTACACCGCTCTGGCCTTAGCCGCGAAACTGCCAACTCAATTTTCTATTTTAATGGTTGAATTATATATGACCTTCCGGACATGCAACCCGCAAAATCTTCTTGATCACCTGTGCTTCCACCGGATCAGTCCAATTCAACCCGGACACGCAGGTTAAAATATGTTCCAGACCCTGCGGAAACTCTTCCACGACAAATCTCCGATCATCTTCAAACAGATGCCCTTGCTCATCCCGGCCGCGAAAATGAACTCCCGCCACGACCGCCCGGGCTATCTCATCCATTTCACATTCATGTTTTTGCCCCAGCAGCATTGCCCCGATCAATCGGTCATTTTTACTTAGCTTGCGATATAAATCCCGACCCACCCGATATACGGTATCTCCTAATGCTATATTACGAAAACGCCCCAGCAAATCATCAACATGCTTTATCAGTCCGGCTAGCGTTAATTCCTCCGGATATTCTTTAATTAGCGCCTTAGCCGACTGCATCATCGCCCGCCTGGCCTTGTCATATACTTCCGGAACATCCAATACCTCATACGTATAAGTCAGTGTTGGCTTCAGTTGATATCCGAAATATACCGTTGCTGCATGTCCCAGGTTATGGATAAACAGCTTACGATCCACATATGCCTTCATATTTTCCTTTGGTGCCAGTCCTTCAACTTCGGGAATTGGATTCTTAAATCCCATCTTATCGAGTATCAGTTCGTTATACGGTTCTGCAAAAACCCACAGCGGATCTTCTTCGAGGTCCTTTTCCCGCATGATCGGCACCATCTTCCCGATACTCGTCTCCACCAGCCCCACCAGTTTATCCAGCGGATAATCTCCGGGTAGCAGCTCTCTCAGGTGCTGTGCAAAAAATTCTCCTGCCCCGTGCAGATTCTCTGCAATTATAATATCCAGCGCTCGCTCGCCATATTGCTCCCGCCGCAGTTTTAATCCCTCGCTGATCGCTCTTAGAACTGCCGGCAGCGCCCGCTGCCCCACCGAGGTCGCCAGAATATCCGCCTCGGCTATTTCCTTGGCCACCGCCTGAGTATCTTTCCCATTCACAGCCCGCACATTACTAATCACCAGCGTCTCATCCGGCTTGTCTGTCTGTTTGATAATCACCCGGTACTCTCTTTCCCGGTTGAGTCCATCTATCAGCCTTTCGTCGATATCGACAAAGACTACTTCTACCCCGCTCCGGGCAAACAACTGCCCGATAAACGACCTGCCGATATTCCCTGCCCCAAATTGTACAAGTTTTTTCATTATCTATTCCGTATTTTATTTCTACCCTAGAAACTCAGCCCCCAAAGAGCATTTACCTTTTACCTGCTCCCGATAAAGCTGATACATTTCTTCTATCTCCGCTGCCTTTTCCCCTGGTTCCTTTTCAATCATCATCCCCCCCAGATGAAACAGCGCACTGCCCCCCGCACATATCCCCGTTGCCACCGCTTCTTGCAGTTTTATTTCTCCTTTTTTCCTTTTCGACAATTGCCCGGCCAACGAGCTTAGCACTCCCCCCACGAAATTATCCCCACACCCCGTCGTATCACCCTGCCTCGACTCTTCCGCGGCCATCCTCTCTCCCGCCGCCTTCGACACCGGCAGCGCATCGAGTTCACATTTTGTAAAGAGTTCTCCATTCGAGTGGAATATCACCTCATTGGGTCCCTGCGTAATTATAAATGCCCCCAGTTTGTTTGAGATAAAATAATCACATGCCTTTTCAATTGTATCTTGTCCGCTGATGCTCAAAGCTTCTTCTTTGTCCACGATCAGCAGATCGGTATATTGATATGTCTGTTCGCTTTCACCCAGCGGCCATTTCCCTCCCGGATTTTTCATCTCATTCCGAAAATCATAGACCGTTGACACCACGCTGCAGCAGCCCTTTTCTTTTGCCTTTTTAACTAGCCCGGTCAAATTATCATGTAATTGCGGTACTATTGCCGTCGCCCCGAACAGCACAATATCACTCTTGAAAAATTCCTCCGGTATATCTTCCGGCCCATACTGCCACGATGTCCCTATATTATTTACAAACGCCCGTTCCCCATGTCCCTCGTCATAGTTCGGATCAGATAGCACCATCGTAAAAGGTGATCTACCCGAAATAACTTCGTAATGATCAATATTTAGTGGTGTCTGCCTGACTATCTCCAGAATATCACTGCCGATTTTATCATCACCTACCACTCCGAAATAGCCCACTTCCATTCCCCGCGGCTTCAGAAGTTGCGCCGCCAGAATCAACGCCACCACACTTGGCCCTCCCACGTTTAGCGTATCTGGTTCCTTATCACCCACCAGCTTTTGAATTGACTGTTGATAAGTCAACCCGGAAAATTTCTCCAGCCCCTCCAGAAAAACCAGTCTCCCCGGCTCCAGTCCGCCGTCTCCGCGCTCTCGCGACCGCAGTTCAGTAAAGGCCTCACTGGAAAAATCTACTTCTCGGTATAAATAGTCAGCCAAAGAACAACCAACACCTGATATCCGCATAATTGAAACTCCCTGTTATATTTCTTTAATATTATATTTTACCCATGATGTCTGAAATTTCATTTTACTCTATCCAGAATTCTTTTAGCTATTTCTCCGGCATTACCTTCTTTCAAATTTAATTTGATTACCTCCAGGGCTGGCCTTGCTTTTTCCCCTAACTGCTCCATCGCTGCCATGGCATAATTCTTTTCGATTCTATCGCCGTTCATTAAAATTTCAACCAATACCGCCAGCCCCTTCTTTTCTTCACCCCATACGCACAAAGCCTCGGCCGCTGCTATCCGCACACTGCACGATTCATCATCTAATAATTTCAGCATCACTGGTTTAGCTCTGTCAATCTCACTCTTTTCTTTGCTCAGATGATACACCCCGATAACCGCCCAATAACGTACCGCTGCCTCTTTATCATTCAGCAAATTAAAATATTCTCCTAAACCATCATCCCCTTTCAGGTCCAGGTCCTTAACTTCCAGCAGCCTATCCAGCAGCCCTGGTTTAATCTTGTCTCGCCAATGTACGTACTTCTTTGGTGCCGAACGTGGTATTACCATCGGGTCGCCGATGCGGTAGTGCATCTCTCTGCTGTCTCGAAATCCGATCCGACATGCCTTGGCTACCAGCTTATGCCTCGGCTTCACGACAATTGGTTTTGTATATAATTGCCAGTTGCTCTTTTTATTATTATAAATAATACGGTATCCAATCGAAGCGCCTGCTGTCGGACAAACTATTCGTACCAGTCCGCCTTTATCCCATGTTGCCCCTGGCATCGGGATAATCAGTGGATCCTCGGTAGGTTCATATTTACCTTCTGGTCTTTTTAATTGATCGAAGTCAGGTTCCGGTATCAGACCGACATCTTTTATATCCAGCATCCAGCGTTCAAGTTCCTTCCGCATCCGCAGCAATGTATCTTTATACTTCGGATCTCCCGCCAGGTTCTTCAAATCATAAGGATTATTTTGCACCTCGTAGAGTTCTTCCACCGGACGTGTAGGCCGGAACCATTCTTTAGCTGCTCCTTTAAGCTTACCTTCCGCATTCAGCCTGCGCATCTCCTGCATTGTCGGCATCAAATTCATATAGTTCACATCCACCGCATAGGGAACATACCACATGAAGTTCCGCACATAATTATATCGTTTATCACGTACCGATCTTACCACATCTGGTGTCTCATCTATCCGGTCTCTTTGGCCATACACATATTTTCGTGGTTGCTTGGCCTTTTGTGCTCCCAGAAATGCCTGACCTTGCAGATGTTTTTTTACCGGTATCCCCGTCAATGACAGCATCGTCGGCGCAAAATCCACAAATGAGATCAGCTCATCATCAACCGTACCCGGCTCAAGCGCCTGCGGATCCTCCGGATTAGCCCACTTCCGCCATTTCTTGGGCACCCGGATTATAAGTGGCACATGCATTCCCGAATCATACAGCCACCTCTTATAGCACGGCATTCCCCGCCCATGATCACCCCAGAACCAGACAATCGTATCCTCTGCCAGTCCATCTTCTTCTAACTGCTTCAGCAAATTCGCTGCCTGTTCGTCCATTTTGGTTATATTGTCCGCATAGACTGCCAGATCGTTCCGTACCAGCGGCGTATCCGGATAGTAGGGCGGCACCTCCGCCTTTGCCGGATCATGCAGCTCGGCTTTTTTACCCACTGGTAAACGGATTTGACTTTCATGTGATATGGTCAGGTTGAATATGCTGAAGAACGGCTTACCTTCCGGACGATGCCGCCAATGCGCCGTTTTACCCAACTCATCCCAGGTCGTAAATGGCGGATCGAACTGATAATCTGTCTTCCTGCAATTCGTACAGAAATATCCCGCCCCCCGCAGATATTCCGGAAAGCACTTTACTTCTGCCGGCGGTACTCCTTTGCAGCGGTGCGGCCCTGTCCCTATCGAATCTTGATACATCCCCGTAATCGTGGCCGACCTCACCGGCGCACACACTCCCGCCGGCGTATATGCATTTGTGTACCTCACCCCTTCTGTTGCCAGTTTGTCAATGTTCGGCGAAATTGCATATTTATCCCCATAACAGCCCAGATCCGGACTGATATCCTCGCAGCTTATCCACAGAATATTCGGCCTGTCTGATTGTCCCTCGCTCCCGCCTAACCAATCCGCAAAGGCCAAACTCCCCACCCCGCCTGCTGTATATTTCAAAAATTCTCGCCTGTTCACTCTTGTCATCTTTATCGCCTTTACCTCTAATGGGAGAAAACAACTTCTCGATAGTCTTATTTCTTACTTAGAATTTACCTACTCTCTGTTCCCGCCAAAAATATACTGGTTTATCTTTATATTTAATGCCTAATATTCTAAGTGCAACTTGTCCCGCATTACCATCATCTACCCTGGCCCTGATTACTTCCAGCGCCGGCTTCGCCTTATCTCCTATTTCCTCCACTGCCACCATCGCATAATGTCTTCCGCTCCCATTGCCGTTTTGCAAAATATCTACTAATACCGGCAGCCCTTTCTTTTCTTCCCCCCAATCGCACAGTGCCTCTGCCGCCGCAATTCGCACACTAACAGATTCATCTTTGATTAGCTTTTCTAATATCGGTTTGGCCTTGTCAATCTCACTCTTATCCTTACTCAGATAATGCACCCCGATAACCGCCCAATACCGTACTGCTGCATCTTCATCTTCCAACAACTTAAGGTATTTTCCTAGCCCCTCTTTGCCTTTCAGGTCCAGGTCCTTAACTTCCAGCAGCCGTTTCAGTAAACCTGGTTTTATCTTCTCACGCCAATATACATATTTCTTCGCTGCCTCACTTGGCATCGCTGTCGGATCACCGATTCTATAGCGGACCTCTTTACTATTTTTAAATCCGATCCGACAGGCCTTCGCCACTAGATCTTGTCCCGGCTTGAGAAACACTGGTTTTGTATAAAGCTGCTCCTTGCTCTTTTGCTTCTTATCTGCGATCCGGTATCCTATCGACGCCCCCTGTGTCTGACATAATATCTGTACTAACCCGCCATTTTCCCGTGTCATTCCTTTCATGGGAATAATCAACGGCTTCGCCGTAATTTCATATTTATCACCCGGCCGTTTTAATTCATCGAAGTCCGGCTCTGGTATCAGCCCCATATCTTTTGTCTCGATCATCCAGCGTTCTAGTTCTTTCCGCATTCGCAGTAACGTATCCTTATATTTCGGATCTCCCGCCAGATTATTAACCTCATACGGATCGTTTTGCACATCGTATAATTCTTCGACGGGCCGGTTGTCCCCAAACCATTCTTTCGCTGCCCCCGTTAGTTTACCTTCCGCATTCAGCCTGCGCATCTCCCGCATCGTCGGCATCAATTCGCCATAGTTTGTAACCGCTGAGTATGGAACCTGAATCATAAAATTCCGTATGTAGTTATATCTTTTATCCCGCACCGATCGCGACATATCCGGCTTCTCATCCACCCGGTCCCTCGCTCCGTACACATACTTTCGTGGTTGCTTGGCTTTCTGTGGCCCCAGAAATGCCTGCCCTTGCATATATTTTGGAATTGGTATCCCCGCCAAAGACAGCATCGTCGGCGCAAAATCGACAAATGAAACCAGCTCATCATCCACCGTCCCCGCCTCCAGAGCCTTCGGATTGCCCGGATCCGCCCACTTACGCCATTTCTTTGGCACCCGTATTAATAGCGGCACATGCAGCCCCGAATCATACAGCCACCTCTTACACCGCGGCATCCCACTCCCATGATCGCCCCAGAACCATACTATCGTATCCTCATCCAGCCCGTCTTCTTTGAGTCGTTTGAGTAATTCGCCTGCCTCTTTATCCATTATCGTTATATTATCTGCATAACACGCCAGATCGTTCCTCACTAGTGGCGTATCTGGGTAGTAGGGGGGCACCACCGCCTTCGCCGGATCATGTATTTCCGCTTTCCTTCCTACCGGCATACGTATTTGACTTTCATGCGTAATCTCAAAATTTATCACACTGAAGAACGGCTTCCCTGCCGGCCGATTCCACCAATATGCTTTTCTTCCCCACTCATCCCACGCCGTAAACGGCGGATAGAACTGATAATCTGTCTTATGACAATTCGTGCAGTAATATCCATATGTCCGCAGATATTCCGAAAAGCACTTTACTTCCGCCGGTGGTATCCCCTGACATCGCTGATAGCCCGTCCCAATTGCTCCCTGATACATACCTGTTATTGTTGCCGACCTTACCGGCGCACAAAGCGCCGCTGGCGTAAACGCATTACTGTATCGTACCCCTTCCTCTGCCAGCTTATCAAGGTTGGGTGATATTGCATACTTGTCCCCATAACAGCCCAGGTTCGGACTTATATCCTCACAACTGATCCAGAGAATATTAGGCCTTTCCTGCGTCTCTCCATTTTTTATCTCGCTCCCGCCTAACCAATCCGCAAAGGCCAAACCGCTCACCCCGCCCGCCAGGCACTTCATAAAATTCCGTCTGCTCACCATAGACATAGCTTAAATTCTCCTTTTTAGCAGTGCATATTCAAACACAAATAGCACTGTCGAATCTAACCAGTATTGCAATATTTTGTATCTTTCCCCCTTAATATTGTCAATCATTTTCGCAAATGCCGTCAAACCCTCGTAATCCGACAACTGTCTTTTGTTTGCCTTACTGGTTACTTGAGTTATAATTATTTAATCTATGGAAAAAGATAATCTTATAATCGGCACTCGTGGTAGTAAACTGGCCCTTTCTCAAACCAACCAGATCAAGTCCGCTCTGCTCACTGCTCTCCCTGGCTTACAGGTCGAAATCCGCACCATCCGCACCACCGGCGATAAGATTCTCGATACTGCCCTGTCCAAAATCGCTGACAAGGGACTCTTTACCAAGGAGATCGAAAATCATCTTTTGGACGGTTCCATTGACCTGGCCGTTCACAGCTTTAAGGACCTTCCCACCACTATACCCTCCGGCCTGACTATCGCCGCCATCCCCCCGCGCGTGGATTCCGCCGACGTCCTGATTTCCAAAAACAATCTATCCCTCGACCAGTTACCCCCAGCTGCCCTGGTATTGACCGGTTCACTCCGCCGCCGCGCCCAACTGCTTCATCATAATCCGGACTTAAACGTTCAGGATATCCGCGGCAACGTCCCCACCCGTTTGCGTAAACTGGATGAATCAAATGCCCACGCCCTTGTAATCGCCGCTGCCGGTCTTATCCGCCTCGGCCTGCAAAACCGCATTACCCAAAGGCTCAACCCTTCCCAATTCCTTCCCGCCTGCGGCCAAGGCGCCCTCGCCCTGGAAATCCGCGCCGATGATGATCAGACTCGTCAACTGGTTGCTGCCTTGGAAGATCCTGAATCTCGCACCACTGCCACCGCCGAGCGTACCGTCCTCCATCAATTGCAGGGTGGCTGTCAAATCCCTATCGGCGCCCACGCTTATATAGAAAATCAACAATTACATTTATACGCCCTGCTCTCCGACCTCGAGGGTCGCTGTTTACTTACCACTCACCAAATCGGCTCCCCCGACCAACCCGAATCACTCGGCCAAACAGCCGCCGACCATCTGCTCTCCCAGGGCGGTCGCGATATAATTAATCAAATCCTGCCGGAACCCAGAGGAAACATCACATGACCACTGATAATAATGATATATCGGCAAAGCCTATCGTTTATCTCGTAGGCGCCGGCCCCGGCGACCCCGATCTAATCACCGTTCGCGGCAGCGATCTTATCCGCCGCGCCCATGTCATCATCTACGATAATTTAGTATCACCCCGACTTTTATCCCTCGCTAGCCCTGATGCTGAGCTAATCTATGTCGGCAAAAAGGCCGCCCATCATAGCCTCCCCCAGGAAAAAATTAACCAACTTATTATCAACAAGGCCCAACCCGGCCGTGTCGTCGTTCGCCTCAAGGGCGGCGATCCCTTTGTTTTCGGCCGTGGCGGCGAGGAAGCCCTCGAATTAAGCAAAGCTGGCATCGACTTTGAAATCGTCCCCGGTATAACTGCCGGCCTTTCCGTCCCCGCCTACGCCGGCATCCCCGTAACCCATCGTGACTTCGCTTCTGAACTCGCTCTCATCACCGGCCACGAGGACGCCTCCCGCACCGGCCCCGAGCAAATAGATTGGCCCGCCTTGGCCTCCTGGCAGGGCACCTTGATATTTTACATGGGCGTCAAAAACCTTCCCACCATCTCCCAAAAACTACAAAAACATGGCATGTCTCCCGATACCCCCGCCGCCCTTATTCGCTGGGGTACCACTCCCGCCCAGCAAACCTTAACCGGCACCTTAAGTAGCCTGCCCGATCTGGCCCAGCAGCACCAATTCACTCCCCCCGCTATAATAGTCATAGGCCAAGTCGTCCCCTTGCGTCAACACCTCCAGTGGTTCGAAAAGCGCCCCTTGTTTGGCCGTCGTATTATCGTCACTCGCGCCCGCGCCCAGGCCAGCCGATTTTGTGAGATGCTTTCCGGGCTGGGCGCCGACGTCCTCGAGTTTCCCACCATCCGCATTGAACCACCTGCCGAGACCCAACCTTTATATGACGCCGTCGCCAACCTCGGTGGTTATGACTGGGTCATTTTCACCAGCCCCAACGGCGTAGAATCTTTTTTCGATTGCTTACTCGAAACCGGCTCCGATGCTCGCCGCTTCGGCTCGGTCAATATTTGCTCCATCGGCCCATCAACCGCCGCCCAGTTATCTTCCTATGGCCTGACAGCCGATCTCATCCCCGACAAGTTTCTTTCCACTGCTATCGTCGAGGCCCTCACCTCCGCCGAAGATCTTTCCGGCAAACGTATCCTGCTCCCTCGTGCAGATATCGCCCCGGATGATCTACCCCAGGCTCTCCGCAACCTCGGTGCCCACGTTGACGAAATCACCGCCTATCAGACGGTTATCGACGATTCGCCCAAGGACCAGATCATAGAAGCAATTCAGCAGGATTCGATAGATTGGATAACTTTTACCAGTTCTTCTACCGTGCGTAACTTCCTGTCCCAAATAGACTTAAAAATCCTCTCTGGAAAAAAACTCCGCCTCGCCAGCATCGGCCCCCAAACCTCGGCTACAATTAAACAGGCCCAATTAAATATTGATGTCCAGGCCTCGGAACACACCATCCCCGGCCTTGTAAATGCAATACTGAACTTTAACCCTAAAACGTAGGATGGGCTTCAGCCCATGCTGTTATTTAAAAACGTATGATTGGAATTTCAAAACTATATTGTGGCACCGTCGAACCTTCCGACCCCCTTCGTTATGGCCGGGTTGCCAAAAAACTCCCCAGTCATTTGCTCCAATTCTCCCACGACAAAAAACCTATAGTTGTCTGGAACACCACCCGCCGCTGTAATCTAGCCTGCGTCCATTGCTATTCTCACTCTGCTGATAAGGATTATCCCGACGAGCTCACCACCGACCAGGGGCTGGCCTTACTTGAAGATCTCGCCCGGTTTGGCGTCCCTGTCGTTCTCTTTAGCGGCGGCGAACCACTCCTCCGCCCCGATCTATTGACATTAATCAAAAGAACTACCGAGCTTGGCATGCGTGCCGTAATCTCAACCAACGGCACTTTAATCGACCAGGCCCACGCCGACCGCTTCGCCGAGCTCAATCTCAGCTACGTTGGCATAAGTATAGATGGTATGCGCAAAACCAACGACAAGTTCCGCGGCCGTCAGGGCGCCTTTGACCAGGCCCTCTCTGCCATTCGCTCCTGTCAAAAGGCCGGAGTTAAAGTCGGCTTACGTTTCACCATCAACAACCGTAACGCTGCCGAAGTCCCCAACATTTTTGATCTGCTCATCGAAGAGAACATCCCCCGTGTCTGTTTTTACCACCTGGTCTATGCCGGCCGCGGCTCAAAACTCCGCTCTGAAGACCTCGACCACGATCAAACCCGCCAACTCGTCGATCTGATAATTGACCGCACCGCCGACCTCCATAAACAGGGCCTCCGGAAAGAAGTCCTCACCGTTGACAACCATACCGACGGACCCTATTTGTACCTGCGTTTACTCAACGAGCAGCAGCACGAGCGCGCCGAAAAGGTCATGCAGCTTTTGAAAATGAATGGCGGCAACAGCTCCGGTATCGGTATCGCCTGTGTAAGCTGGGACGGCGCCGTCCACCCCGACCAGTTCTGGCGCCACTATACCTTTGGCAATGTCCGTGAAAGAAATTTCTCTGAAATATGGACCGACACCTCTGATCCCCTCATGGCCCAGTTGAAAGATCGTAAATCTTTCCTGCAGGGCCGCTGTGGTATCTGTCGTTTCCAGGACGTCTGCAACGGCAATTTCCGCGTCCGCGCCGAAGCGGTTACTGATAATCTCTGGGCCCCCGACCCCGCTTGCTACCTCACCGACGCCGAAATCTCCCCGCAAACATAACCTGAATGTAGTTTTTACCTAACACCTAAAACTTAACACCTAACACTTTTTCTAAAAAACTTATCAATATGAATTATTTGCCTCGTATAATTGCTTGGGAAGTAACCCGCACCTGCAATCTCAATTGTCTCCACTGCCGCGCCGCCGCCGAGAACAAATCCTACCCCAACGAGCTTACCACCGAACAGTGTAAGAAACTACTCGACAACATCGCCGCCTTTTCTAAGCCCATCATCATTCTCACCGGCGGCGAACCCATGCTCCGCTCTGACATCTACGACATAGCCTCTTATGGTGACAGTCTTCACCTGCGTATGGTCATGGCCCCTTGCGGCGCCCTCATTGACGACGATACCGCCCGCCGCCTGCTCGCCTCCGGCATTCGCTGTATTTCTATTTCACTCGACGGCGCCACCGCCGCCTCCCACGACGGCTTCCGCCGCGTCCCCGGCGCCTTTGATACTGCCATGCAGGCCATCGACACCGCCCGCCGCAACAACTTGCCCTTTCAGATCAACACCACCATCACCAAACACAACCTCGATGAATTGCCCCGGATGATGAACCTGGCCGAAAAATTAGGTGCTATAACCTTCAATCCTTTCCTGCTCGTCCCCACCGGCCGCGGCAAGGCCCTCGCCGACCAGGAAATAACCCCCGAACAATACGAACAGACCCTGCAATGGCTCAGCTCCCAGCGCTCCCAAACCAAAATGCAGCTCAGAGTCACCTGTGCTCCCCATTACCAGCGCATCATCCGCCAAAATCCCTTACCTGACAAGCAGGCTGAAAATCCGCAGCCTCCCCCTTCCCATTCACCCGCTGCCGGCTGTATGGGCGGCAAAAGCTTCGCCTTTATCTCCCATCTTGGCAAAGTCCAGATTTGTGGCTTCCTCGAACACGAGGCCGGCGACCTTACCCAAAATAATTTTGACTTCCAGCAGATCTGGAACGAATCCGAATTATTCCACCAAATTCGTAATGTCAGCTCCTATCACGGCAAATGCGGCTACTGTCCCTACCGTCGCCTTTGCGGAGGCTGCCGCGCCCGCGCCTACGCCTTAACCGACGACTACCTCGCCTCCGAACCCTTCTGCATCTACCAACCCCCCGAATAACCCGTGCAACCTGCTGTTGGGTGGCATGCTTTTACTTCTTAGTATAAGCATGTGTTTTCTCTCATTACTTCTTTTCTTTCTTTGTTATCTTCTCTTTATTTTTTTTATGTTTCTTGTGCCTTTTGTGGCTATTCTTTTTATTTTATTATTTTAGCGTTAATTAGATTGTAGGGTGGGGCTTTGCCCCACCATCTTAATTAGCCTCCGGTTTCACCGGAGGTTTATTTTCTCTTGGTCCCGTCAGGGACTTTTGATAATAGCCCAGCGTTTTAACGCTGGGAGCGTGATCATTTGTTAATCTCTAGTCCCGTAGGGACGATTGAAAAATACTTATTGTGTTTTTTGTGCTTTTATGTCTATTCATTTCATTCTTATTTTAGCGTTAATTCGCGTGAATTAGCGGTTAAATCTTTTTATGATTCGTGTGCTTCTTGTGGTAATTATAATCCGTGCAATCCGTGTAATCCGTGGTTATAATCTTCTTAGTGTCTTTGTGTCTTCGTGGCTATAATTATGAACCAATTGCAAAACAAACTACTCGAAATCATCCAATCTGATTTCCCCATCGACCCTCGCCCCTTCTCCACCCTCGCCGAAAGTCTAAATTCCAACGAAACAGATATCTTAAATCTCATCGCCAGCCTCAAGCAGCAAAGCCTCATCCGTCGTATCGGCCCCTTTTTCAGCGCCGCCCATCTTGGCTATTTCAGCACCCTCGTCGCCGCCCACGTCCCCGAAGAAATGCTCCCGGCCTTTACTGCTGAAGTGAATGTCAATCCCGGCGTCAGCCACAATTACGGCCGCGACCACCATCTGAATATCTGGTTCACCCTCACCGTTCGTACCCAACAGGCCATCGCCGACCTGCTTTCTCATTTACGTGCAAAATTCCATCTGGATACCATCCATTCTTTGCCCGCCCTGAAGATGTTCAAGTTGAATACCCATTTCGATTTCGATGGCACTGACAAAAATCAAACCCCCAGCCGCCTCCCCTCCAAGCCTGCCCAAGCGCCTACCCTCACCGAATCTCAAATTGCCCTGATCCGCCTCTTACAGCAGGGCCTATCCCTAATCCCCGAACCATTTAATCCCCTAGCCGCTGGTCTTAACCTGGACGTGGATAGTATCCTCCAACAGATTAACGATTGGAAATCTACCGGCCTGATCCGCCGTTTCGGCGCCGCCCTCCGCCACCATCAACTCGGCTTTACCGCCAACGCCATGATTGTCTTTCAGGTCGAACCCGAAAACATCGATCGCGCCGGCACTACCCTGGCCCAGTTCCCCTCTATCAGCCACTGTTACCAAAGGGCCACCACCCCCGATTGGCCGTTTAATCTCTACGCCATGACCCACGCTCGCGACGATTCCCAGCTTTGTAAAACATCTGCCGACATGGTCAACCGGATAAAGCCCTTACTTTGCGAGATCCTCCCCACGATCGCCGAATATAAAAAACAAAGCGTGCAATATTTTATGGAGTAACTTTATGTCCTCCCCTGACGAACATCAAAAACTCTTCGACCTCGCCCAAAAGATCATCCCCGGCGGTGTCAATTCCCCCGTCCGCGCCTTTGGCTCTGTTGGAGGCACTCCCGTTTTTATCCAAAAGGCCCGGGCCGCCTATCTTTGGGACATTACCGGCAAACAGTATATCGATTATGTCGGTTCCTGGGGCCCTTGCATCCTCGGCCACGCCCCTGATATCGTTATAAATGCCCTCAAACATGCCGCCGACCGGGGCACAAGTTTCGGCACCGCCACCGCCGCCGAAATCGAACTTGCTCAAAAGGTCATCGAGTTGATGCCCCACATCCAGATGCTCCGCTTGGTCAACTCCGGCACCGAAGCCACCATGTCCGCCCTCCGCCTCGCCCGTGCCTTTACCAAACGTGACAAGATCATCAAATTTGCCGGTTGCTATCATGGCCACGCCGACAGCTTCCTCGTCCAGGCCGGTTCCGGCGCCACCACTTTAGGCATTCCCACCAGCCCCGGCGTCCCCGCTTCAACTGCCGCCGACACTCTCATTGCTCAGTTCAACAATATCGCTTCCGTCCAAAAGCTGATCGATACATACCCGGACCAGATCGCTGCCCTTATTGTAGAACCCGTTGTTGGTAACGCCGGCGTCATCCCTCCCGCGGATAACTTTTTAAATCAACTGCGCAAAATCACCCACGACCATAACATCCTATTAATTCTGGATGAGGTTATGACCGGCTTTCGCCTCGCCCCCGGCGGCGCCGCCCAGCTCTATAATATTAATCCCGACCTCGTCACTCTCGGCAAAATCATCGGCGGCGGCCTGCCTATCGGTGCCTTCGGCGGCCGCGCTGATATAATGCAGCTACTAGCCCCCTCCGGCCCCGTTTATCAGGCCGGCACCCTTTCCGGTAACCCCCTCGCCGTCGCTGCTGGCTTAGCTACCCTCAGCGAATTGGATCAGCAGACATATCAATACCTCGAAACTCTTGCCTCCCGACTGGAACAGGGAATTCGCAAGAACTTGCAAAAATTACAGCTACCTTACCAATACCAGCGTGTTGGCAGCATGGCTTGCCTCTTTTTTACCGACCAACCCGTCACCAATTACGACCAGGCCCTCTCTTGCGACACTAATATCTTCGCCCGCTACTTCCACGCCATGCTTGCCCGCGGCATCTACCTGCCTCCTTCCCAGTTCGAGGCCTTTTTCATCTCCACAGCCCATACCGAAAAAGATATTGACCGCACGATTGACTCCAACTACATTGCATTAAAAGAAATTATGTAACGATTTGTGTTATTCTAATTTGTAGCCCGGGCCATGCCCGCCGTTTATTTTAAATGACTTACCTTACCGTACCAATTTTAGTTATTATTTTTTTGTAGGATGGGCTTGCCTGTGGTGAGCTTGTCGAACCAAGCCCATGCGGTTATTCTTTAATGGTTTTCTATAAATGACTTATCTTACCGTACCAATTTTAGTTAATTCGATCCCCAAGGCTAAGGACGATATTGCCCAGGCCCTCGCCGCTCACGCCGAAATGCTCGAATTGCGCCTCGACTATCTTTCCAACCCATCTGTCCAGGACGTGGAGGCGGTTGTGCATATAGCTCGCAAGTCTTCCCTGCCCATAATCGCTACCTGCCGCCCCCAAACCGAAGGTGGTCATTACACCGGCCCCGAAGAGCAAAGACAAAATCTTCTCAATCACGCCCTCAAGGCCGGCGCCGACTTCGTGGACATCGAATTAGCCTCATTGGCTTATAAACCTCCCGACCTTACTAATAAACAATCAATCGTCAGCCATCACGATTTTGATAAACTTCCTTCGAATATCAATGACATCCTGAAAGATATCAAGAAAACAAAACCTGCCGTCGCCAAGATTGCTTATCAGCCCCAACGCATCAGCGATTGCTTCCCCGCCTTGGATATTATCAAAGAAAATAAAAATGTAATCTCCTTGGCCATGGGTGACCTTGGTGTTATGACTCGCCTCTTGGCTAAGAAGTTGGGTGCTTTCCTCACTTTTGCCTCTCTTTCTCCGGGCAGCGAGTCGGCCCCTTCTCAAATAACCATAAAAGACATGAAACAGCTCTACCGCTGGGACGCCCTTGATTCCAAAACCAGGTTATATGGCGTGATCGGCTACCCCATCGCCCATTCCCTCAGCCCCACCCTCCACAACGCCGCCTTTTCCGATATCGGTTACAATGGTCTCTATCTGCCCTTTTTAGTGGAGCCCACCTGGGAAGAATTCAAAAACTTTATGGATGGCATTTTGCAGCGCAAATGGCTCCATCTCAGAGGCCTCAGCGTCACCATCCCCCACAAGGTACACGCCCTGGAATATGTCCTGGCCCGACACGGTGGCATCGGCAAATTAGCCCAGCGCATCGGCTCTGTTAACACCCTTATCTTCGAGGAAAACGGCCGCCTTAGCGGCTTCAACACCGACTACACCGGTGCCATGGACGCCATCATGCACTCTCTGGATATTAAGAGGACCCAGTTAAGCTCTCTCTCTACCGCTGTCATTGGTGCTGGTGGCGTCGCCCGCGCCTTGGTAGCAGGCCTCACCGATGAAGGCGCCGAAGTCACCATCTACAACCGTACCGCCGAGAAAGCTCAAATTTTGGCCCAGGAGTTCGGCTGCAAATGGCGCTCACTGTCTGACCTCAAAAAGTTAAAGCACCTCGACGCCCGCGTAGTAATTAATTGCACCAGTATCGGCATGCACCCCAAGGTCGATGAAACTCCCCTTAGATCTTCTCTCTTAAGATCTGATATGGTGGTCTTTGACACGGTTTACAATCCGCTCCAGACCAAGCTCCTGCTCCAGGCTAAACAGGCCGGTGCCAAGACTATCGATGGCATGAGCATGTTTATCAACCAGGCCGCCGCCCAGTTCGAACTCTTCACGGGCAAACCCGCCCCCCGCTCCACTTTGCGTAAAGCCGTCCTCGGCTGATTCCTTTGTAAAATCAAACGGTCAATTATATATTTTTACATTACTGGAACGGTTTTATACCCTTAACCAACTTCTTAGATAATTCTACGTCGAAATCCAGAATACCATAGATCCCATTTAGATGACTGCACGTAACCCAGGGCAGCCACCCCCTGTGCAGGCCGAAACCGCGCAGAGGCGCCAGCGACCAGTGTTCCTGCTGCCAGCCCGGCCCGTTCAAATCATAATTCCTGCCCGGCACCGCCATCATGTTTTTGGTATTATGCAGCAATATCAATGCAACTTCATAATAGTGAGGATCCTTCGTATAAGACCATAGCTTGGCATATTCGTCGGCGTCAAAGGCCATATATTCATCTACCAGACTGTGACCTGTGGAAATAAGTTGCAGCCCGATCGTCGAAACGCCTTTTTTCCAGTGTAGCTTGCTGTTATCTTCATCTTCCGGCATGGGAACATCCCACAGATAGATCCAGCTTTCGGCAAAGTTCCCCGCCATTTTCGCCCGATCCAGCCATTTATCATCTCCGGTTTTTTCGTAAAGTATTAAATACCCTTCCAGCGAAAGGGTCCCTGCTTCTTTGTCAATTACGTTGGGATTATCAATCGTACCACCGATAAAAATACCATTCTTCTGCCCCTCTGCCCATACATATTCTGCTGCTTTAATTCCCGCATTCAAATATTTCTCTGTCCCGCTGGCTTCACTCAATAAAACCAGAAAGGGAACTACGTTATAGCTTGTGGTAGGTGAAGGATCCATCACCTCACCGCTCCCCGTCGTGAATTTCCTCGGGAAACTTCCGTCAGCATTTTGTTTTGTCAGCAGCCAATCTCCACAGGCAACCAGCCAGTTCAACCACTTTTTATGCTCCGTACCATGTTGTTTGTCTAATAGATAGGCACGCGTCGCTGCTTTCATTCCATCTCCCAGCGAACGCAGATAAATCCCCAGGGGACCATAACGCGGATCCAGTATCGCCACAGTTGATTCACCGGTAAAAATGTGAAACCCCTCACCCACCGGCGGATTCATCTTTAGTGTGCAAAATGAATCGATAATTTTCCGCCCCAATTCTCGCAGCCTTTCGGTTTCCTTCAGATCTCCTTGGTATGATTCTCTCAGCAGAAAATATGCCGATTCCAGATTTTTCCCACAGAAGCCCAGCACCGCACGATTATCACGAAAATAGACCGGCTCCATCGGACTGCTGGTTATAAAATTCAAAATGCCCACCCTGTCCTTATAGACAATCACTTCTTCTGCCAGCATTTTAACCAGGCAACTTCTGACCTGATCAATATCCTGCTTTTGAACCGCCGGCTCTAGCGTCTTCCACGCCCACCGCCAGCTATCCTTATATAAATCCGGCAGGCTCTGCTCCGCTCCGAACCTGAACATTACTCTGTATTTTTGTGTCAGGCCGTCTTTAAGGGGATGGTAACGCCTGCGCCATTTTTTCATTTGGCCGCCGGGATAGGTATTGCCTTTATAGGTAACTTCCCCTTCCGTACCCGGAAACCTGAAACCGCAGGCTAATCTGCCGTCGACATATTCAGCCCCCACAGCCCCAAACCTGAATCGCTCATCTACCAAGGTAACTGATTCGATATCATGTGAATCCTCTTTTGTGGTTCTACCATCCGGTGCCGGATCAAGCACGGCGATTGAGCTGTTATCCTTAAATCTCACCGCCAATAAGGGCGCCGGCATCCGGTCTTCCCTTATCCATATTCTCCCACCGCCCGATTCAAATGTATCACGCCCACCAATCGCCGCAGCGGTCAGATTCCCAGTGGACCCATATATCATCCCCGGCACAAAATAATCAACCTCCGCCCGTACAACCTTGCTCTGGGTTGTTAATATAATCCCCGACATAAATGCCCGCTTGTCTTCGCCCTTAACTTCAAGTTTCCGTGCCAGGCCCAACACCCCTTCGGCCCAGGACCAGCTATCACTAACGACTATAGTCGCCGTCTCGGAAACTTTTATCTCTACCCGCCCCTCAACGCCGCTCTCGGTTGCTTTGCTGGACGTATAACCGGATGCAATTTTTTTTATAACCGAATCATTCTCATAAATCTCAATTACAACCGGATATCCCTGATCCACCGATGCCAATCCGGCATCCCCCACTTCAATCCCAAAACCTCCCTGGCTGTTTTCCTTGAGGGTAAAAACATTTTTGTTTGTGCTGGTGTTCTGCGAGTATAAATTTGGGGACAGACAGATGAAAAAAACCACAAAAATCATCAATATAACATAGATGTGATTTTTAGCTGTAGCTCTACCTTCAATCTGCATATTTTACTCTTGGAATTTGAAATATGTTGGACAAAATATTGCCTCAGCCTCTTTGTTGGTTTATTGCCTTTTGCAAAACCGCTATAGCCTGTTTATAGTCCTTGGGCCCGACATATTCCAGTATGAAAGGCGCATCAGGGCAGTACTTCCCGGCCAATTCCACAAACTTCACATAATCCAGATCACCCTGGCCGGCCGGTACCCCCCGCGCCACGTGTAGCTTACGATCTTTCGCATGCAGACAGTCAATCCGCCCGTTAAGCTGGCCGAACATCTCTTCCAGGTCATTCAATTCCAATATATTGGCCGGGTCCAGCAGCGCCCGAATACGTGGTGAATTTATTTCCTCTAGAAACACCCTTGTGCGTTTCGCACCTGCCAGAAATCCGTTAAAGAACGGCTCATAGAGCACCTTTGCCTTATGACGTTCTGCCATCTCCGCCAGTTTTTTCCCCGTCGCCACCATATTATTCCACACATCTTCTCTGAAGTGATATGCTATCCCCGGCTCTGGCTTTTTCGGGTGATAATGTCCGGTCTCGGTTATGAATATTTTCACTCCCATATCATCCCCAACCTTCATCATCCCGTCGAAATACTTCAGATTTGCTTCGCGCTCCTTGGCATCCGGGTTAATAAGGTCGGTATAAACTCCTATGCTGTGAATGTCCACCCCTGCCGAGCGATAATCATCAGCTATCTCTGCACATTTTTTGGCACTAAGTGTCGAAAGGTCGGATCGGCCGTTGTATTTCCAGTATCGGCTGTCGGTTTGATTCAGAAACAGTTGTATGACTTTAATACCTTCTCTTTGCAGCTCCTCGGCCAGTTGCTTATTTGTGTAACTATTAAATCCCAGCGTAGATAGACCGATAGTTGGTTCAGTTTTAGTTTTGCTTTTTGCCTTGGCCGCTCTTGCTGATGTTCCTATGCAGGAAATCGCTGCCGCGGTCCCCAACTTAATAGCTTCTCGACGACTTATATTTTTCATAATTATTTTCCTTTCTCAATCTTCTGTGAGGTTGTCCCGCCTGCTTATAGGCTCCACCCTTCCCGGTAGGTACGATGCAGCAATTTGTTCGCTGCCTCATCGTTGGTTATCCTCATTTTGGGACCATCCCACTCTATTTTCTTCCCTGCCCTCACTGCCACGTTACCCAGCATACAAAGCTCCGTTAATCGGCCGCCGTGATCCACAAAATTAGAACCTGCCGGTTTCCCACCCCTGCACGCATCCACCCATTCCTTATAATGTCCCGGCGATCGGGGCAGTGTTTTGGGTGGTCGGCCGAAGGCCTTCATTTTCGCATCGGGTATTATTCTATGTCCCATCATAGTTCCCTTATCGCCGATATAGAATATAGTTGCCATCCGTCGGCCGGGTTCCAGTTCTTTCGGCCTTGCCGGTTTTAGTCCGCCGTCATACCAGTTTAGCGTTAACGGTGGCATATCTCCCCGCGCCGCAAATTCGAACCTTGCAATCACTCCCTGCGGATAGATTTCCGAATTCAATTTCGTCGAACATGCTTCTATGGTTTTCGGATATTCCAGTTTCAGCGCCTTGAATCCCGTCGATAGCTTATGGCATCCCAGATCACCCAATAGCCCCGTCCCGAAATCCCACCAGTTTCGCCACGTCCACGGGCAATACGCCGGATGATAAGGTCTTTCCGGTGCCGGCCCCAGCCACATATCCCAGTTCAATCCTTCCGGCACCGGCGGTGTCTCTGGCGGCCGCCCCGGCCAGCACGGATATTCCCAGAACCTCGGCGGATTCCAAACCTGCATCTCGCGTACCGGCCCGATCGCCCCGGCTTGTATCAGTTCACAGGTAATCCTCGCTATTTCCTCGGCTTGCCCCTGGTTTCCCAGTTGTGTTGCCACCCCTGCCTTCTTCGCCTCCTCGGTCACCATTCGTGCCTCATAAACCGAATAGGTCAGCGGCTTTTCGCAATACACATGCTTTTTCAACTTTAAAGCCGCCATGGTTACCACTGCATGGTTATGGTCCGGCGTCGCCACCATCACCGCGTCCACATCCTCCTTACCCAGCAAATCTTTATAATCACAGTACGCCTTACATCCTTTATAATTGCCGGAATCTTTTTGCTTTGAATAGTATTCTTCGATCATCCTCCTTGCCGGTTCCCGTCCTCCTAGCTTTTGCTCTTTGCCCTGTGACCAGTTCCACGACAGAAATCCTCCGCTTTCCTTATCAACATCACAAACAGCCACCACCTGCATTTCCGGAAATTTCATCAGATGCGCCATATCCTGCAATCCTTGCCCACCAACCCCGACACCCGCCAGCGTTGTTTTCTCACTGGGCGCCACCTTCCCCGCTCCCCCCAGCACTTTCCCCGGCACAATGCTAAATGCCGCCGCCATCCCCGCACCTTCCAGAAACTTTCGCCTGGTAACACCGCTGCTGGGTTTTTCAATAGATTTAACTTTCGTAGATTTGTGCTTGTTCATTGGTAATTGTTCCATCCCTTTTTAAAAGTTAAAGATCACAACTTCACTTTATTTTTCTGTTAATATCATGCCTTTACCCACCTCACAAGCTTATCAACCAAACTGCCGTCAACGCAAAACATATCATATTACAGCAAAAATGTACAGTATATAATCACCCCACCCCACACCGCGCCCGCCTTTTTGTCATCCCCGCGCAGGCGGGGATCCAGGGGTTCTTATTTAGCCCCCGGTTTCACCGGGGGTCTCTTCTCTACTCATACACTCTTATACCAATTTAGTCTTGTAGGATGGACCCCGCCTGTGGTGAGTTTATCGAATCCGCCTGTGGTGAGTTTATCGAATCCGCCTGTGGTGAGCTTTGTAGAACCGACCACGTTCTGGGGTGATATATGTCATCCCCGCCTGCGGGGCTGTTGCCAAAGCGGGGATTTATTACGGTATTTGTATTTCGAAGACATTCCGATTCTTATTGCAGAAAAAAACGAATATTAGAAACAACAATGAGTATAGCTTCTTATATA